>Ga0209041_1002619_pt1 | contig 9668 bp, 10 predicted proteins | sample SaaInlV_100m_DNA_4_FD_184647 | JGI IMG/M metagenome (GOLD analysis project Ga0209041, IMG submission 184647) | Marine microbial communities from expanding oxygen minimum zones in the Saanich Inlet - SI037_S2LV_100m_DNA (SPAdes) (version 2) | ecosystem: Environmental > Aquatic > Marine >... | reverse complement strand
CATTAATTGGTGAATAAACTCCATAATGAACATGAGTGTCAATTGCACCAGGAATTGATACTAATCCATTACCATTAATTTTATGATCACATGCAGGAGTATCATTAGTTAATCCTACAATTTTTCCATCATCAATTACAATATTTTTGTCAATCATTCCATTAGGAAGTATAACATGTGAATCAACAATTACAGTATCATAAGTCATCAGAAAATTTAGACTATAGACTCTATTATGCGTTAAGGAATAAGCTTAAGTGGATTATTTTAAAAGAAAATTAATGGAAGGTTCAGAAATAACAAAACGTGACCATCAGAGAAATAAATCTGAAATTGTGAAATTAGTTAAAGAAATGTTTAGTCAAGAAAAATGGGGCGATGAACAATATAAGAAAAAACTCCAAGAATTAGTTCTAAAAGATGAAGAATTAGTCAAAGATGTGATTAAAAAAATCAAATTAGAAAGAGGATTAGAATAAAATCTACTTAGAAAATGAATAAAAGTCCAATTTAGTCCCAGATTATTTGAGGGCCGGTGGTTTAGGGGTATAATGCTTCGTTCGCAACGAAGATGTCGAGGGTTCGATTCCCTCCCGGTCCATTTTACCAGAAACTATTATACATAAATAAAAAATACCGTCATCATGGAAGTTTTTGACGGTAAAAAAGCAGCACAAGATTATATGTCAAAACATACCCTTGCATTCTCTACTCCAGAATTAACTCTAATGAGATTTGCATTTTGGATGGGAGATTCAGTGCCAGATCCAAAAAATGATGGAAAAGGAGTTCCAAGAATGATGACATATTTGACAGAGCAAGACTTTGAACCAGTCTTAATTGATGACGATACATATGTTCCATCAGGTGCAGTAAAAAGTTCAGCAAATGTAGGTAATGCTTACAATGAAGTAAAAGTAGATGGAAAATTCTGTTCTGAATGTGGTACTACTCTTTCAATGACAGCAAAGTTTTGTCCTGAATGTGGTACAACACAAGAATAAAAAAAACTAAATTTTTAATTTTATGCTTTAGCTCCACACTTTGTGCAGAATTTTGAATTTGGTCTCAATTCAGCACCACATGAATTACATCCATTTCCAGGTTGTTGTTGTGGTGAAATTGTTTGTCGTGGCATTAAAGATGGATCAGGTGATGGTAAAGTTCCAACATCTCCAAATGCTTCTTGTGCAGATACAATTCCTGGTGGACTTCCACCAACAGGATTCTCTGCGGTTCCAGATCTGGGTGGTTGACCCATTCCACCTGCCATCATTCCAGGTTGACCCATTCCAGGCATTAATCCAGGAGATTGAGTATTAGCAGAATTGGAACCTTGAGATTTTTTTAATTCAAAAATTACTTTGATGGCTAAAAATTCTAATGCAGAATATGCAACTGTATAATCACCTAATTTTTGAAAGAATTCTTTGTCACTAATTTGACCTTTTTTGTACATATTGTTAGTATCTAAAAATGATTCATAGTATCCTTGAGATTCATCAAATAAACTTTGTAATTTATCAAAAAGCATTCCAAGAGTATCAACTTCACCAAATGACATATTCTGACTCAATTTTTGGAATATTAATTACTTTAGGATGAAAAATAAGAAAAAACGTATTGTAGTAATTTATGCAAGTGCTCTATCAATCATACTTTGGTATGACTCTTTTGAAGCTGCACCGACTTGCTGGCTAACTATTTCACCTTTGTTAAGCAGGATTAAGGTTGGAATACTAAACACATTGTATTTTGAAGCCAATTCATTAGCCTCATCAACATTAACCTTGACAAATTTTACTTTGCCATCATAGTCATTTGCCAGTTCTTCAACTACTGGACCTACCATTCTACATGGACCACACCATTCGGCCCAAAAGTCTACAAATACAGGAATGTCAGAATTTATGACATCTACTTCCCAAGACTTGGTATCTGAAATTTGAGTAACTCCCATTATACTTTTGAGATATTAATCACACCTAAAAATGTTAATCAAATTCTAGATCTTTATTTTATCTAGAAAAACTAAATTTGATATATACTTAAATGACGTTTTGATAAAACCCAATTATGAGTTCAGAACTTAGATTAAAAAAATTAAGAGGTTCTGGAGGTTACGTAATGGCCACAGTTTCAGATGAACAACAAGTGAAAGGAAATTTGGGTGGTCCAGATTTATTTTTAGCACCAATAGGAAGATTAGATGCTAAAACAATTACTAAACATTTTTGCAATACATGTGAGAAAGAATTTGAGGGTCCGCCAAAAATAGAATTTGAAAATCCAAATGAGGAAGTGGCAGAAAATTTAATTTTAGCAGAAAGAGGTCAATACATTTGTAATTCATGTAATGCTTCAATTGCAGAATATAGAGAATTTAAGAAACCAAATGAGGAAGTTGAAGTTGGAAGTGCAAAACCATTAGATCCTAACGCTACAACAGCACCTACAGTAGAAGCTACAACAGCACCTACAGTAGAAGCTACAACAGCACCTACAGTAGAAGCTACAACAGCACCTACAGTAGAAGCTACAACAGCACCTACAGTAGAAGCTACAACAGCACCTACAGTAGAAGCTACACAACCTGGTTCTGCTGCATCTGTTAGTTCAATTGAAGGAAGAATGGTAATAGATGAAAATGCAAACAAAGTTGGTACAGCAAAACAAGTGGGTATTGATGCAAATACACAATCAATGGTTTTAGTTATCATTAAAAATGACGGAACAGAAGGAAGTATTCCTTGGGTTGCAATTAAAAAAGTAGGAGAAGTAGTTCTATTAGGTAAACCTGAAGAATCTGCTGCTGCTCAACCAGGAAAATGTTCTGAATGTGGATTTGTTAATAAAGATGGTTCAAAATTTTGTGAAGAATGTGGAACAAAAATTTAGTTATTAAGAAATTTAATGAATAATACTAAGGAAGTAATGTAATTGGCTAAAAGATCTATCTCAAAAGGTGTAATCAAGGATATTGTTATTGTTGCAGTAGCTGTTTTAGTAATTTGGATTGGATTACAAGCTGCATTTGGAACACAAAATCCATTTTATGTTGTTGCTAGTGGAAGTATGATTCCAGCTTTACAAGTTTATGACATCATAGTTATTCAAGGACATGAACCTTTTGAACAAATTCAAGTAGGGGACATAATTGTATTTGACAGACCATCAGATCATAATAGGGTGATTGTTCACAGAGTTGAATCAATACTAAACGAAGATCCTAAAACGGTTAGAACACAAGGTGATGCAAATCCATCATTCATTAGAGGAACAGATTACCCAATTACTGAAGAAGAATACATAGGAAAAGTAGCATACATTATTCCACAAGTAGGATACATTACACAAATTTTGAAACCTCCAATGAATTACATCATTATTGCAGTTGTGATAGGAATAATGATAATTAAACAATTTACAGGTAAGAAAAAAGATGTGGAAGACATAGTAAGTAAAAAAACATTAGAAGAATTATCAGATATTGGTAAAATTGAAGTAGATTCAGAATATTCTGAAGATATAAAAAAATCAGAAATTACTGAAGAGGAAAATAAAGATTCAGAGAAATCAAATAAAGAAGATAAATAATAAGTTATTAAAAAAATTAAAGAACAGAGTCTTTTGTTTTAAAAACACGTTTGAAATAATCAGAAGGTTCTGAAGGTTCTTCAATATCATTGGTAATACCAGCAAGATTCTTAGCTAAATTCTTCTTGTATCCAACTTGCATTTGACGTTGAATCTGTATTCTTTGAGCCTGTGGTGAACCTGCACCATGCATTGATTCTGTAAGATATCCAACTGCATTTCTACCAAGGGTCATATTTTCTATTAATCTTAAAATTCTCATTCTATTTTCAACATCTACACCTTTTCTTCCAGCAAGATATTTTTTTAACATTGGTCCAGCTTCAGGATGTCTAAAATCCTGTTCTGATGGTAATGTAACCATTAATCCACCTGCAATGTCTTGTGCTAATCTACTAATTTCATATGGGAATCTAGTGACATTATGTTTACAAACTTGTGCTAACATATCATCATTTAGAAATACACCAGATTTCATTTTTTGTCCTTGGTGTGAAGATGCAATACCTGCTGCAAAAATTGTTTCATTAAGATGAGTCATTTCAATAATTTTATCTTTAATGTGAGAAACTTTTGGAACTCCATTATAATCTGCAATTGTTGCAGCAGCTCCAATTAGGACATCACCCAATCCGGTTTTACAAACATAACTACGTCTGTGATAACAAGTAAAACGTTCTACCAACATTGATGCAAATTCAAATTCTCCATTCATGAAAACCTTATCCCATGGAATAAACACTCTATCTAAAATCATTAAAGCCTCTTGTCCACCAAACTTTGCATTACCAGAATCAATGTCACCCTCTTCCATTGCTCGAGTATCACAAGATTGTCTACCGTAAATGTAAGTAAGTCCTTCAACATCTGCTGGAATTGCACCTACAATTGCCCAATCTTTATCATTTTCAGTTAATCTAATAGTTGGCATCAAAATTATCCAGTGAGAATTTATGCAACCGGTTTGATGTGCTTTAGCTCCAGAAACATAGACTCCTTTTTCATCACTATCAACAATACGTGTGAATAAATCAGGATCATCTTGTTCTGATGGACCTTTACTTCTATCACCTTTTGGATCAGTCATTGCACCTCCAATTACAAGATTCTCTTTTTGAACCATTTTTACAAATTCTAAAAATCGTTTATGATAATCAGTTCCATGTTTTTCATCAATTTCAAATGTTGTGGAATGTAAAGAATTCATTGCATCCATTCCAACACATCTTTGGAAACATGTACCGGTGTTTTGTCCTAGTTTTCTTTGCATTTTATTTTGTAAAACTAAATCTTCTGCACTTTCTGCAATGTGCAAAAATCTATTAACTTTCAAGCCAGTTATTGATGAATCAGCTGAAGCAAGAGATTCTTCACGTACTGCAAGATCATAAGTTTCAGCAACTGCATTAATTGAAGGTCTAATAATTGGATGATCTACAGGTTCTTTTACTAATTCTCCAAAAAGATATACTTTGAGATTTCTATTTCTTAGACTTTCAATGTAATCATTACCAGATCTAATTACTTTTGACTCAGCAGCCATGACTCAATTATCCTTAAGTTCTATAAATAGTCTGAATTCTGGAATAGAAAATTTTACGAATAAAATATTATCATAGACCAATTCTAACATCTAAAATTTTACAACCCTTGCCTTTTTCCATCACGAGTACAGGGTTCATATCTAATTCTTTGATCTCTTTAAAGTCAGAAACTAGTTGTGAAAGTCTCTGGATACATTCAGATAGTTTTGCAATATCAGATGGTTTTTCTCCTCTAACACCTTGAAGAAGTTTTTGTGTTTTAATTGAGGCTATCATATCATCAGATTCCTTATCAGTTACAGGTGCAAGTTTGAATGTAACATCTTTTAGAACTTCTACATAGATTCCACCCATTCCCAACATAATTACAGGACCAAATCCAGGCTCTAATTTTGAACCAATGATTAATTCCTTACCGCCTTTGACCATCTCTACAATCAAAACTCCCTTAATCTCAGCTTTTTTATCATATTTTTTCGCATTTTTGAGAATAGTTTTGAATGCAGTCTTAACTTCAGTATCATTGGTTAGATTAACTTTAACACCACCTGCATCAGACTTGTGAATAATTTGTGGTGATGCAATTTTCATTACAACAGGATAGCCAATTTTCTTTGCAGTTTTCACAGCTTCTGCTTCACTTGTAGCAAGTGCACTTGCAGGAAGAGGTAGACCATATGCTTTGAGAACTTCTTGTCCTTCTTCTTCTAAAAGATTGGGTCTCTTTTCACTTTTTACTTTATCAAAAATTTTCTGAGCTTTTGTTTTGTTTACTTTGAATTTAGTAATTTTACCATTTGAAGATTTAACCCAATTTCTAAATCGAATCATTGCTGCAAGAGTTCGAATTGCACCTTCAGCATAGGTGTAATAAGGAACATTACCTTTTGCTAAAATTTCCCTATTTGTAATTCCCTCATCTAATCCCATTAAACTAGCAAGCATTGTTTTTTTGTATTTTTTTGACATGTTAACAATAACTTCAGCAAGTTTATCATAATCTAAAGTTCCAGAAGGAGTACACATAGAAATTACTGAACCAACTTTTGGATGAGCAAGAACTCTATCTAAAACATTATTGAATCGATTAAAATCAGCATCACCTACAATATCAACAGGATTTCTAGAACTTCCCCATGGTGGAATTACTGCATCAATTTTTTTTCTAACTGTAGAAATATCTGCCATTTTGATATTCATTTTTGAACATGCATCAGTTGAAATAATTGCTGGACCTCCGGCATTTGAAACAATTACAAGATCACCGGATAATGGCAATGGTTGTTTAGAAAATGCAGTGGCATAATCAAATAGTTCTTCCATAGTATCAACTCGAATTGCACCAGATTGTTTTAGTAATGCATCATAGATTTCATCAGAACCCATCAATGCACCTGTATGAGACATTGCAGCTTTTGCACCTTCAGGACTACGCCCAGATTTAAGAACAAGTACAGGTTTTTTGAGTTTTTTAGTAATATTTTTACAAACTTTGAGAAATTCTTGTCCATCTCCCATATCTTCAAGATACATTACAATTACTTCAGTTTGTTTGTGATTTGCAAGAATTTTTAGAATGTCTACTTCACTCATTGCAGCTTTATTTCCAAGACTCACAACTGCTGAAAAACCAATTCCTTGTGCACTAGCATCTTCAACTAATGCTGCACAAATTGCACCACTTTGAGAAACAAGTGCAATTTTTCCAGATTTTGGAGTAATTTTAAGGAATGTAGAATTCATCATTGTTTTTGGATCAAGATTCATGACACCAAGACAATTTGGTCCTATGATTTGGATTTTGTATTTTTTTGCTATATCTTTAATTTCTTGTTCACGTCTTGCACCTTCTTCATCTACTTCTTTGAAACCAGCTGTAATGATAATTACACCTTTGATTTTTTTCTTACCACATTCTTCTAAAACTGGTGCAACAAGAGTATTTTTAATTACAATTACTGCAAGATCAATTGATTTTGGAACATCTAAAACAGTTTTGTATGCTTTTTTTGAAAAAACTGTTTCTCTTGAAGGACTAATTGGATAAACAACTCCGGTAAAACCATTCATAATATTTGATGTAATTGTAGCACCAACACTTCCAGCTTTATCGGAAGCGCCAATCACTGCAATAGATTTTGGGGATAAAAAGACAGATTCTGTCATGATAAAATGAATTTAAGATTTTGTATAATAAAGTTATTCATAGAAATTTCTGATCTCTAATTCTAACTTCCTAACATCTTACCTGCAAGATTTTCTTTTCTAGGTATCCAGACAATAGAAAGATTAGAAAATTTTCCAATAATTAGCCATGATTCTCGGGCTAGATCACGAAGTTTCTCATTATTTATTGCAAATTCATGATTTAATTGATTAACAGTATTTTTAGAATCACTGAAAATAGTAATTTCATCATCAGTATCTACATATTTCTTTAAAGCAGAAATGATTGCCATATACTCAGCTTGATTATTTGTAATTTCAGATTTTTTTTCATAAAATGATTCTCCAGTTTCCTTTACAAAAAATCCAAATCCACCATTTGAACCACCAGAACCATCAACATAAACACTAATTTTCAATTTATACTGCCTATAGTCAAAATAGAAAGTATAAAAAAGATAATGAAACAATGTGAAATGAATTAAGAATTGATGTTAAATTATGATGCTCCATTGTATAGACCACCATCAGAAGCAAGATCACTAATTTTTCAAGTTACATTAGGTTGTTCATTTAATGAATGTTCATTTTGTGATATGTATAGATCAAAAGAATATTCTGAAAGATCATGGGATGATGTTAAAGCTGAAATCGATATGATGGCAAAATATGTTCCAGATACAAGAAGAGTATTTCTTGCAGATGGGGATGCATTAAATCTTGATTCAGAATATATGATAAAAATTCTAAAATACATTAGAGAAAAATTTGCAAATATTGAAAGAATATCCTGCTATGCAATGCCTATGAATATTTTGAAAAAAACACCTGAAGAATTAAAGAAAATGAATAATGCAGGATTAGATATGTTCTATTTAGGAATTGAAAGTGGTTCAGATATTGTTTTGAAAAAAGTAACTAAAGGTGCTGTAGCAAAAACAATAATCAAATCAGTTAACAAAGCAAAAGAAGCAGGTTACATTATGTCATGTATGGTAATTTTAGGTTTAGGTGGTAAAAAATATTCAAAAGATCACATTAAGGGTACTGCAGAAGTAATTAGTGCATGTTCACCAAATTATGTTGGTGCATTAACGCTTTATTTAGAAAATGGAATCAAACAAGAATTTATCGATAAATATGAAGGTGAATTTGTTAAGATAAATGATGATGAAGGATTAGAAGAACTTTATGAATTAGTTAATCAAATCAATACAAAAGAAGAAATTGTATTTAGAGTAAATCATGGTTCAAATGCATATACTGTAAAAGGTACATTCCCCCAAGATAAACAAGAAATGTTAGAAAAAGTTGAATGGATGAAAGACCATCCAGAAATTGTGCGTCCTCAAGGTATCAGAGGATTTTAAATTATCAGTTTTAAACTAAGTACGAATTAACCTTAACGTTACGGATTACAACGTAATACTCGTTTTTAAAAATCAGAAATAATTTCATAAATATCAGATGTTTTTGAAGATTGTATTGAAACCTGTATTTATTATTGGAATAATAGCAGTTGTCATGATTGGAACAATCATAGTAGAAGAAGCACATGCATCTGAAGAAATTATAGAAGACGGAATTCAATTAACAATTAACAGTTTAGAAATTTATGAAGATGAAAATTATACTAGATACCGCGTAACTGGAGATGCACCTGCATCTACTGAAATTACATTTAAAACTACAAAACCTGATGGTTCACCTGGAAATTTTCCTGGGGGTGTAGATACAGGTAAGTCTGCATACATTGTTGATAATAAAATTGATTCTACTAATAATTTAGTTTATGGAACTTGGACTCTGAAAGTTTGTGCACCTGAATATGATGTGTGTGTACAAGAATTATTTACAATTAATGAACCTGTTACCTTGTCTGATGATGGAATAACTCAAGCTGAAGAAGTTTCAAATGAAAAATCAACTGAAGAAGGTGGTGGTTGTTTAATTGCAACAGCAACTTACGGTTCAGAAATGTCACAGCAAGTACAACAACTACGAGAACTTCGTGACAACCAATTACTAAAAACAGAATCAGGAAGTATGTTCATGGAAACCTTCAACGACATTTACTACTCCTTCTCACCAACAATTGCAGATTATGAGCGTGAACATCCAATGTTTAAAGAGGCAGTAAAGCTTGCAATTACTCCAATGATCAGTTCACTATCTCTGATGGAGAATGCTGAATCTGAATCTGAAGTATTAGGAATTGGAATCTCAGTAATTATGTTGAATTTGGGAATGTATTTTGGTATTCCAGCTATTATTGTATTACATGGTAAAAAAAGAAAATAAAAACGGTAAACCAGTAGTTTTTGTCAAATTAAAAATTACAAATTTTCAATAATAGATTTT
>Ga0209041_1002611_pt1 | contig 9687 bp, 10 predicted proteins | sample SaaInlV_100m_DNA_4_FD_184647 | JGI IMG/M metagenome (GOLD analysis project Ga0209041, IMG submission 184647) | Marine microbial communities from expanding oxygen minimum zones in the Saanich Inlet - SI037_S2LV_100m_DNA (SPAdes) (version 2) | ecosystem: Environmental > Aquatic > Marine >... | reverse complement strand
TGCAGTATTTGCATTTGCAGTAATTGTTAGCTATTTTTCAGTAGTTGAAGCAGATCTTGAAGATGCTCCTCAATATGACATCTATCTGGTTGTTGACGTTTCAGGGAGTATGGGAACTATTACCAATGTTGGAGGATCTGATCAGATAACTGTGACATCTTCCAGTCCGATAGTTTTTGCAAAACAAGCCGCATTAGAATTTGTTGATGCATTTAGATTAGATGAATCATCTGATCATCGAATTGGATTGGCTATTTTCTATGGAGGGGAATATGAACCACAAATACCCAAAGCAGAAATTGTAGTTGGATTAAATGAATCCCCAAAAAAATTGAAAGAAGGGATTGAGGGTTTATTTCCTGGAGGAGCTACTGCTATGGGTGATGGTATTTTAATTGCCACTAAATCACTTACAGAAAATACTCGACTCAATACAACCAAAATAATCGTATTACTTAGTGATGGAGTATCTAATGTTGGGGAACCTCCTTTGCTAGCATCTAATGATGCAAAAGAACACAACATTACTATCTTTTCTGTGGGGTATGGTTCGAATGCAGATGTAATAACTTTGAAAGCAGTTGCATCAATGACTGACGGTAAATATTATGATGCGTCAACCGGACAAGATTTGGCAGATGTTTTTAATGAAATAGCAGGTGTATTGATATCTCCTATCTCCCATTACTCCAGTCGAATTCTAATTCTTCTTGCAATACCCACACTATTGTTTATTCCTACAATAGAGAAAGGTTTCACTACAATGATGAGAATAAGAGAAGACAAACCTTTGAAGAAAACCAAATCAACTACAAAATGGTCTTGTATTAGTTGTAATCATGTTAACCGTTCAACCTCTAAATTTTGTGGTAAGTGTGGGGAATTAATTAAAACCAAATCAACTACAAAATGGTCTTGTATTAGTTGTAATCATGTTAACCGTTCAACCTCTAAATTTTGTGGTAAGTGTGGAACATCTAAAAATAAATCTGGAGAACAATTGTCATGACCAATCGCTATACTAAAAGAATTTCAGAAAATATGCCTCTTTTTTTAGGCGGTATTTTTATGGTGTATCTTGCAGTTCTAGATGAAACTTTGTTTAATTTTATTCTCGATAATATGACTCGAGATCAACTAACTATTGCACTGGCAACAACTGTAGCCTCTGCTTTACCTATGTTTTTTGCAGTGGGGTTCATTAAGCAAAGTTTTCTTTACCGTTGGCAAACAATTTATCATTATGAAAAATTATTACTTGGGGATATTTTTTGGATTCTAACTGCATCCCTCTTAATTTCAATTCTCATTATAAAAATAATTGAAGAGGGTATGCATCAATTTAATGCACCTGTATTGATAGGATGTATGTTATTTTCAATTTATCTGGTTATTCGTTGGTCAAATAAACGCCAAAAATATTCTCCTTAAATCCCTTCTCAGAAGTTTATACCTGTTTTCAAGTTTAATGTGAAAACTCTTATTTCAATGAAAACCACATCCATCATGGGAACATGTTCTAATTGTGGAAATTCTATTTTACCTAATGATATATCTTGTAATTCATGCGGTTCACCTCAAAAACAAACATCTTCTGGAGGTTTTTGTGGTAATTGTGGGACTCCTTTAGCATCTAAACTCTCACCATGTTCAAAATGTGGACACGTTAAAACAACATTTGCTCCTCCACCTTCACAACCTACAAGTTTCTGTGGGGGATGCGGTTCACAATTAGCATCTAAACTCTCACCATGTTCAAAATGTGGACACGTTAAAACAACATTTGCTCCTCCACCTAATTATGGGGCACACTCTCCTGGGATTCCTTCAAATGTATCGAATAAAGATTCTGGCATTGCATTGATTTTATCTGTTGTATTGGGGATATTCTCAATATGCGGTGTTGGACAAATCTATGTAGGGCGAGTTGGAAGAGGTATAGGTATTCTAATTTTGGGTTGGGTTTTACTTGTAATTGGAGTTGCAACTATGGGTATTGGATTATTGTTATACTTGGGATTTTTCATTTGGCAAGTATATGATACAAATAATTTATGTAAACAATACAATTATGTATTAAACACTTCTGGACGACCTCCATGGTAACTTTATTGAAAACTAAGATCAGATTTATAAAATACAATTTAAGAATTAAATTATGTTAAATCTAAAATTATCTCAAAATAGACAACATGTAAAATGTAACCAAAAAACTGTTTTGTTTGTATCTTTAGAAATTTCACCTGATGAAACCACACAATTTATTCAAAGAAATCATCACGTATCATTAGTAATTGACTGTAGTGGATCTATGGACGGCAAAAAGATACAAGATGCAAAAGAAGCTGCAATTAATGTTGTAAGACAGTTATCTCCAAATGATTTAGTAAGTATTGTAACTTTTGAAACTGAGGTCTCAATAAAATTGAATCCGACACCTGCATCAGATCATAATATTGAAAACATAATTAATTCCATTGATGTTGGAGGGGCTACTGCATTACATGGAGGTATACTGGCGGGATTTCAATTACTTCGTCAAGCATCTGCTCCTAACATGATAAATCGATTAGAAGTGTTTACAGACGGTGAACCAAATGTTGTACCTTATGATGATATAGATTTTACACAATTAGTGCAACAAGTTAGAAACAATGGAATAACCTTGGATGTATTTGGAATAGGTGATGATTATAATGGACCATTATTAATGAAAATAGCTGAAATAGGCGGTGGTAAATGGGCGCATGTTTCAGACACCAATGTGCTCACAACAATTGTAGGTGCACAAGTAACTGAAATGCAAAATACGGTTATATCGAATCCTCAATTACAATTAACCTTAATGAACGGTGCAGAATTAGCATCCGCTGCAATTACAAAACCAACACTTCAAGAAATTCAACCTGAATTTCGACAAACTATTGGAAACACGACATCTATTGGATTAAAAGATATCATAAAAAATGAATCACAAACAATTGCAATGCGTATATCTGTCCCATCTGTGGAAGGTAATGATATTTCATTTCTAACTGCAGTTATTACTGAAGGCGAAAATGAAATTGCAAACCAAACGGCGATAATATCTTGTACTGAGGATAAGGAACTATATAATTTAGAAATTGATCCTAGTCCTAGAGTATTATTATCCAGCACAGAAGCTACGGTATTATTGCGAAAAGGTCTTGATGGGGATCAAGATGCTACAGAATTAGCAAAAACCATTCTTTCTAATCTTGATGATCCTGAAACAACTCAGTTAATGGATGATGATGCACACGCTACAGTACTTAATGCAAAAAAGATCAGTGGTGATATTCAACCTGGGATGTCTGAATCAGACAAAAAAAGAGTTCTTCATGATACAACGGTTATTGGCGAAACCTCAAAAAATACAAACACCACGTTGACTTGTCCCAATTGCAATTCTACAGTTCGTCCAACTTCTAAAATTTGTGGGCAATGTGGAAAACCTATAAGAAAGACTGAATGAGAATTATAGAATATGGACCAATGCCCTCAATGTAAAACTGAACGTACTCCTGGTGAGATCTTCTGTGATAATTGTGGACACAAATATGCAATCTCCTCTGAATCTACTCCTCAAACTCAATCATCATCTAAAGAATCTCAATCATTTGAGGACTATGAAAAGGATTATCTTAATCGAATATCTACAGATGAATCACAACCAGAAACGACAAATAACAATCCAATTCGAGGAGTAATTTTAATTCCAACTGCTAATAATTCTGGTGAAGAAACAATTCATTTTGATGAGAATCCAAAAACAGTTGGTAGAGAGAATGTTTCAGAAGTCTTAAAATCACGAAACGCTGATCCTTTACAAGTTTCAAGAAAGCAATTTACAATTTTTAAAGAATCTGATGAGTATTATCTTGAAGATGGTAAAACATCAATACAAGATACCCCTAGTGGCAATCATACTATGGTGAATGGCATAGATATTACAGGAAAAGGAAAAATTAAACTAAATAATAATGATGTAATTGGAATGGCAACAGTATTGGATGTTACATTTCGTTTGGTCTAAAAGAAACATGTTTTTTAGATTAAATTCACAGAGACGATAGAAATGAAAATATGTTCTGATTGTGGTGAAAAAAATAATGATGATGATACGCGTTTTTGCATGTCATGTGGATCTGATCTAAATAAACCTGAACTATCACAAAATAATAAAACCGACGAATCAGATTTTGATCCAGAATTAAATGAGCCTCAAATAAAAAATGAGTCTAGTGAATCTACAATACTTGTGGAAAAAATAGGTAAACTAATCTTACCTGATAAAACATTTTTCATTATAGATAATTCTCAGAAACTAGTGGGCCGAACTAATCTTAAACAATACACAAAAAATGATCTTGAATCCATTTCCAGATCTCATTTTACAATTTACAAAAAAGATGAAAAGTATTTCATCAAAGATGGAGTAACAAATGTTCAAAATAAGCCTAGTGCAAATCATACCTTTCTTAATGATGAGAAATTAACTGAAATTGAATTTGAATTGAAAAATAATGATAAAATTTTAGTATCTGATGTTGAAATGTTATTTGAGGTTTAATTCCTTGAATTTGAAGGGACAGCATTTTAAGGGAAAATTGGGAAGTTACACAACAACAAAACATCTAGCTTCTGGAGGCATGGGTCATGTGTATGAAGCGATAGATCAAAATAGAAAAGAAGTCATTATCAAATTTCCTACAACCCATATGCCTGATGGACGTTTAATGTCTGCTGGGTATCATACACAAGTAATAGAAAAATTAAGAGTAGAATCAAGAGTACTCAAAAACTTTGTTAATTCAAAACATCATTCTATAGTTCAATATATTGATGAGTCATATGATTCAACTAATTTTTTTCTTGTTATTGAAAAATTATATGGTGATACTATTACTAATACAGTATCTAGTGTACCATTACCTGAAAATAAAGTGATCAAATTTTCTTTAGATGTTTTACGGGGTCTTGAATTTTTACACAAACACAATACAATTTATCGAGACATGAAACCTGATAACATAATTGCAACAAAAAGTGGTAATTGTGTTTTAATTGATTTTGGAGCTGCAAAACAAGGAATGACTCAAACAAATCTAAAACAAGATGAAGGAAATGCAACAATGTTCAAAAGTCCTGGATGGACATGTCCAGATCAAGATGTAGGTAGAGCATCAGCAGAATGTGATTTGTATGCATTGGGACGAGTCATATTTTTTATGGCAACCGGAATAAAACCATTTAGATTAACTACACCTACTGGGAAAATGACTAAAACAATACGTGAAATTAAACCCACCATAAGTATGGGGTTCTCTGAATTAGTAAATGACATAATTGATCCTGAACACAACAAAATACATACTGCAAGTGATTTGATTTTTAAATTGACTTCTTTGAATACTGCAAGTACTGGAAGTTTTACCCCTCAGCGTTTACAATCTCAAAAATATACCCCGTCAACAAGTAATCGATCTCAACATAGCCAAATTTCACGAATTGTTTTACAGGGCACAGAACATAAAATATCTAATAATCATAGTGGCTCATTAATTGGAAAAGTACATGATGAATTAACATGTCGTAATACGGATAATGGTTGTAATAAACAGCATGAAGGAAGTAATATTTTCATAGGATGGGTTTGTCCTAGTGGCTGCAGATGTAATTATAATCCAGCACATATGCTTGATAGACACCATATGAGGATTTGGAAAGACAGTCAAGGACAGGCACATGCAGTTAATAATGATCCTAACAGAAGATCTGCCATCAATCGAACAGGTAAATGGATTTCAATGAAACATCACCAAAAAGAATTATTAAAAAGTCATGATCAAATAGCGTTGTTGTACAATGAAAAAAAGGGGCCCTTCTTGAGTTTTACATTTTATAGTCAGTGAGAAAACAATGGATTTCAAATTTTCTTCTCGTGACGGCTCAACTCCAAATAAAATACGAAGTGTTGCATCTTTAACAGATGTGGGAAAAGTTAGAACCGTTGATGAAGATTCAATTTTAGCTGCAAATTTATCATTTGGAGTTAATTCCAAAAGTACTCAGTTTCATTTGTTAGTGGTAGCTGACGGAATGGGCGGACATGCTAAAGGTGAAGAGGCAAGTAAAATTGCTTTAAACACAATTTCTAAAACAGTTATCCCTAAATTATTAAGTGAAACGCCTTTAACTGATCTTCTTAAATTAGGAATTCAAAATGCAAATCAAGATATTTTAGATCATATTGACAAAAATCCTGAAACTTCAGGTATGGGAACTACTTCAGTATGTGCAATAGTACAGGACAATGAAGTACATCTTGCAAATGTTGGAGATTCTCGAGCATATGTGATTAGTACTGATGAAATTCGTAGGGTTACTAAAGATCACTCTTATGTTCAAGAATTAGTTGATAGTGGAGAAATTACAGAAGAGGAATCTAGAGAACATCCAAAAAAGAATGTTATCACTAGAGCAGTTGGAATAATGTCCTCAGTTGAACCTGATATGATGAGACTGACCTTAGATCCGGATGAATCTCTATTGCTGTGTTGTGATGGGGTAATTGCACATTTGGATGATGATGACATACATAAAATAATTAATAATTCTGATGATCCTACAAACGCATGTCAGAAAATTATAGATTTGGCAAATGAACGAGGAGGTTCTGATAATATTTCATTGATACTTTTATCTTCGGATAACTAATACCCTAAAAATCCTCCAAAACACTCACTTCGCCTAGAGTCTATTACGAACTAGAAAATACTCTTTTTTTAAAATTAGAATGCTTTTTCAGAATTATGTTTGAGAATCTAATCCCCAATTATTCCAAGGTCTCTGAGCTCTATGATGAATGAAGAAATCATATTTTGAATATTGATACCTTGCACTGTAAATATTCCCAATAAAAAATGCAACTCGTAATCCAATTAGTACCAGTGTCATAATATAAAATGTATCAGGGGAGAATCCAAATCCATTCATAGATGGAATAAAACTTAGTGGTAAAAATGAAAAGTATGGCATCACTGTTAATAGAGTTACAAGAATTCCCGGTAGTATTCCGCCAATTAAAATTAACAATCCTTCAATTGGTCGATTCAGGTAAAAATGTGCAATACCATGAATTCCGAACAACGATGGGAATATAGCCCAAAATGTAGTAGCAGAACTAGATTTTTTTAGTCTGTCTACCTTTCTATCAAATTCTCTTTGTTTTTCAATAGAATTCATAGTAGTCAGAAATTTTGAAAATTCATCACTTTGAGACAATACAGAATTTAAAATTCAGATCTATATAATAGTAATATCAGAATCATATCTTATGATTGTCTTTTTTTAAAATGAGCATAATTTTCTGAACATCAGCCATGACTTTGTACCTATTTATCTAAATAATGATATGTTATGAGTTTCATCATGAAGATTTTAATTTCTAGTCTACTTGTAATATCATTTGTTTTACTAATTCCAATATCTTCAACATATGGTTCATCAAATTGGTGGAGTGATGTTAAATTCTATGATGATATTTTTGTTGAAGAAGAATATGAAAAACAAGTAAATACAGAATTTCCTGATTGGGTAGAAAATCCATTCATGTGGTATGGGGAAGATAAAATTTCTGACTATGAAATTCTAAATATAATAAAATTCTTGATTCATAATGAAATAATTCTAATTGATAAACTTCCCACTCCTGAATGTTCAGGGGATGCAAGATGTATTCCAGGAATTATAACTAAAATCATTGATGGAGATACAGTCAAAGTGTATGGTAAATCTGTAAGATTTTCATTATCATCTGCTCCAGAACTTGATGAATCTGGAGGAATAAAATCCAAAGAGTTCATTGAAAATATCTGTCCTGTTGGTTCAACTGTTCTAGTTGACGAAGATGATGAACAAACTCAGGGAAGTTATGGGCGAATCATAGGGGTGATTTACTGTAATGGTCTGAATCTAAATGAAGAATTGTTAACAAATGGTTTTGGATATCTATCATCAGGATTTTGTAATCAGAGTGAATTTGCATCTAATCTGTGGGCTAAGAATTATGGTTGTTAGATTCTAAAAAAACTCAATCCGCCCTAGAATACGTTACATACTGGAAAATGTCCTTTTTTAAAATCAGAATAATTTTCTGAAATTTCATAATACTCAGACCTTTTAGGCTCAAAAAAAGTACCAATCGACCGCACAGGTTAATAGATCGTAAATATCATAATTATTGAAGGTTAGAGATTCCCTGAAAGTGCACAAAAAACAGGCACATCTTGATCTTCTTTATTATTACAATAACCTCCTCTTTTAGGCTCAAAATATCTTAGATTCTCTCTTGTGATTTGTAATATGCTGAATTGTAACTCTGAAGCATTCACTCAGGTGATGTTTTATCATTTTGAAGATGGTATGAGAACACCATTTTGCAAAGAAATAATGAGATTTTGTATTAATCACGCTAAAGAAATTTCAAGAGACGATTGCCATGTCAGGATTCAAGTGTTGAATTGAGGAAAATAGAGATTGGAGTTAAAGACAAGGAATACTATGATTTTCTGTCTGTCTGCATTGATGAGGAACTATCAGTAGAAGATAAACTCAAAAATATTATTCGATATCATGTGATTGTATATCGTAATAGACAGAAAATTAGAAATCAGAAAATTGATCGTATTTAGGTTAAGAAAAAAGACTCTAAGTATTAAACTAGATTACACATTTTTTATATTATTAGAACCTCCATCCTTTTAATATTGAGAAAAAATAAGGTTAACTCTGTCTCTTTTAGAAAATTTTCCTAGTCAATTCAGTCCTAGATCTATTCAAAAAGAAATTATTGGAGAAATTGAAGAAAAACTAAATTCAGGATTTAAAAAAATCATTTTATGTGCCCCTACAGGTGTAGGAAAATCACTTGTAGGTGCAACTATTTCTAAATATTTTGATAGTTCTTTTACTGTAACTGCCTCAAAACACCTACAGGATCAATACATCAAAGATATTCCTTTTCTAAAACCTGTTAAAGGAAAGCAAAATTTTCCTTGTCTAAAATTAATGTCTTCAGAAAAAGTTGACAATGATAGGCGGGCAATGAGATGGGGATTAACATGCGATAAGGGCGTATGTCAAGAAAGAATCAGTAAAAATGGAAAAGAAATAGTTGAAGTATGCAAATTCAAACCCACAATAAAAAAAGTTGAAGATAATACAATTGACTCTCAATCTTGTCACTATTATCTTCAAAAATATGATGCTCTTGTATCAAAACACTCTTTGTGGAATTATCATGCATTTTTTCAAATCATGAAATTTAACAAAAAACTTTTTGAAGATTATCTTGATAGAAAAGTTTCTGTTTTTGATGAGGCCCATAAAATTGAGGACCAAATAATTCAATTTGTTGGATTTGATATTTTTGCTGGTCAGGTAGATGAATGCAATCTTAATTCTGAGAAATATAATTTTACTGATTTAGATTCTATGATTAAACTAACTGATGATATTGCGTATTCTTATGCAGATAAAATTAAAAATATTAAAGAGAGTGTAATATTCAAAAATGACCCTGACTATGAATTGATTTCAAAATTAGAACGACGTTATGATAAAGCAGCTCAAGCAAAAATTGATATTGCAACTGACAAAGAT
>Ga0209041_1002608_pt1 | contig 9697 bp, 11 predicted proteins | sample SaaInlV_100m_DNA_4_FD_184647 | JGI IMG/M metagenome (GOLD analysis project Ga0209041, IMG submission 184647) | Marine microbial communities from expanding oxygen minimum zones in the Saanich Inlet - SI037_S2LV_100m_DNA (SPAdes) (version 2) | ecosystem: Environmental > Aquatic > Marine >... | reverse complement strand
AGAGATCCCTGAAAATTCTCCAGGGGCCTTTTGGATTTCTTTTACATCATCATATTCCCCCATTCTATTTCACGCTTTAATAATTGGTTCTGTCTCTTGGATAGTTCTCAAAGGTGTAAAAGCTATTGAAAAAGTAACTAGTATCCTCATGCCCATACTTATATTGCTCATACTCGTTTTAACAGTTAGAGCCTTATTTTTACCGGGGGCATCGCAAGGATTATCGTTTCTATTTACCATAGACTGGGCTAATCTGGCACATCCAAAAATTTGGGTGGAAGCTCTTATTCAAAACGCCTGGGATACAGGAGCCGGATGGGGCCTGGTCCTTTGCTATGCTGCCTATATGCGAAAAGATGAAGACACTACCTTGAATGCTATCATGCTCCCCACAGCCAATAATATTGTTTCCCTCTTGGCAGCCATTATGGTGTTTAGCACAGTTTTTTCAGCGGTTCCTCAGTTAATAGAACAAGCCAAAACAAACCCATCTGTTCTTAATGGATTGGGTTCCCTTGGCACAGCAGTCGAAAATGGCGCTGTATTTTCAACCGAATTAATGCAAAAAACTGTTTTTAACGAAGGTAATAAGGGCATCACCTTTATTTGGATGCCACAGCTTTTTAAAACAATGTTTATGGGTCAGTTTTTTATGGCCTTATTCTTTTGTGCCCTGGCTTTTGCCGCCTTTACCAGTATGATTGCCCAGGTCGAAGTTTCTACTCGCGCATTTGTAGACGCCGGAATGGACCGCACAAAAGCAGTGAAGATAATTTGTGTGGGTGTCTTCGTATTAGGCGTGCCTTCGGCTCTCTGGATGCCCGTTTTGGATAATCAGGATTGGGTGTGGGGAGTCGCTCTTATGTTAGCGGGATTGTTTTTTGCCATCTCCGTTATTCCCTACGGCGTAAAAAAATTCCGGGAAGAAAATTTAAATCATCCTGGATCAAATATAAAAATTGGCCGTTATTGGGATATAATCATCGCATTTTTAGCTCCTTCACAAATGATTTTTTTACTGGGATGGTTTGCCTACGATTCCTATAAGTCTGCTCCCGAAACATGGCTTCACCCATTTTCATCTGATAATATCTACAATGTAGGAACCATTTTATTCCAATGGACAATTGTTATTGCAATTCTTATGTTCCTAAATAAATGGATAGTTCAAAAGATTACCGACCACAGCAATAGACTAAAAGCTGTAGAACGAAAAAATTAAAGACTGTGTGTTCTGAGATTGGACAGATTAATAAGCCTATGATCTTACGAGATAGATAATGGAAAATTGTAGAATGAAACGCCTCTGGGTCAAATAAAGGATAATTAAATGTTTAAAATTTTCAAACCTTATATGCTATTACTATTAACATTATCATTTGCTTATGGCCAAGACTGGCCGGGACTTGGTAGATATTTTGAAAATAATAAGAAATATGCTCAGTCCTCTGATAATGAAAATAGAGTCGTTTTTATGGGTAATTCAATTACTGAAGGATGGTCCACTATTCTACCAGAATTTTTTAAAGGTAAATCATATATCAATAGAGGAATTAGTGGTCAAACTACTCCTCAAATGTTAATTCGATTTCGATCAGATGTCATTGACCTTAATCCAAAAGTAGTTATAATTCTTGCAGGCATCAATGATATTGCAGAAAACACAGGCCCATCTACAGTAAAAATGATTTCCGATAATATTATTTCAATGGCAGATTTGGCAAAAATTAATGGGATCAATGTAATCATTTCATCTATTCTACCAGCAAAAAGTTTTCCTTGGAACCCAGGCATCAACCCGCCACCAAAGATATCTGCAGTTAATAAAATAATAGAACAATATGCTAAAGAAAATGGAATGATATATCTTGATTATTATTCTTCAATGGTTGATAAAAATAATGCATTAATAGAGGATTATGGCTCTGATAGTGTACATCCAAATAAAAAAGGTTACAAAGTAATGTCAGTGCTAGCAGAAAAGGCAATTTATAAAATACTAAATCAGAATTAAACAATTATGAACTGCTTTCTAATTAGGTTAACTAAATGAAACGCCTCTGGGTCAAATAAATGATTAAGTAATGAAACCTTATATAATAAGGTTATTAATTGACTATTTATGTAGCAGTCTTACTGCTAAAATATAAAATTGATAATATTAATTGGTTAAAAGGTATTAAGTTGATAATACAATCTTATTAAAGGAGATTATGATGAAAAAAAATAATATTATAACTTTATTAATTCTAACAACCACCTGTATATTTTTAAATGCTCAAGATAATTCCGTTGAGAAAAAACCAGAAAAAATGCTTATTGAAGGCGAGATTGTAGGTCTTGCTTGTTATACTTCAAGTGGATTGATGGGAAGTGAGCATAAATCTTGCGCTAAAAGATGTCTTACTCGTGGTACACCTGCGGGAATATTAGACAAAGATGGTAATCTATTTGTTATTGCTGCTCCAAGCCCTGGTTATTCCGCTTATGCAGCAGAAACTATAAGATTAAATGGCTTGGTTATTGATGGAAGAATTAGCCCCGATAAAATGGAAATAGTGAACGATAAGAAGTGGGAAGAGATATCTTTAGTAGGCGGTTCTCCAAAATCTAATTAATTAAAACAAAAAAACACTTCTTATTTTAATAATTATTTTCGCTACTCTTATCGCATATTTAGTAATAAATAAAACCCCAATAAAAATCCACAAGACCCAATAGCCAATCTTCTAATTAAATGAAATGCCTCTGGGTCAAATACCTCTCACTTCTATAAATATTAGATTAAATGAAAAACTATTTAATTCTCTACCCTGCTTTTTCAATGATGTTTTTAACTTTTTTTATTTATATTAAAAATAGACTGGATGCAAATAAGGCATATAAATCAAGGGAAGTTGAAGGTAAATATTTTAAAACATACGCTGGGAAAGCACCCTATTATCTTGAGACCTCAAGACAAACACTAAAAAATCAATTTGAATTGCCCGTTGTATTTTATTTCTTGGTTATCTTGCTCTATATCAATGAGACTATAACTATCTATGAACTTATGCTTTCATGGGCATTCTCTATTTCTCGCTATTTACATGCTTATATACGATTGACTTCAAATTATGTGCCTTCTCGTGCAAAGATATTTACTTTTGGTTATTTCACTTTAATAATTTTATCAATTGATGTATTAATTAGTCTAACTAACCCTCTATGACAATTTATTAAATAAATGAAACGCCTCTGGGTCAAATAAAGGAGAATAAAATGAAAAAAAGAATTATACTATCTATAGCCACGATATTATTTGGTTGCAGCTCTTATCAAGAAATAACGGAACAGGATGTCAAGGATACAATTTTAGGAATGTTTGATTCTTTTTCTGTTGAAAGTGATAATATAAATAATTTCAAGAATTTTGTAACAGATGACTATATATTATATGAAGTAGGTAAGGCAATGACTGCTACAGAATTTATTGAATTCGCAGGTTCTTTTGGTACAATTGAAGATGACTGGATCATAACTGACATGAAAATATCTATAGATAAAAATTCAGCTCATGCATATTATAAAAACAAAGGAAGATTTGTAACTTTGAATAATGGCAAAAAAGAATTGCATAATTACGAATGGCTAGAAAGTGCATATCTCGTTAGAGTTGATGGAAAACTAAAAATAAAATTCTATTTTTCAGATACCATAAATCAATCTGTAGAAATAATCAAATAAATGAGACACCTTTGGAAATATATTTGAAAAAATGAAATAATCTGAATGATGATTAAATCAAAAAAACTCTTTTTAATTTGTTTTATCTCGGTTGTTATCGCAAATAACCCTCTGAGAGTAAATCATAACCGATTAAATAATAATTTTATTAAACTGTCAAAAATTAGTAGTATTGAATTTGGTAGTTTAAGCAGGGTAGCATATACTGACGCTGATATAAATGGGCGGAAATATGTAATGGAACTGATGATATCTGCTGGAATGGATGTTAAAATAGATGAAGGCGGAAATATTATTGGGAAATTAAAAGGTAAAGATAACAATCTCCCGCCAATTGCGATTGGATCACATATCGATTCTGTTCCTGAAGGAGGAAGCTTCGATGGGAATGTTGGATCTTTGTCAGCAATTGAAGTAGCTCAGACGATTTGGGACAATAATTATACATTAAATCATCCTCTCGTTGTTGTGATTTTTCAAAATGAGGAAGGTGGCCTTTTTGGTAGCAAGATTATGACAACAGGATTAACTGATTCAGAACTTCGGCTTAAATCCAGTAGCGGATTTACAATAAAAGAAGGAATTGAAAGAATTGGAGGAAACTTTGACAAACTTCAGGATGCTAGGTTAAAGAGAAATGAATGGACTGCTTATGTTGAATTACATATTGAACAAGGTGGCATCCTTTATGATGAAAATTTAGAAATTGGTATAGTAGAGGGTATTGTAGGTATTAAACAGTGGGATGTTACTATAAATGGTTTTGCAAACCATGCTGGTACAACCCCAATGGATCAACGTAATGATGCATTATATGCTGCTTCACAATATGTTCAAACAGTTCATGAAATAGGTAAAAATACACCTGGCAATCAAGTAGCTACTGTTGGGATAATCAACTCATATCCAGGTGCACCAAATGTAATTCCAGGTAAGGTGATCGCAAGTCTTGAAATAAGAGATTTGGACGAAAAAAAAATTGATGCTATCTATAATAAAATTAGACTGTCATCAAAAAAAATAAGTAAAAAAACAGGAACAACATTTCAATTTCAACAAACAATAAATATCGTTCCCGAACCTACTAATAGATTAATTCGTGAGGCCATTGTAGATGCGTCAAACGATCTGAAATTAAAAAGTAAATATATGCCAAGTGGTGCTGGGCATGATGCACAAGAAATGTCAGTGATATGCCCAATTGGAATGATTTTTGTTCCAAGTAAAAACGGTATTAGTCATTCTCCCAAAGAATATTCATCACCAAAAGATATTTCAAATGGAGCAAATGTTTTACTTCATACTGTCTTGAAATTAGATGAACAATATGATCAATAAAATACTGTCAATTGTATATTTATATTATTTGTTATTAAACTGTTAAAATGAAACGCCTCTGGGTCATATTATTTATAATATTCTTTTCATTGACATGCAATGATACTGACTTTGAATGTGACCAGCATGATATTTCAAATTGCAATAGTAATGATAATAAAACAAATATTAGAGTATTTAATAACAGTGAATACGATTTATGTAATGTAGTAATTAGTATTGATGAAAGTAGAAATCATGGTGAAATTAAAAGTGGTGAAAACACCTGTTATCGTGGATATGATAAAGCTTACAGATATGCATATGTCTCACTTATGATTGATGGTGAAGATTTAGTCATCCAACCTAAAGATTATGTTGGAGAAACACCTCTTGGAATTGGTTATTTCACATATTATTTAGATGTAGAAGAAATAAACAACAAAAAACAATTATCTATTACTACTACTACTGACTAAATGAAACGCCTCTGGTTCAAATAAAGGACAATAAAACATTTTTATAATCACAAATTAAAAAGAGCCTCACCTAATCGTGGGGCTTTTTTGTTTGTGGGTAATTTTTTTGTAATTTCCTGTATAAAACATCTCTAATTTACAATAATTGTCTTTGGCTGTATTAATTATAGCCAAACAAACATAACTAATTTTAAATTTCTGTCTTTTAGGAGAAGATCATGAATAAAATAATCACAACTGTATTACTCGTAATGGGATTCCTCAAGGCTCAGGATGAACCACTACGAGTGCTGATTCCCTGGTACAACTATCCTATACATTGGTCCTCGGACTACCAGTGGGACGACCTCGCAAGTTCTGCCTCACAAATCCCGATCACTGCTATCATAAACGCTAACAATGGTCCCGGATCAGGAGGCCCCAACGCAGACTATGTAGTTGGTATGTCAGAATTGGCCGGTAAAGTAACCACAATAGGTTATGTGCACACGGGGTTCGGAGCTCGCGATATCTCGACCGTAAAGGCTGAGATCGACGAATGGGCAGGCCATTGGGTTTCTCACGGACTCTCAGGAATTTTCATCGATGAAATGTCAACTGAAACCAGTACACTATCCTACTACGAAGAACTCTACGCATATATTTTAAGCAAACCCGGCCTTGAGGAGGTCCATGGCAACCCTGGGATGTCATCAGAAGAAGCCTTTGTATCGGCGCCAGCAACCACATCTCTGGTAATCTCTGAGAATTACATGTCAGAGTGGCCATCATATTCCACCGACTCGTGGGTTAATGAATACGATGCGTCACGTTTCTCAATGCTTGTCCACACAGCCAGTACAATCAGCGAAATGCAGACTGCCATAGATCTCGCCGTGCAACGTAACATCGGCTTATTGTACGTTACTGATGACGCGATGCCAAACCCTTGGGACATGCTCCCAACCTACTGGCAGGAAAAAGTCAAGTACATCAAATCCCTTAACCAGGGCAATGATTCAGAAGAGCCTACATTTACAGATATAGATACAAATGGTGATGGGTGTATAAGTGAAGAAGAGTTTGATAATGCTAGTGACGGTAATTAAAACTTTATCATAATTCTTAAAAAGCCCTACACTTAAGTGTGGGGCTTTTTTTATTTAATATAGTTTATCGCGATATAATAAATCAATCTGTAGAAGTAATTGACTAAATTATGAAAAGTATAATTAAATGCCTCCGATTAATTCTATTTCTAATTGGTTTTGTTTTTGGACAGGAACCCACCTCTTTGAATACATGGAAAAATATTTTCCAATCTCCAGATTTAGTTAATTATTTTGATGGGGTTTTTAATAGTCTCGGTATAGTTATTGAAGAAAGTGAAGAAAGCTTTACTGTCTACCATCGGGGGGATAGTTTTGAGTTTATAAATGGAGTTAACAATGAGGATGTAGATTTTATTGTTCCTTTAAAAAAACAAAATATTTTAAATATGGTGGAGCATGCAAAAGATGGAATAATTGACCCTCAAGAATCATGGAGAATTTTAGATGTGCTTTTTACGCCATTAACAAAGGTTACTTTAGATAACCCCGTATTATCAGTTAATTGGAGAAGAAAGCTTGCTGGGGTTGAAGATTTAACACATGTTTATCTTATTAACCCCAAAGGTCAAGAGGCCTCAAAGCATACACTAATATATGTAAAAGGTCAGTGGCTCGTTTTAAAAGGTCTTTATGGAAAACCTAGAAGAACATATCGTATGTCTCCAGAACAATCCCTTGAATATCAAAAAAAGATTTTTAAAGCAATGCAAGAAGATAATTTTTGGGGATGGTGGAAGTTTTCAAAATTTTATAAAGAGTGGCGAAAAACATGCTCTGTTACGCATTAGACGAATGAAACACCTCTGGGTTAAATAATGGTTAAGATATGAAGAATATACTTGCAAGAGGTGGAATTGAATTTATCGCAGTTTTGTTAGGTTTTACTAAGTCATATAAATTATCTTATTCTACAGGTCGCCTAAATCTATATGGTGATGAAATATTAATTTCTGAAATATCAAGACTCTATGATCATTTTTATGAACGACTAAAAATTAATAGTGATATTTATGATCAGGTCGGTATAAGGTTTTTAGATACATATATTAACAAAAACATTGGTTACGTTCGAAATGGGTTTGAATATAATAATAAAGACCTAGAAGAATTTTTTTGACAAAAGGTTTTTAAAAATGAGGTTTTAACCTTTAGATCAAGAGTTAGAGTATATATATCTAGACTCAAACAAACGTAAAATCAGTTAGATTTAGTAAAAGATAAACTAGAGAATCATTTAGAGTATAATTAAAGGAAATAAAATAATGCGTCTATTTATTACATGCCTTTTGTTTTGTTCAATTTCTATATCACAAAATATTAGTGATCAGCGACCAATTTCAACCTATTCAATTGTTGCTCTTGATGAAGAAACTGGTGAATTAGGTGTTGCTGTTCAAAGTCACTGGTTTTCAGTGGGGTTTTTAGTCCCTTGGGTTAAGGCAGGTGTAGGTGCTGTTGCAACACAATCATTTGTAAAAGTTGATTATGGTCCTGATGGGTTAAAATTAATGGAAAGGGGTATGAGTGCAACTAATGCTCTCAAATCTTTAATTGACAAAGATGAAGCTGAGGCTGTTCGTCAAGTTGCTATGATTGATATTAATGGAAATGTTTCTGCACATACAGGTGAGAGATGTATAGTTTTTGCTAATCATGTTGTTGGAAACAATTACTCAGTTCAAGCAAATATGATGGAAAATAGTACCGTCCCAAAAGCGATGGCTATTGCTTTTGAAAATTCAACTGGTGATTTAGCTGATAAAATGATGGCTGCTTTAGAAGCCGCAGAAAATGAAGGGGGCGACATTAGAGGAAAGCAGTCAGCTGCTATGGTAATAATGTCTGGTAAGCCAACTGGTGTTGAATGGAAAGACACTAAATTAAGTTTAAGGATTGAAGATCATCCAACACCATTAAAAGAATTAAAACGTTTAATTAGAATTCACCGTGCTTATCAACATGCAAATAAAGGTGATTATTATATGGAAAAAGATCAAATTGACAATGCTTTAATTGAATATACTAAAGCCAGTGAATATTATCCTGAGAATCCTGAATTACCTTATTGGTCAGCTGTAGCATTAGTAAATGGTGGACGTGTCAATGAAGCATTACCAGTTTTTAAATCAGTTTTTAAATCAAACCCAAAATTAAAAATAATGACACCTAGATTGATTAAATCTGGATTGCTTATTGATGATGAAGAAGTACTTAAAAAAATCATGATGCAATGAGAATGAATATTTATTAATTAAACAAAGAGTTAGAATGAAGAACCTTAAAACAGATCGAACTAAAGTAAGGCGTATACCAAAAAGAGGTCACTACGATAAAAAAACTATTTATTCCATTATTGATGAGGCAATGATTTGCCATGTAGGTTTTGTAATGAACGATACACCTTATGTAATTCCAACCATCCATGCACGAATTGATGACACTTTGTATTTGCACGGATCGGTAGCCAGTCAAATGCTGGATTCAGTTACTAAATCAAATATATGTATTACGATGACAATTGTAGATGGTATTGTTTTAGCACGATCCTTATTCCATCATTCTATGAATTATCGATCAGTAGTTGTATTAGGTAAAGGTAATTTGGTTAGTGATTCAAAAGAAAGGTTACTAGCACTTAAAGCTGTGAGTGACCATCTTGTTGAAAAAAGATGGGATGATGCCAGGCAACCATCTAAGAAAGAGCTGAAAGCGACAACCGTGATAGCTATTAATATTAATGAGGCATCAGCGAAAATTCGTAGCGGGCCACCAATAGATGAAGAGGATGATTATAATCTTCCAGTTTGGGCAGGTGTAGTGCCAATTAAAACAATATCAGAAAAGCCAGTTGCTGATCCAAAACTAAAACAAGGTATCTCGCTACCAGAGTATCTCAAATAGCATAAATTTTAAATAGAGTATTGTTTTTGATATAAAGATGGTATTGCTTAAATAAAATATATTTATACGCCCGTACAGGCCCTGCTATACTATATAAGGCACTTACTATCATCCATCAAGCTTATCTAAAGAAGAAAACTCAACGAGCAAGACCCCCTAGGCACTGAAAATGGAAGGGGTTGG
>Ga0209041_1002606_pt1 | contig 9700 bp, 8 predicted proteins | sample SaaInlV_100m_DNA_4_FD_184647 | JGI IMG/M metagenome (GOLD analysis project Ga0209041, IMG submission 184647) | Marine microbial communities from expanding oxygen minimum zones in the Saanich Inlet - SI037_S2LV_100m_DNA (SPAdes) (version 2) | ecosystem: Environmental > Aquatic > Marine > Intertidal... | reverse complement strand
TGAGGGCTTAAAAAGAGGTTGTATTAAAGATTTAAATCGACCTTATATGTCCATAAAACATTTTGATAGGCATAATTAATTGTATTATCATCTGGGTAAGTGATATATATATCAGACTCTGATAAATCCTGAGACCCCCCTAATTCATAAAGCATTTCATAATATCCGTCCTGTACAGAAAAAGTGCCAAACATTGGGTCTTGTGGGCAATCTGGATTTGGATTAGTTGAATAGTCTGCGTAAAAATAATCTGTAAAAGTTCCATCTTCTCTGAATTCCATATGTAGTTCAGGACAATATATTTCGTTATCATAATACAGTATTTCACCTGATTCATACTCGGCAGAATAATAATTCCAATGGTTTACTATTCTACTTTCATCATCAGTACTTGACCTGCCTTCAAAAACTCCATCCCTACTACTAACCGAATAAGAGCCAGAACTTAAACCGTTATTTAAATTACCTGAAAAACTTCCTGTAACATTTTCTAAAACTATAGATGCTAGAATATCTCCATTTTCATCTACAGAACCTGAAAAAGAATGAATTTCATTATGATCTTTAGAAGTAAAACTTCCTACAACAATTCCTGTATTTTGCACAGTTAATGTCCAGGTTCCATTATCTTCTCCAGAAAAAGACCCCGACCATAAACCCTTAAACTCTGATTCTAAATTAGGATTAATATTAATAGTATCATCTACTGGTTCAATATTACAAGCAAATAAACCTAATACAAGAAATAAATAAAATAGTTTTTTCATGCCCGCAATTTAAAAAATTATTTTTTATTTATAATCGAGCTACTTGCTTGATCTTGGGGAAGGACCAGTACATCTGCTATATTTACATGATGAGGTCTTGAGATTACAAATTCTATAATTTCAGCAATATCTTCAGCTTCTAAAGCCTTATAACCCTCATATACTTTGTTAGCTTTTGGATCTCCTTTAAATCTAACTTTAGAAAATTCAGTTTCAACTAGTCCAGGATTTATTTCAGATACTTTAATATTATTTTTGTTTAGGTCAATTCTCATGCCTTTTGAAATGGCATTTACAGCATGCTTTGAAGCAGAATAAACATTTCCTTTTTCATAAACTTCTCTCCCTGCAAGTGAGCCTACATTAATAATATGTCCTGAAGATTTTTCAACCATCCTTCCAATCACTGCTTTAGTTACATAAAGAAGTCCTTTAACATTGCTATCAATCATTTTATCCCAATCTTCTATATTCCCATCCTGAATTTTGTCTAATCCATGGGCATTACCAGCATTATTGATAAGGATATCAATTTTTTGGAAATCATCTGGTATACTTTCAATGGATTTGGTTACCTGGATATTATCAGATACATCAAAACACAAGGATGTAACTGCAGTTAATTTAGATAAATCTTCTCTAATTTTTTCTAATACTTCCGTTCTTCTTCCACAAATAATCAATTGCATTTTTGATAACGCAAGTCTATAGGCAGTTGCTTTGCCTATTCCACTGGTAGCTCCTGTTATTAAAACCGTTTTTGTACCCATATTTTTGTATCTACAACTAATTTATCAAACAAAATGTTAAAAATTATGTTAAAATTGATTTTTTTAACCAATTCTTAACAGATTATTCCTTAATGATTTTCGAATTTGCATAACTATTAAATAATGATTATTAAACTAATTAAATTCTAACAACATGGAAAAGAAAGTTGATATAAAGAAAATTAATGAAAAAATAAAGAAGGAAAGTGCCTTTATTGATCTGTTAACTTTAGAAATTAATAAAGTAATTATTGGTCAAAAAGTAATGATAGAGAGATTACTAATTGGACTCCTTGGTCAAGGACACATTTTACTAGAAGGTGTCCCTGGATTAGCAAAAACACTCGCAATTAATACTCTTTCTAGGGCTATTAGCGGTAGTTTTAGTAGAATTCAATTTACGCCAGATTTATTGCCTGCAGATGTTATTGGAACTTTGATTTATAATATGAAAGAGACTAAGTTTTCTGTAAAGAAAGGGCCAATTTTTGCAAATTTTGTTTTAGCTGATGAGATTAATCGTGCTCCTGCAAAAGTTCAATCTGCATTACTAGAAGCAATGCAAGAGAGACAAGTTACAATTGGCGATGAGTCATTTATTTTAGACAAGCCATTTTTAGTAATGGCTACTCAGAATCCAATAGATCAAGAAGGAACCTATTCTCTTCCTGAAGCACAGGTAGATAGGTTTATGCTCAAGACAATTATCGATTATCCAAATAAGGATGATGAAAAAAGTATTATTAGATCAAATCTTTCAGGAGTTCAAGAAAAAATTAAACCTGTTGTTAATATTAAGCAAATCCTAAAGGCCCAAAAACTTGTTAATGAGGTGTATATGGATGAGAAAATAGAGTCTTATATTCTTGATATCATCTTTGCAACCAGATATCCCGCAAAATATAATTTACAAGACCTTGAACCATTAATCTCTTTTGGAGCCTCTCCAAGGGGAAGTATAAATTTAGCTTTAGCATCAAAATGCTATGCATTTATTAATAGAAGAGGCTATGTAATTCCTGAGGACGTTAGAGCTGTTGTACATGATGTATTACAGCATAGAATAGGTATCACATATGAAGCAGAAGCTGAGAATGTAACATCAGTTGACATTATTAATAAGATCGTTAATGAAATTGAAGTCCCTTAATGAATTTATTAATTCATAAAAATTTCTAATGAATACTAAGGAGCTACTTAAAAAGGTTCGTAAGATTGAGATAAAAACAAGAAAATTATCTGATCATATTTTCGGAGGAGAATATCATTCTACTTTTAAAGGGAGAGGAATGACCTTTAGTGAAGTAAGGCAATATCAAATAGGAGATGATATTAGAACTATTGATTGGAATGTAACAGCTAGATACAACGAGCCCTTTGTAAAAGTTTTTGAAGAAGAGAGAGAGTTAACAATGATGTTAATTGTTGATATTTCTGGTTCAGAATTTTATGGAACTTCCTCGACTTTTAAAAATGAATATTTAACAGAAATAGCAGCGACATTAGCTTTTTCTGCCAATCAAAATAATGATAAAGTTGGATTAATTTTATTTACTGATCAGGTTGAATTATATATTCCTCCTAAGAAAGGAAAGACTCATATATTAAGAATTATAAGAGAATTAATTGAATTTAAACCTGTCAATCAAAAAACTGATATAAATGTACCCCTTCAATTTTTATCTAATATTTTAAACAATCGTGCTATTGTTTTTTTAATATCTGATTTTATTTCAGAAGATTATTCTAATTCACTTCGAATTATTTCATCTAAACATGATATTACAGGGATTAGAGTATATGATAAAAGTGAGATTACAATACCTAATTTAGGATTAGTTCAACTAATGGACAATGAGGAAAATAAAATGAAACTGGTTTATACTGGCTCAAAAAAGGTTAGGAAAAATTATGAAAAGTATTATCAAAATAGAATACAATTGTTTGGAGAGAATTTCAAAAAGGCTGGCGCAGGCATTATTGAGTGTTCTACTGAAGATAGTTATCAAAAAAAATTATTAAGATATTTTAGAAATAGATAGGTTTAAATGATTAGTAATAATTTCAGAAAATCGACATTAATAGCTGCATTGATATGCATTACAACATCAATGATATCTCAGGAACTTGTGACTTCAATTGATAGTACTAGTATTTTTATTGGTGAAGAAATAACATATAAACTAGAGGTACATTCAGATACTTTGAACCTAATTAAATTTCCTGAATCAAAAAGTTTTATTCCAATGGAAGTTTTGAAAACTTATGATTCAGACACAATAACATCTAATGAAAAATATATAATTTCAAAAAAATATGCCTTAACTAATTTTGATGCAGGGAACTATATATTGCCAAAACAAAAAGTTGTTTTTGGAGACACTACATTATATTCAAATTCTAAAAAGATTGAAGTTAAACTTGTGACGGTTGATACATCTAAGCAAAGGCTATATGATATAAAACCAATTTTTAGTACAAATAAAGAACATAATTATTTTCGGTACATATCTTATTTGACACTTCTTTTAATTAGTGTTTTTATATATATCAATAGAAATAAAATATTTAAAAACAAGAAGTTTAAATATGAAAAATCTCCTTATCAAAAAGCTAAGGGTGAAATTAATTTAATAGCTAAATCTGACTATACTGCTGTTCAAAACGCAAAGGAATATTATTCCAAATTAAGTTTTATTATTAGGAATTTTTTAGAAATTAAAGTTTTTGATCATTCACTGGAAAGCACAACAAATGAGTTGTTATTTGAGTTAAAAAGAATTAAATCAAGCGGTGAACTAAACTTAACTTCATCAACATTGAATAATTTGCATCAGGTTTTACAAACAGCAGATTTGGTAAAATTTGCAAAACATTACCCAGATGAGGATATAGCAAAAAAAGATACTGAAGTGATTAATATTACAATAGATGAGATTAACAATATTCTTCCAGAACCTACAATAGAGGAATTAAAGAAAGACTACGAATTTCATCAAAAATTATTAAAACAGGAAAGGAATAAAAACATTAAAAAAGCTATTATAGTATTTACAAGTCTTCTGATTTCTTGTGTTTTAATTGCAAGTGTTTTATTTGGTTTTACATATGTTAAGGATTCTATACTTAGAAATGATAATTTAATTTTATTAGAAACAAAAAATTGGGTTACTACTGAATATGGTGCCCCTGGCATTACTATTGAAACACCAGAAGTTTTAACAAGAAAATTGTTAGATCTTAATTTTACATATTTAAACTCTAATAATATATCTGAATTTGCATTTTATAATAATGATAATTCAATGCAAATTTATGTTTCAAATACACGATTCAATGATAAGATTAAGCCAGAAGATTTTCAGAAATATATCGATTATACTCTGGATATAATTGAAGATAAGGGTTTAAGTAACATTGTAGTAAAGTATGAAAATTTTACCACTGCTAATGAAGCAGAGGGCATTAAAGTATATGGCTCAGCAGATTTTATAGATCCTAATAGTGGTAAAATAATAAGTGGTAAATATTCAATATTAGGGTTTTTTACAGAAAATGAATTTAAACAATTAATTATCATTCATGAAGATGACATTTATTTAAATGAAATCACAGATAATGTTATTTCTTCAGTTGAACTAATTAAAAATCAACAACAATGATTTTAAAAATGGAATTTTTAAATATCGAATTTTTATGGTTATTGGCAGTCATACCATTATTGGTTTTATGGTATTCTTATACAGGAAAGTACAAATCTAATATGTTGAATTTTTCTAATTCAGCAGCATTCTCAGAATCAAAATCATTTATTACAATGATTGAGCCAATTCTTAGAATATTTAGAATGATTGCTTTAACGCTACTTATTATTGCATTAGCAAGACCCCAGGTTATAGACATCTCTACAAGAGTTAAAAATAATCGAGGGATAGACATTATTATGGCGATTGATGTTTCAGCAAGCATGCTAGCAAAGGATTTAAGACCAAACAGATTAGAAGCATTAAAAGATGTTGCCTCGAATTTTATTAAAAGCAGAGTAACTGATAGAATAGGACTTGTTGAATATGCAGGCGAGAGTTATACAAAGACTCCAATAACTAGTGATAAGTCAATTATTTTGAGATCATTAAAGGAAATAGAATATAACACAATTATTGAAGGTGGTACTGCTATAGGGATGGGGTTAGCAACTTCTGTAAATAGGATAAAAGACAGCAAAGCTATAAGCAAAGTAGTCATTTTATTAACAGATGGGGTAAATAATACTGGATTTATAGATCCTTTAACTGCTGCGGAACTTGCTAATGAATTTGGAATTAAAATATATACAATTGGATTGGGGACTAATGGGATGGCATTATCTCCTATAGGAATTGATTCAAGAGGAAAATTCAATTACGCAAATGTTAAAGTTGAAATAGATGAAAAGCTTTTAAATGAAATTGCAGATATGACTGGAGGAAAATATTTTAGAGCAACGAATAATAGTAAATTAAAAGAGATATATGACGATATTGATAAGCTTGAAAGATCAGATATTGAAGAATTTAAATATTATAATGTTCAGGAAAAATATAGACTTTTTCTTTTACCTGCACTAATGTTAATTGGATTGGAAATGATTTTAAAATTTACTTTGTTTAGAAGTTTTATATAATGTATCAAATAGAAGAAATATCATGGTTGTGGCTTGGGATTATCCCAATATTTGTAGTGATTCTATTTGCTATTGATAGAGTTTGGAAATCAAAAATTCAAAATAGATTTGCATCAAATGAGATTATATTAAAGCTTAGTCCAGATATTTCATTATTTAAACCCTACCTAAGAATTTTCATGATTCTCTTTTCTTTAATTTTTCTTGTATTGGCTATGACTAACCCTCAAATAGGAACTAAAATGGAGACTTTTAAAAGATTTGGAGTTGATATTGTATTTGCAATTGATGTTTCAAGAAGTATGTTGGCTGAAGATGTAGCTCCAAATAGATTAGAGAAATCTAAGCAGCTAGTTAATCAAATTATAAACACTTTAAGTGGAGATAGAATTGGAATTGTGGCATATGCTGGAAAGGCATTCCCACAATTACCTATTACAACAGACTATTCTTCAGGAAAAATGTTTTTGCAAAACATGAATACTGACATGATATCATCTCAAGGAACTGCTATAGATGAAGCAATACAATTAGCTACAACATATTTTGATGATGAAAACAAAATTGAAAGAATTTTAATAATTATTTCTGATGGAGAGGATCATAATGATATATCAGTAGATATGGCAAAAATAGCAGCAGAAAAGGGAATTACTATTTACACCATTGGAGTAGGAATGGACAAAGGCGTTCCAATTCCAATAAAAAAGAATGGAATTGTACAGAGTTATAAAAAGGACAGTAAAGGAGAAGTAGTTATAACTAAGTTAAACAAGGAAGTTTTAACCAATATTGCTGAGGAAACAAATGGTGAATATATTGAAGGATTAGACACAAAATTTGTAATAGATAGAATTAAGAATATTTTAAATCAAACTGATAAAAAGGAATTTGAATCTAAAAAGTTCTCTGAATATAAGGACCAATTCCAATGGTTTTTAGCTATAGGACTTTTATTTCTTTTTATTGAAGTTTTTTTATTTGATACTAAAACATTTTGGTTAAAAAAATTAAATTTATTTAATGAAAATTAATATTTGAATGGTATTTCATAAACATATACATATTATAATTATATTTTTCTTTTCCATTAATTTATTTGGTCAGGATGAATCTTATAATAAACACTTATATGATGGTAATATAAATTATGACAAGGATTTTCTTTTGGCGGAAAATAGCTATAGGAAGGCAATATCAATTAATTCTTCCAATATAAAAGCGCCCTATAACTTATCAAACAAATATTATGAAGAAGAATTGTATGATGAGGCATTAATAAGACAAGTGGAAGCATTAAAAAATGCAAAGTCTAATAATGAAAAACATAGAATTAATCATAATATTGGTAATATTTTAATGAAGAAAGATCTTTGTAAAGAAGCTTTAGAAGCGTATAAGAATGCCTTAAGAAATAACCCAGATGATGATGAAACGAGATATAACTTATCTTTAGCAAAGCTTTGTGCTGATGAGCAAAATAAGAATAATGATAAGAAAGATGACAAGAAAGATGATCAGCAAAAAGATGATAAGAAAGATGATCAGCAAAAAGATGATAAGAAAGATGATCAGCAAAAAGATGATAAGAAAGATGATCAGCAAAAAGATGACAAGCAGGATCAAAAAAATGACAATAAGAATGAGCAAAAGGATAAAAAGAATAATCCGTCAAAGGATAGAGGATCAGCCAAATTATCTCCTGAGCAAATTAAGAATTTGTTGAAAGCAATGAATAATGAAGAAAATAAGGTTCAGGCAAAAATTAATGAAAAGAAACAAAAAGGGGTTAAGATTGTAACTGAAAAAGATTGGTAATGAGAAATATTTTATTAGTTATATTTTTTGGACTTTTTAGCTGCATATTATCAGCTCAAGTTAATTTTAGGGCAAATTTAAGTAAAAGCTCACTAGGTATTAATGAAAGAGTTAGGGTTGATTTTATAATAGATAAGGATGGGGATAATTTTACACCCCCAGAATTTGAAAATTTTAGAATTGTAGCCGGACCAAGTCAGTCAATAAAAAATTCGTGGATTAATGGCAAGAGATCATACTCTAAGACATATACATATTTTTTATCTCCTATAAAAAAAGGAAACTTTAAAATTGGCCAGGCCTCTGTTGAAGTTGATGGCGAAACATATAAAACCATGACTCTTAATGTAGTCGTGACAACTGCAGTTGATAAGCCAGTAAATCCAAATGACCCATCATATGTCGCAGATAAAAACATACACTTAGTTGCTGAAGTTTCAAAAACGAATCCATATTTAAATGAACCTGTATCAATTGTATATAAATTATATGTATCTCAGGATACTGGTGTAAATAATTGGAGAGAATTAGATGCTCCTAGATATGCAGATTTTTGGAGTAAGAATATTAATATTAAAAATTTAACGGTAGAAAACGGAACATATAAGGGAGAACCATATAGATATGTTATATTACGTAAAACAGTACTATACCCTCAAAAAATAGGAGAGCTATCTATTGAGCCACTTGTATTAGATATTACAGTTCAGACTCCTAGCAATAGAAGAGATTTCTTTGGACAAATTTTAAACAATACTGTAAACAAAACAGTTTCTGCGGGGAAATTAAAAATCAATGTCAAACCACTACCTGATATAGGTAGGCCAAATAATTTCTCAGGTGCTGTAGGAAAATTTGATTTATTAGTGACTACTTCAAAAAAAGAACTATTAATTTCTGAAGCATTTCAGCTAAACCTTGAAATTAAAGGCAATGGGAATTTTAATTTATTTAGTTTCCCTTCAATTAACTTGCCTCAGTCTTTAGAAGTATATGAACCGGAAAGATTAGAGAAATTAGTTACTAATTTTAAGGGAATTAGAGGAAGTATTAAAGATCAATATACAATTGTACCATCATCTCCTGGGAAATATGCAATTCCAAGAATTTCATTTACTTATTTTGATCCAAAAGATTCTCAATATAAAACACAAACTTCTAATATTACTTATGTAAATGTCAAAGGAGCCATTATTAAGAATTCTATAGCAGAAAACAATAATAAAAATGTAATTACTAATAAAAAGATAAACAAAGTAGGTTTAATAGAATATGGAATTACATCATTTAAAACAAAAACAAAATTTGAAAAAATTAATAAAGAAATATTTTTTAATTCAAAAACGTTTTGGACATTATTTTTTACCCCATTTATACTTGTTGTAATTATCATTATAATTAAAAATATATTGGATCAAAAGAAAAATGATAAAAATTGGATTGCATCTAATGCTGCAAAAAAATTAGGCAAAAAATATTTAACAGATGCAAAGAAAAACATAGATGATAAGAATAAATTCTATGAAGCTTTAGATAAGGCGATGATGAATTATTTAAAATCAATTCTATTATTTGATAATAGTGAATTTAATGTTAAAAAACTTAAAGAGTCTCTATTAAAGAAGTCAGTTAGTTTAAAAACTATAGATTTATTAGATGACATATTCAATAATTGTCAAATA
>Ga0209041_1002604_pt1 | contig 9707 bp, 3 predicted proteins | sample SaaInlV_100m_DNA_4_FD_184647 | JGI IMG/M metagenome (GOLD analysis project Ga0209041, IMG submission 184647) | Marine microbial communities from expanding oxygen minimum zones in the Saanich Inlet - SI037_S2LV_100m_DNA (SPAdes) (version 2) | ecosystem: Environmental > Aquatic > Marine > Intertidal... | reverse complement strand
AACTAGACAGCTGATCAGTATTTTTTTAAAACTATGTATGGTCATGCTATTTACCCACTTCAGCTTTCAGGTCTAAAATTGCCTGTTTTCGAGCAAGTCCAGATTTGTCTAATTGAAAGCGCATTTCAGTAGCCTCTTTGTCCAGTCTTTGAATAAAGCCTAACATATTTTTTACCTTGTCAGATAACTGGTCTAAATCATACTCAGTGCCGTCAATATTCACTTTAGGGTTATCTTGTTTTTTTGTCATTATTTATTATTTGTATAAAAGAGTATATTTTTACCATAATAGACCAATATAAAGCATACTTATTGTAATTAAAACTACATAATATCTATCACATAGTACAAGATGATCCACATCTTGACCACCATTAATAATATTGCCATAACGGCTAAGACCTTGCAATCCTATGCTTAAACCAGTGCCAATACTATCACCTGTATTAACATTATGTGCATTGTAACTACCTGACCAAACTGCAGGACTGGTTAAATATATTACATCTCTACCAGAGCCTGCATTAATTGAGTTATTGCCGCCTGCTGAAAACACCTGATCATGCCCAGAGCCAGCATTAAGCTCATCATTAGTATCATTGCTATCAAAGACAAAGTCATCTGACTCAGATGCATTTACTATTGAGTCTTTGTGCGCAGTTGGAAAAAAGACGTTGATTGAAGTTGGACTACCTAGGGCATTAAAGTCCAGATCATCTTGAGTTACTTTATTGTAAACACCATCCTCAACCTTTAGAAAATCAATTGAATAAGTACCCGGGAGGTATTCAGCAAGAAGGTTTACTTCAAGTTTGTAATTAAAACTTAACTGATAGCCACCTGGGTAGTCACCCTCAATATATGTTGTGCCATTTGGCCCTAATAATCTAGTAAAGACCTCTTTAACTCCAGAAAAATCATCTTTAGCTTCACCCTCAAGAATAATTTTAGGGCGATTAGAAACCGAATCAAAAACAGCATAGAAATCTAAACTGTCTAATGTTGGCTTTGTGTCATCAGAGTTTTCATTAATAATATTGATAGTGTGCCCATATAAAGAGTCAAAATTACTAATACTATCACTGGTGATTCTATTGCCGGCTTTGTCAACTATAGCTATACCAGAGATAGTGTATTCACCAGAGGTTGCATATTCTGATAGACGGAAACCACCTGTAAAATCTCCATTTTCTGTTGTCTGAATCTCTCCACCATAGCTATCGGCATATGAAGGGGTATTTAGATATATCTCAACACTTCTCGTATGAAATCCTGAGCTACCATAATCTACAACCTTTCCTGAAATTGGAATAATAAATTCACCAGTAGTGTTGTCTATTGAGGCTGCTCCCATATCTACTGAGACAAGTTCTGGTACTAGATTATCACCATGTGGATTGTCTAAATAACTTTCAGTTATATGTCCCAAAATATTTAGTAAATGATTATCTACAGTAATAGAGCCACCATCATCAAATAATATCGGAACAAACGCAAGATAATATGTGTCAGTTAGCTGATAATCAGGGAGTTTTTCCTTAAGCTCAAAAAGACCCGAATCATTGTTATAAGTTAAATCTTTATACCAAGAAACATTATATGATTTAGAATAAAAATTAAAATGAGCAGATTTAACATCATCACTAAATCGCATAGCAACATCTACATATGAAGCATCCTCAGCCTCATCATAATAAATCTGGAAGTCAATATCTTGAATATCGCTAGTGGGAATCTCATAGCTAGTTTTAATCTCAATTTCTCTGGACTGAACCCTTTCATCATTACCATTACCATCGGTATATGAGACTACTGCTTTTATGTTACTACCAATGTTATTAGTTGATGGTGTATAGGCTGCATTGGTAGCGCCAACAATCTCATTACCATTTGTATACCACTGATAATTAATATTGTTGATTCCATTAGAATCTCCAAAGTTAGATACAGCCTCCAACTCACGCCCAAAAAGAGGCACACCCTTGATTAATACACTCCCCACTGGGTCAGAATCTGTCGTTGAATTATCTTTAATTGAGATTGAGTTAACTGAATCAACTGACTTGAGGTTGCCTGATTTATCTGAATAAGACAACTCAACACTGATGGTTTTTGACGCGTCAGAATCTTGAACACTATAAGTCGAATCAGTCTCTCCAGCAATATCTACACCATCTACACTCCACTGGTAGCTTATATCAAGAATACCATTTGAATCTGATAACATATTCTTAGCTGAGAGCGTACCACCAATATTTGGGTACCCAGCCACCCTAACATATCCATAAGTTGAACTACTATCTTCCGCCATAATGATAATATAAAATTAATATAAAGTTAATTGTACTCCAAAATGAACTAATAATATAGAGTTGAAATTCCATTTAATGTGCAGGAGGTGTTTTATTAATACACTCTTGTTAATGTTTACCTCTAGGGCGGTAATTTCCTTAAACAATCTCCACAAAACTAATCAGCACATCAAATTCACTCAGATTACTAGAGTCAACCGTAGTTGATAGATCAATCACAATATTAGTATTTGTATTGTCTACATCCCAAGTGAGCACACCATTAGTCAGGTCTAAATCTGCATTTGTATGCTTATCAGTCGCTCTATAGTAAAGCTGAATAGAGTCATCAGTGAGATTGAAGTCTGTAATTACATCACTGCCTGCAGTGGCAGTAAACTGAAAGATGTCAGAACCAGTGCCACCTGTTAGAGTATCAGATCCTGTGCCACCAAAGATGGAGTCATCTCCTATACCGCCATCAATAACATCATTACCATTAGAGCCCCATAGGTTATCGTTACCAGCCTCACCATTAATAACAACAGCCTCAGCAAGTACAAAATTATTACTAGTTAAATCTACTATATCATTACCATCACCTGCATTGATAACCTCTAAATTAACCACTCTTGCAATGGAGTCTATGCCTTGTGTTGTAGAAGATAAAGTAAGGGAGCTATGATGAGCTGAATAGACGTCGTCAATAAAGAAGGCATCATTACCAGCAGTAAGATTTAAAGTGTCTATATCATCACCGCCGTCAATTACATCGCTGAAACGATTAAGCCCATCAAGAGCAATCATCTCCTTAGTACCAACAGAAGAGATATTACTCACGTTCTTAGCAGCATAACCAGCACTCCAAATGCTATCGGCTGTTAGAGTGATGGTGTCATTGCCTGCTAGGGCTGAGACTGTGTCAGCACCCAATCCAGTTGAAATCTCGTCAACATTAGCAGTGCCTTGGAGAATGTCGTCGCCAGTCGTGCCTATAATTGCATCGTAGGGGCTAAATGCAATATTAGTCACCATGGCTGGCACTTCATAGTTGGCAATATTTGTGGCATAAGTCTGGTAAATATAGGCTTCCTTATTGTATTCTGCAAACAAGTAACCGAGCGAAACGTCGTCACCTGGATTTCCATCTGCAGTTACAGAAAGTAGTGTCAGTGTGTTACTTTGAGTATTCAAACCTAGCAACTGGCCAGACACCTCCACGCCATTCAAGGTGGCATCTTTCACACTGATCACTAATTCGGTGTCAGATATTATACTGACTAGGGCCACTTCAAAGCCAATGCCCACACTTAAGTGGTCTAATGCAGTAGATACACGTAAGTTAGCGCCATTGTTATACGCAAAAATGTCATCTTGTGAGTCATAGTCATCATCGGTAATATTGCCCGATCGACTTACATAATAGATTTTCCCATTATCTAGGAGGGTATTTTTGGCAGTTGCCCCCTGAGCAGTTTCCGAGAGATCCTTACTCACTAATGCTATTGAGCCACTGTTTGAAACATAAATGTCGTTTCTAGCATTTGCGTCATCAGCTGCAAATTCTGTGCCTAAAGTTTCAAAGGCGATACTCAGCTGGCCGTTAGCTGATTCAAATATACCGATCAGGTTAGCACCAGAACTCAGTTCAGTGCCGTCCGTTAATACACTCTTCCTTGTTGCTGAGGATTGTATGATATCCAACAAATATACATCACTACTGTCATTAGCATCAGAAGCATCAGCCAGTAGATTAGATGCACTCGTTTGAATTGCCACTCGATTTCCAGCAGCGTCTAGCCTTAGTGCAGTCACCGCGCCGTTGGCCACTTCCCCTGTCGTTGCTTCCACAACGTCCGATAAGAAACTGCCATCGGCTTTCAATAAGCCGACCCTATTACTATAACCCGCCAAAAAACTGCTACTCAACAAGTCCTCATAGGCAGCAGTAACAACAATATTTCCTGCATACCAAATTGCATCAATAGCGGTAATATTAACCGTGCTCGAATCTCCCAAACCAACTTCAGCAGACAAGTTACGCGTATACGTTTCCGTTTGCATGTTGTACAGAAGATATTCGGTTTTCTGGCCACTAGTACTACTATTTACATTCATCGCAACTAGTAGCTCAACACCGTTCGGTGAGAGGGCTATAGGCGTAGCTCCAATGACATGTAATACATCATTGCCAAACTCACTTAGAGTAGGCAGGCCAATGATCTTGTTAGACTCCTGGGTTGTTAATGCCATTACAAATCCTCAACTATAATAAGACATACAGATCACTAGACACAAGATCTTCTGAGGTGCTTGAGAAGCTAAACACATCAACAGCAAAGCCAGTTCCAGAGCCGTCGGCATCTACCAGTAACGTCTTCCGGTCGCTATCAAAGATAAATAACGCATCCACATTGTCTTGCACCCCGCCGCTGATAGTACCAAATTCAGCCGCACCGACCGTACCTTTTGTGTACCCAGTAAGCGTGTCTGTATCAAACAAGTTATAAGCTAGAGCGTCGATCAAAATCATATCTTCGCCACTCGTAAAGTCAGTAATGGTATCAACTAATTGCGAGTGATCACTGGCTACAAAACTATCTTCGCCGCGGCCACCTGTTAAAGTATCTACGCCCGCCAGACCGTCCAAAACGTTGTCCGATGAGTTGCCTATTAAGGAGTTATCTGCGTCGTTTCCGAAACCATCAATACGGTTCAAACCAAGCAATATTAAGTCTTCTAAACCATCGTCCAAAATATAATCTAAGGTAGACCGAACAGTATCTACCCCAGAACTATCAATAATCACATCATCAACGTTGTCGACTACATAAGTATCATCACCGGCACCACCATCAAGTGTATCGGCACCAATACCGCCATTTAACAAGTTATTACCGGTATTACCGGTAATCTGGTTGTTGAGGCTGTTACCTCCGCCACTGATATTGGCACTGCCAGTTAACACCAAGTTTTCTACGTGAGAACTCAAAGTAAAGGTAGCGCTAGATTTAACGAGATCAACACCATTGCCGGCATCCTCTACGACAACGTCAGAGCGAGAATCAACCACGTAAACATCGTCTCCTGCGCCGCCGATCATATGATCACGGCCTAAGCCGCCATCTAGAATATCGTCACCATCACCGGCCACCAATGCATCGCTACCATCGTGTCCTAACAAGGTGTTAATACCGGCATTACCTATAATGATGTTATTTTCTGTATTACCTATTAACACTAGGTTGTCACCACCACGAGCTTCTATCGCCTCAACGTTCTGAGGTGCTGTGTAATCTACATAGGTTTCAACAGTGTCAAAGCCTCCACGGCTTAAGGCTTCCACCACTAGGTCAGCAACATTATCTACAACATAGCGGTCATCACCAGGACCACCTTTCAATATGTCTGCGCCAGAGCCGCCGTCTAGATAATCGTCACCACCACCGCCGTCAATAGTGTCATTACCTAATCCAGCCAAAACCGTGTCATTACCAGAACCAGCATAAACCGTATCCGCGCCATCATTGGTAACAATGATGTCGTCTCCGCCTAATCCAAACACACTGTCAGCTACAGAACTGCCGTAAATCTGGTCAGCACTGCTCGAGCCCATATTAACCCCCGCCGCACCGTTAACACTGATGCCCGTGTGCCATACTGTTTTTGCACCCGCAGCGTCGGTAGCCGACAGCGTTAGCTCCCCAACAGGGCCTTGTACGGCATGATCTATAGCAAATTTAATACTCGCTAGATCAGTTAGCGCGATAGTGTCCCCTACTAGGGCAACACTATTATCAGCCAGTAATATCCAGCCATCCGTAGGCAATCCCTCAATCACAACTAACGACAACACATCTTCTGCATCAGTGGGTGTAATCAAAGATAAGGTTTGTACCAATGTGCCACTGGTATAAACCACGTTCTCATAACCATCAGCACCAAATACCGGACTGTCGTTAATGGCCGTCAGTAAAAACGAAACACTTGAGTCTGAAGCAACGCCACGGGCATCCGTCACCTTATAAGAAAAATCACCCGCACTGCCTGCAAAATCTGCTGCTGCGCGATAGACCAAATCCGTAAGTTCATTAGCGGTTAGGGTATCACCTACAACTATTACAGTACCGGTACTGCCATTGACTACTTCACCAGAAGAAGGTGTACCCGTGACCTGGATAACAAAGTTGTCATTTTCAGGGTCAGTTGGGGCACTCAAGCTCAAAGATGTTAGGGCGGTGTCTTCTGCGATTTCCAATGTTTTTACAGAATCAATAATTGGCGCCCGGTTGTCGCCCACTTCAATAGTAAGTGTTTGTTCTACAGTTTCTCCAAACTCGTCTTCTGCACGGATTGACACTTCATAGCGGCCGCTTTCTCCAGCAGGCGGCTCACCCACCAAAGTACCAGTTACTGGGTCAAAGCTCATCCAGTCCGGTAAATTTTGCCCGCCATGTAACTCGGCACTGAGCGTGAGCGTGCCTGAATCATCAGCAAAAGCTGAGCTAGGTATGACTAATTCAAAATTTCCATCATCCGATACCAACATGGCCGTTGCCAGTATGTCTAAACCAACGGTCGGTGCAGCATTGCCTAAATCGGATGACAATGAATAGGTTTGGTCGGCAAACTGCAAAGATTCTGCACCTGTCAGTATGTCTGTCTCGGATACCGTAGTACCGTTATCATTGTAACTACGCGAGACGGTTACCGAGCGATCCGCGGTATTGAAAGCCAAGGCATAATCACCTTTATTGCCATCAAATATCACAGTGTCCACGCCGTCGCCAGCCTCAATCGTATCTGAACCACGGCTTGCTGTAATAGTGTCATTACCACGGCCAGCGATCAGGTGATTGACGAGGCTATTACCTATTAATACATCATTGCCGTCGCCTGTAGCCACATTTTCAATGTCTACCCAACTTTCTATGGTGGCATTACGACCGTCAATGGTCATCGTACCCAATGCTAAATTAATAGTACTGTTGGAGGTGACAGCTGAAGCGTTTAGCCAATCAACGCCGCCATCATCACGGAGAGAGATAGGTTCATTAATATCGCCAAATTCGTTGGTGAAAATGAATTGATCGTCTTCGCCATCATCAGCGCCATAGACACGTAAGCTTAGGCCGTACACTTTGCCTTCAAATTCGGCACGTACATCACGAATCACCACCTGCCAATCACCAATGGAATCTTCACCGTAGAACTGCACACTGGAGAGGTCAAACACTAAGTGTGATGGGGTTTCTGAGTACTCACCATATAAGCCGTAAGGTCGATCTTCTGTGACCGTAGGGCGGTCAAAAATTCGAGACACTGTGCCATTGGGTGAGATTAAATCAATTTCCAAATCACCCATACGACCATGGCGAATATCTACGCTTAACTCCACATGTTCAACATCAATATTGGTGTTAATAGTAAAGGTAGACTTTAGACTAGACCCGTCAATACCATCAGGAATGACATCGTTGGTACCTAGCTCACGCACGCCTACATAGGCTTCGTTATGTGCTGTATGCTGAGTCTGCCAAGTTTCTGCCAGGCGCACGGCAGCATGGGCATCGATAATGCCAAAACCCATGTCGTCGTTAAAATACATACCACCTAAGTTATGGTCTGTGCTGGTGTTAATCTTCCAATCGGCGCTGCCTGGATGGCGACTCGCGTGGGCAACAATTTCTTGTACGTCACGATAGCCAAGATTAGCGTTCGCTTCTAACATAAGGGCAACAATAGCCGAGACTTCTGGTGCCGCTGCAGAAGTACCAGAAAACAAGGTGTAATCTTTACCCCCTTCATTATAACCGTCAGCACCTAAGCGGTCGGTAGTTAAGACATTAGAGCCGTAGGCCGAAGTAATAATAGCCGCACCCGGGGTAGAAAAACTTTCAACCACATCACTAGAATCAACAGCCGCAACCGTGAGTGTTTCCCGAGCATTCTGAAAGTTGTGGTAGTTAACGTTTTCGCCATCTGCACGGCTATTACCTGCACTAAACACAAATACCGTACCCAAATTTTCACGACCAGCCTCAACCGCATATCGAATGTTGGCATAATCCATTAAGTGTGAGTTACTAGAGAAATTATCCCCAAATGTGTCTATGGTTCCCCAAGAGTTATTCGAAACATCCACCTGATACTGATAAGACAAGGCATCAGAGATATGGGCATGCGCCCATTTCACTCGATAAGAAACGCCGTCCACATCAGGAGCTATACCAACCACCCCCGTTTCGTTATTCGCTTCTGCGTTAATAATACCCATTACGGGGGTACCGTGTGCATCGGGCGGAAGGACTGGCTTATGTTCGCCGCTATCCGAACCAAACTGGGAATCTCTGTCCTTGAGTAAATTGACCTGATTCATTAGATCTGGGTGATGGTATTCAACACCGTCATCCACTACACCTACAATGACACCTGCGCCTGAATACTCATCAGACACCGCAGTGACATTTAAACTATCTAGGTACCACTGCTGCTCAACCAGCGGGTCATAGTCGCCCGTATACATCTTACGCACACGTAATTCATAGGTGCCCGTACTGGTATCTTCTCCTGCTACGGAGATATAAACCGTTTCGCCATCGCCGCCATTCAGGCGAATACGGGCATCATCGCCCGCACCACTATCTGCGTTCTGCAACAACAACACACCACTGGCGCTATACACCTGCATATGGCCATTTTCCAAGGTGCCACGTCCAGCACCTGCACCCTGCAAATCAATCACATAATTGACTCCGGCCTCTAGGTCGGCTTTCACCCAGTCCCGATCGCCTACAAAATCAATACTAGAAGCAAACTCGGCTCCTGGCGCCACAACGGCGCTCGTTAAGGCATTATCTGATATTGAATCTGCGCCAGTGTCCACTGCAATTGAACTTGTTTCCAGCAGGTAAGTACCCACAGAGCCTGCATTTCCATTACCACCAACCTGCAAGTAATACGTACCCGCATCCAACAGGGTAACGTCGAGTTGCCCATAATCGTTACTATCAACAGAAGTGGCTACCAGAGTACCCGTGCTGCTTAATAGGTAGATATTAGTATCCGCTAGAGTACCTTCACCTGCCTCATAACCCTTAAGCTTAACCACCAAACGCTGGCCAGCACTGGCCTGTACCGTGTACAAGTCTGTATCAGAACTTGCATGCAGAGCACCATTAACAGCATCACCTAGGGTAATATCTACGCCACTAGCAGCGGCATCGGTGATCGTATCGGGGGCTTCGTCTTCCTGATTAACAGCTAAATCAATGACCTTAAGCTGATACTGCCCTTGATCTAAATCACCCGTTGCTGCCACTTCAAGAGTTAGTGTACCTGCTTTGCTAGGGGTGTAAACCAGCTGAATACCCCCAGTTAATTCACCACTATTCGCAATGGTGTCCAGAGTGCAGC
>Ga0209041_1002567_pt1 | contig 9808 bp, 3 predicted proteins | sample SaaInlV_100m_DNA_4_FD_184647 | JGI IMG/M metagenome (GOLD analysis project Ga0209041, IMG submission 184647) | Marine microbial communities from expanding oxygen minimum zones in the Saanich Inlet - SI037_S2LV_100m_DNA (SPAdes) (version 2) | ecosystem: Environmental > Aquatic > Marine > Intertidal... | reverse complement strand
TAACAATCACGTAACTGCTGGCTGCGATGAAATTGAAGTAAAAAACAAAACTTACAATTCAAGTGTCAGGCTATTAGATACCGATGCAACTACAGATTTATCTATTTTAACAACAGGCAAGCCAAACAACAGCTTCTTATATTTTAGAAACCGCAAGCCTGTGGTTACAGGCGAGCAATCTTTAGCATTAGGCTATCCATTCTCATCAACCCTAGGCTCAGAGCTTAAAGTGACAAGTGGCAACATTGCAGCACTTACAGGTTTTAAAAATAACATTGCAGAGCTTCAACTGACATCTCCAGTGCAGCCTGGTAATTCTGGTGGGCCACTGCTTGATGACAATGGCAATGTGATTGGTGTTATTGTTTCAAGGCTAGAAAAATCTTCAGCAATAACAGGCAGTAGAGTTGCACAGAACGTAAACTTTGCCATTAAATCAAACATGGCTAAAATATTTATGGATCTAAATATGGTAGATTATCAAGTTAGAAAATCAAATGGCGCTAAAGAAGTTAGTCAGATTGTCACTGAGGCAAAAGAGGCGACCGTGCAGGTGATTTGTAAAGAAAAAGAATGATAAAAATTATAAAAATGAATTTTTTTATATAACAATCTAATTTGAAATAAAATAATTAAAACAAAATTACTAGGACTGTCAAATCAAATTTACTCAATACCATTCAAAATATTACGCTGAGTTGTTAACACTTCAAAATAGTGCCAACTCCATTGATAGACTGTCTCAATCGATATTTAATGCCCAGATTGATCTTAATCCTCATCAAGTTGAAGCGGCATTATTTGCCTTCAAGTCTCCGTTGTCAGGCGGAGTTATTTTAGCTGATGAAGTTGGCCTTGGAAAAACTATCGAGGCTGGTCTTGTTCTTACCCAGTATTGGAGTGAAAGAAAGAGAAATATTATTATCATAGCGCCATCAAGCCTTAGAAAGCAATGGTCCATGGAGCTTAAAGAGAAATTCTTTTTAGATAGTTTTATTTTAGATGGTAAGAGTTATAAAGAAGAGGTGATGAGGGGTAATAAAAATCCCTTTAGGCAAAAAGATAAGATAGTTATTGTCTCTTATCACTTCGCTTCAAGGCATAGTGAGGCAATGTTTTTAGCAGATTTTAAATTATCAGTTATAGATGAAGCACACAAACTTAGAAATTACTATAAAGGCGAAAAAGCTAAAATGTCTTTTGCTATAACTAACGCTTTAAGAAATACAAAAAAAGTTTTATTAACTGCCACTCCACTTCAAAACTCTTTACTTGAAATATTTGGCCTTGTGGGTGTTATAGATAATTTTGTATTTGGAGATAAGAAGTCTTTTTCAAAACAGTTCTCATCAGGTTTTTTAACTACAAGCGATATGAATGACCTTAAAGATAGATTAAAGCCAATAGTAAAAAGAACTCTTCGAAAAGATGTGGTTGAGTATATTAACTATACCAAGAGAATACCAATAGTTGAAGAGTTTGTACCATCAAAAGAGGAGGTTGCTCTTTATGATTTAATCTCTGACTTTATGCTTAATGAAGATTTGTATTCTATACCATCAGCGCAAAGAACACTTATTACCTTAGTTGTTAGAAAACTACTCAGCTCTTCTACTGCTGCCATTATGGGGACGCTTGAAACACTCATAAAACGACTTAGAAAAATGGCAGCTGAAAAGAGGATAACTCAAGAAGTTTTAATATTTCCAGTAGATAATGAAGACGAGCTTATAGAAGATTTTCTCGAAGAAGAAGATGAGATTGAAATAAAAGTACAATTTCAAGAAGTAAGGTTACTTGATGATGATATAAAGGCAATTGAGAAAGAGATAGAAGAGCTTGAAGCGTTTATAGAGTTAGCAAAAAGTATAGAGGTAGATACTAAGGTGAGATCACTTATGAGTGCCTTAGTTAAAGGTTTTGAAGCTCAAAATACTCTTGGAGTGGTAGATCAAAAGGCAATCATCTTTACAGAGAGTAGAAGAACTCAACAATTTTTATTTGATTATCTTAGCGCTAATGGCTTTAAAGATAAGATTGTATTGTTTAACGGAACAAATACAGATCCTAAATCAAAAGAGATTTATAAAACCTGGTTAGAAAAATACAAAGATAGTGATAGAGCAACTGGTGCTAAAAGTGCTGATATGAAGCAAGCCATCGTAGATTACTTTAAAGATACAGCTTCTATTATGATAGCAACTGAAGCTGGAAGTGAAGGCATTAACTTGCAGTTCTGTAATATGCTTATTAACTATGATTTACCTTGGAACCCCCAACGAATAGAACAAAGAATTGGCAGGGTTCATAGATATGGGCAAAAATTTGATGTGGTTGTCATTAACTTTCTAAATAAGAAAAATGCAGCAGATAGAAGGGTGTATGAGCTATTGTCAACTAAGTTCAATCTATTTGAAGGCGTGTTTGGCGCTTCTGATGAAGTGCTTGGCTCTATTGAAAGTGGTGTCGATTTTGAAAAACGAATACTTAAAATTTATCAAACATGTAGAGATGATAAAACCATAGAAGAAGCCTTTAATAACCTACAAGAAGAATTTAGTGAAAAAATAGAAGAGACAACAATCAAGACAAGGCAATCACTCTTAGATAACTTTGATGAAGATGTTCATTTAAGACTAAAAGATACAGAGCTAAAAAGCAATGAAACAGTAGATAGATTTTCAAGTATTTTCTGGGATATTACAAAAGCAGAGTTAAGCAATGCTTTGTTTGATGATGATAAAAAAGAATTTGATTATAGGGGAAGTCTTTATCAGCTCATATCAGCTGCTAAAAAAAATCCAAATCAGAGTGCTCACACATATAGGTTAAATAGCCCGCTTGGAGAAGAGATACTTGATAAAGCCAAAAGTAGGGTGCTAAAACAAAATAAGCTTGTCTTTGACCTTACGCACAACAAATATAAAATATCTATTCTTGACGACTATAAGGGCAAAAAAGGCTTTCTAAAAGCTACCAAGGTATCTATTCAATCTTATGATTTAGAAGAATATGTAATTATTACCGCCCTTACAAGTGCTTATAAAATCTTAAATGAAGAGGTGGCTACAAAGTTGTTATCGCTTGAGGCGACACTCAATACCAAAATTAATATTGACACCAATGATACTGAAAAATTAGAATACGAATATATCAAGCAAAAAGATATAGTTCTCAAAGAAAATGAAGCTACTAATCAAACTCACTTTATTAATCAAAGCACTAAGCTGCATAAGTGGGCAGAAGATAAATTAGCAAGCATTGAAAAAGAACTAAAAGATACAAAGGCTAAAATCAAAGAGTTAAATCGCCAAAGCATAGCTACTGAAAATATCACTGAACAAACAGATATTCAACTACAGATAAAATCTCAAGAGAAGAAAAGAAGAAGGATACAAAGAGAGATATTTGATATTGAAGAAGAGATTGAAGAGCAAAGAGATGAGTTGATAGAAGATCTTAAAAAAGCAAAAGAGCAAACGATTACAATAGATGAATTATTTACAATCCAATGGGAAGTGGTATAGATGCTAAAAACAGAAAATCAAAAGAAACTATTAAAAATACTAAACGAGATATTCCAACTTGATCAAAGTGATTTAGACTTCGGTATCTATCGCATTATGAACTCTAAAAGTAAAGAAATAAATGAGTTTTTAGACAATGATTTATTATCAAGTGTATCAAGTGCCTTTAGCTCAAATGACAACAACTCAACACAAAAAGAGTTAGATGAAGCGATACAACAAGCACAATCACTTGGAGCAGACCCAGAAACACTTCCAAAAGTGATAGCACTAAGAGAACAGCTGTCATCAACTACAACTTCTTCAAACCTTGAAAATGATGTATTTTCTCACTTAGCTAACTTCTTTAAGAGATACTATAAAGATGGCGACTTTGTAAGTCTTAGAAGATACAAAAAAGATACTTATGCCATTCCTTATGAGGGAGAAGAGGTAAAACTTCACTGGGCAAATAGCGACCAATACTATATAAAAAGTGGAGAGTATTTTAGAGATTATACATTTACAGTTAATGACAAAACTATACACTTAAAGCTTAGTGATGCCGAAACAGAGAGTAACAATAATAAAGCTACAAGCGATAAAGAGAGAAGATTTGTAATCTTAGAGAGTAATCCTTGTGAAGTGATAAATGATGAGCTATACATAAACTTTGAGTATAAAGCTATAGGCAAAGAGAACCAAGATAAGCTAAATGAAAAAGCAGTAGCTAAAGCACTTGAGAGTATTAAAGACTTAGATTTTATAGCAGCACTGAATGATTTAGCACCGACAGAGAAAAACAAAAAACGAACTATTTTTGAAAAGCACTTAAAAAGCTATACAAGTAGAAACTCTTTTGACTACTTCATACATAAAGATTTAGGTGGTTTTTTAGGTCGTGAGCTAGACTTCTATATTAAAAATGAGATATTGTTTTTAGATGACGTTATGGATAGTCCTATCAAGTATGAAGAAGTGATGGGGAAAATTAAAATCTTCAAAGAAGTATCTCAAAAAGTCATAGCATTTCTTACACAACTTGAAGAACTACAAAAGAAGCTATGGGAAAAGAAAAAGTTTATTATAGAAACTAATTACTGTATCACTCTTGATAAAATTGATGAAGATTACTATGAGCAGATATTGGATTGTGATGAACAAAAAGCAGAGTGGAAAGAGCTTTTTAATGTAGATGTTCAAAGTGTTAATGACCTAAAAGAAGAAAAATATCTTGTATTAGATACTAAGTTTTTTGATAAGAAGTTTAAGTATAAACTTCTTAGTGAGTTTGATAATCTTGATGAAGATATAGATGGAGTTCTTATTAACAGTGAAAACTTTGGAGCATTAAATTTACTTCAAGATAGATACAGAGAGCAAATTAAAACTGTATATATTGACCCACCATACAACACAGAAAAAGACAGAGCAGAGGGAAAATTTATATATAAAGATGGCTATGATAAAAGTTCTTGGTTGTCATTTCTAATAGATAGAATTAATTTGAGTAAAAGTCTTTTGAATAAAAGTGGTAATTTTTTTAGTAGCATAGATGATAATGAAGTGACAAATCTTAAAAAACTTTTAGATATTAGTTTTGGAGATGATAATTTTATAGAAATATTCAATTGGTCAAAAACAGAAACACCTGCTAATCTTTCAAAAAAAAGTAAAAAAGTAATTGAATACATATTATGCTACCAAAAAGAAAAAAATGATATAAAGTTCAAAGGTATTACAAAAGAAAGCTGTAGCAGTAATGGTTTATTAAATCAAACTAATAATATATCAATACTAATTTTTCCTCAAGGCAAAGTAATTACAAGCATTGAGGATAAAATACTTAAAAAAGGTATGTATGGAACAGATAGTTATGATGTTGAATTGCTGGAGGATACGGAGGTTAAAAATGGTTATTTTATTAAAGATGTAAAACTTCAAGCTAAATTCAAATGGTCTCAGAAGTATCTTGATAATGAAATGTTAAATGGAACAGTTATTAAAATTCCCACAGTTAGACTTAGCCCATCTTATGAAAAACTTGAATATGACCCAGAAGTCCCACCTAACCTTATTAATAGTAAAGTTAATGTGGGAACAAATGAAAATGCTGGGACAGATTTATTAAATATATTAGGTAATAAAGAATTTGATTTCCCTAAGCCAGTTAGTTTAATAGAATATTTGATGAAATTTGATGAAAACTATCAATCCATATTTCTTGATTTTTTCGCAGGTTCAGGAACAACGGGACATTCAGTAATAAATCTAAATCGTGAAGACAATGGAAATAGAAAATATATCTTAGTAGAAATGGGAGAATATTTCAATACTGCTACAAAACCAAGAATACAAAAAGTAATCTACTCAGACATTTGGAAAGAAGGAAAACCAACTACTAAAAATGGTGTATCTCAAATCTTCAAATACTTCAAACTTGAAAGCTATGAAGATGCTCTAAATAACCTTGAATTCAAAAAGACAGAAGAACAACAAAAAACTTTAGAGTTTCATCCAGAAGCTAAAGAAGATTATATGATTAACTACTCTTTAGATGTAGAGAGCCAAGGCTCACTTCTAAACATAGATACCTTTAGCACTCCATTTGATTATAAGCTCAAAATTGCTACTTCAAGTGTTGGAGAAACAAAAGATACTGCTATTGACTTAGTAGAAACATTTAACTATCTTTTGGGTCTTGTAGTTAAACGAATAGAGCTACTCAAAGGCTACCTTGTAGTAGAGGGACGAAATCTAAAAAAAGAGAAAATCCTTATCATTTGGAGAGATGGACAAAGTAGTGAAGAGCTAAATGAATTTTTCAAAAAAATGGATTGGTCTGTATATGACAGAGAGTTTGACACTATCTATGTAAATGGCGATAACAACTTAGACAATCTTAGAAAAGATGAAGACCACTATAAAGTTAAGTTGATAGAGCAAGAGTTTAAGAGCTTGATGTTTGGTAATTAGCAATGAAGTTTAACGAAAAATTAGTTTTAAACTCATATTTATTATCACTCCTAGGTGTTGATAGTTTTGAAGAATTAGCAAAAGACTTAAAATCTTCACAATTGGAAGAGCTTGATGAAAGCGACAATTCACTTTTCTATCATCAGCTTTCTAATAACATTTCAGTAAAAAGAAAAATAAGTAATGATAAGCTACAGATGTATGATGAAAATATAGTCAGACACACCAAAGACATAGGTCGCGACATAAAGTGGAAATACTTTCAATACTTATCACTACTATTTATTGAGATTTACTTAGATAAATATTTTGAAAGTAAGGCGCAGTTACTTGAAGACTTAAATAGTTATTTAAGAGAGTTTAATACTGACATAGATAGCAACGAGAAGCTTGTAAGGTATGATGAAACTGAGTTAAACAAACTGGCTCTATACAATGCTACTGGAAGTGGTAAAACTCTCTTATTGCATATAAATATTTTGCAGTTCAACCATTATGCCAAAGGCAAAATAAAGATCAATAAAACTGTTTTGATAACTCCAAATGAGGGATTATCAAATCAACACTTAGATGAATTCAAAGCTTCAAATATAGAAGCAGAAATATTTTCTAAAGATAGTAAAGGACTTTTTGAAAGTAATGCTATTGAGATTATAGAGATTACAAAGCTTGGAGAAGAAAATGGAGATAAAACAGTAGCCGTTGATAGCTTTGAAGACAATAACCTTGTATTTATTGATGAGGGACATCGTGGTAGTAGTGGCGATAAGTGGAAAATAAACAGAGACAAGCTAAGTGAAAATGGTTTTGCTTTTGAATACTCAGCGACTTTTGCTCAAGCAATTAATGCTGCTGGGACAAAGAAAAAAGAACTTGAAAATGAATACACTAAAGCTATTATATTTGATTATAGCTACAAGTATTTCTATAATGATGGTTATGGTAAAGACTACTCAATACTAAATCTAAGTGAAGATAGCGATGAGATAAAACAAACCTACTTAACAGCTTCACTTCTTAGCTTTTATCAGCAGATGAAAATCTATGAGAGTTCTAAAGGTATGATAAAGCCTTATCTTATTGAAAAGCCTTTGATGGTATTTGTTGGTTCAAGTGTAAATGCCGTTAGAACAGAGAGTAAAAAGCAAGTATCTGATGTAGTTGATGTATTGTTATTTATAGATGAATTTATCAAGAGTAAGAGTGAGAGTATTGCCAATATAGACAAAATAATGAGCTTTGATAGTGGTCTTCAAACTACTAAAGGTGTAGATATATTTGAGAACAAGTTTAGTTTTTTAGAAACTACAAAACTAAATGCTTCACAACTTTTTGATGATATGTTAAATCTTATCTTTAATGCTTCAAATGGAACTCTTCATATAGAAAACTTAAAAGGTGTAGATGGAGAGATAGCCCTTCGTATTGGAGAGAATGAATACTTTGGTGTTATCAATGTAGGAGACAGTGATAAGCTTGTAAAGATATGTGAAGCTAATGGTATGAGTATAGCAAGTAGAGATTTTTCAAGCTCACTATTTAAGACTATTAATGATACTACTTCAAATCTAAATATACTTGTAGGTTCAAAGAAGTTTAGTGAGGGTTGGAGTTCTTGGAGAGTTTCAACTATGGGTCTTATGAATATAGGTAAAAAAGAGGGTTCTCAGATTATCCAACTATTTGGTCGTGGTGTTAGACTGAAAGGTTATGATTTTTGTTTGAAAAGAAGTAGAGCAATTAGAGGTAAAGAGCTTGAGAGAAAATACCAAGCAGTTGAAACACTAAATATATTTGGACTAAAAGCTGATTATATGAAAGCATTTAAGGACTACCTAAAAGATGAGGGTGTTCCTACTGATGAAAGAGTAGAGTTTATTCTACCTTTAATTTATGATAAGAGCTATAAAACTCAGAAGTTAAAAGTGTTAGACCTAAAAGAAGGTAAAGACTACAAAAGAGAAGTTAAGCTTGATTTAGAATATAGTGATATTAGAGGTATTAGTAAAAAAGTAGTTCTAAGTTTATATAAGCAAGTTGATATATTGGAGAGTGAAAGCAGAACTGGAAATAAGTATGACCTAAACAGTGAGATACTTCAAAAAGAGCAATTAAGTTTTGTGAGTATTGACAAGCTATTTTTTGCACTTCAGCAATTCAAAAATGAAAAAAATTGGAGTAATTTAAATATTTCAAAAGACGATATAAATGATTTAATCAATAAAAGTGATTGGTATCAATTATTCATTCCTAAAGATGATATGAATGTATATAGCTTCAAGAGCCTTGCTAACTTTGAAACAATTATGATTACACTTCTTAAAAAATATATGAAGTCATTTTATGAGTATAAAAAGAGTGAGTGGGAAGGTCAATTTTTAGAATATAGAGAATTGGATGAGGCAAAGGACACGGCGAATTTAATAGATAACTATACCATTACAGTAGAAGATAAAGAAACAGAGCTTATAGATAGGTTGGAAGCTCTTAGAGCTATGCTTGAGAGTGGTGTTATAAATGATGCTGAACTTCATAGACTATCTAAGAAAGATTTTAAGGCTTTTACATTTGACAAGCATCTATACAATCCACTTGTGTTTAAAGATAGAGGCGAAACAGCACTACAAATAAAACCAATAGAGTTAAACGATGGCGAAAAAGATTTTGTGGAAGATTTAGATAGCTATTTGAAACGAAATAGCTCTACTTATGAAGATACAGATATATACCTACTTAGAAACCAAAGTAAAACTGGACTTGGATTTTTCACAGAGGGTAATTTTTACCCTGACTTCATTATGTGGATAAAAAAAGATAATAAGCAATACATTAGCTTTATAGATCCAAAAGGAATAAGAAATCTAAATCCGAAAAACGATCCTAAAATAAACTTAGCTATAAAAATAAAAGAGATTGAAACTCAACTTGGCAATGCTGACATAATTCTAAACTCCTTTATTCTTTCTAATACCTCGCTAGATTTGTTAAACGAACAGCACACAGATTTAACTTATGAATTCTTTGAAGATAAAAATGTATTTTTCCAAAAAGATAGAAAGAGTAGCTATATTGGAAAGATGTTTAATAGTGTAATTGAGAAATCATGTACTCAGCCAATAACAACCTCGTAAGAGTAAAGTAAGTAAGCTCCAGAGTTGTGGCTTACTTTTTACTGATAGCTACTAAAAACTTATGGAAGTATAAGGTGAGCCCCAATCGTTGGACAGAAAACAGGTAAAAATAAGACAATTTTCCATACGGTTTGAGGGTGATTTTTTACAAAAAAATATAATAGCGGTAGCGCTGTTTTTTGTCAAGAGTTTTCT
>Ga0209041_1002555_pt1 | contig 9840 bp, 8 predicted proteins | sample SaaInlV_100m_DNA_4_FD_184647 | JGI IMG/M metagenome (GOLD analysis project Ga0209041, IMG submission 184647) | Marine microbial communities from expanding oxygen minimum zones in the Saanich Inlet - SI037_S2LV_100m_DNA (SPAdes) (version 2) | ecosystem: Environmental > Aquatic > Marine > Intertidal... | reverse complement strand
AAAATCTCTCCGCTCCTCGCCAAACTCTTGAATTAGATAATTATCTTTTGTGAAAATTTGTAATGGTTCCTTAGGACGATATTTTGAAAGACTTTCAACATCAGGCAGCGTTGGGTAGATTAAGGTTACTGTAAAAATTATAGTTGCTAAGCCCGCAATACCAATAAGGAAAGAGAGGAGCAAAAAATTTTTTATCTTTGGAATCATGGAATTGATTTTTTTAATTTTTATAATCGATATAAGTATATTATAGAGCTGAACATTTTCATTATAAGTTTTAAATGATTTATAATTTTATTTTGGCTTGACTGAATATGAAAAAAAATAAAAATATCTACCTAATAGGCCTTATGGGTTCAGGTAAGACGACTTTAGGTAAAATCTTGTCTAAAAAATTGGATAAACATTTTTATGATAGTGATCAGGTAATAGAGGAAAAATTGGGTGTCAATGTACCAATGATATTTGAGTATGAGGGAGAGGCTGGTTTCCGTGAGAGAGAAAAAGATATTTTGAAAGAGCTTGTGAGCAAACAAAATATTGTTTTAGCAACAGGGGGAGGCATTATACTTTCAGAATCTAATCGTGATCTTTTAGCAAAAAATGGGATAGTGATATATTTAAAATCTAATCAAAAAGATTTAGTTTTAAGAATGAAAAATGACAAAACAAGGCCATTATTAAAAAATGGGAACGTTGAATTAATTATTAAAAAATTATGTCAGGAAAGAGAGCCTCTATATGAGAAGATTGCAGACTTCAAGATTGCTACAAAAAACAAAAGAATTCATGAAGTCGTTAACGAAATAATTAAAATAATAAATTAAATTTATGAAAACTATTAATATTAAATTTGATGAGAGAAGTTACCCTATTTATATTGGCGAAGGTTTAATTTCAAATTATGAGCTAATAGGCCAACACTTACCGCATAAAAAAATTGCAATTATTACAAACGATCTTGTTGCGGATATCTATTTAGCTCCACTGATAAATTCTTTATCACCTCATAAGGATGTTATTTCTATTTTTTTGCCTGATGGAGAAAAATACAAAAATACGGATTCATTAAATATCATTTATTCTCAGCTCCTTAAAAATAAAGCGGATCGAAATACGACGCTTATTGCGCTAGGCGGTGGAGTTATCGGAGACATCACGGGCTTTGCGGCAGCCACATACATGAGGGGAATCAATTTTATACAGATGCCGACAACCTTACTTTCACAAGTGGACTCATCTGTAGGCGGTAAAACAGGTATCAATCATCCTCAGGGTAAAAATATGATCGGTGCTTTTTATCAACCAAAGTGTGTCATAACGGATGTGAATGTCTTAAGCACATTACCAAGGCGAGAGCTATCCGCAGGCTTAGCAGAAGTGATTAAGTATGGCCTAATTAGAGATGTAAGATTTTTTAAATGGCTTGAAGATAATATTCAATCGCTAGTTGCAATGAATCTAGACCTTTTAATTGAGGCTATATTGCAATCTTGTCAAAATAAAGCAGATGTTGTTGAGGCGGATGAATTTGAATCAGGGATACGGGCAATACTAAATTTAGGACACACCTTTGGACATGCGATTGAGGTTGCCCAGGGTTATGGTAACTGGCTGCATGGCGAGGCGGTTGGCGTAGGCATGATAATGGCAGCAAAATTATCACAGGCTATGGGGTGGTTGTCAGAACCTGATATTGAGCGAATTATTTCACTGATTAAACATGCTGGATTACCAACAGTGTCGCCAAATATTTCTGTTGATAAATATATAGAGCTAATGATGCTTGATAAAAAAACAAAGGACGGAAAAATAAATCTGGTACTTCAAAAATCAATGGGTGAAGCAGTCTTAACCAATGCTTACGATCCCTCAAAGCTTCGCCAAGTACTAGAACAATCTGCGCATTAAAGTTCACCTCTGATGAATCTTAAACCTTTCGCCGCTGATCCTCAAAAAAGTTTCGGTAGGCAGTTTAAAGAGGCCCCCTCAACCCTTCGAAATGATTTTCAAAGAGACCGCGATCGTATTATTCATTCGGGGGCTTTTAGAAGATTAGAATATAAAACACAAGTGTTCGTGAATCACGAAGGCGATATGTTTAGGACGCGACTGACCCATTCACTGGAGGTGGCTCAAATTGCCAGGGGGATCTCAAGAACGCTTGGGCTGCATGAAGATTTAGCCGAAGCGATTGCGCTTGCGCATGACCTAGGACATACCCCTTTTGGGCATGCAGGCCAAACCACGCTAAATCAATGTATGAAGGAATATGGTGGGTTCGAACACAATCTTCAATCTTTAAGGATTGTTGATGTATTAGAAAATGATTACGTTGATTTTAAAGGCCTTAACCTGACCTTTGAGACAAGAGAGGGGATACTCAAACATTGCTCCAATAAAAATGCGTTAAAACTGGGGCGCATTGGGGCGCGTTTTATCCAAAAAAAGCAGCCCTCACTGGAAGCACAACTCGTTAATTTTGCTGACGAAATTGCCTACAATCATCATGATATTGATGACGGCTTTCGCTCAGCGCTACTGACGTTTGATCAATTACAAGAGGTGCCATTTTTTAAGGAAATAGCATTAAAAGTAAAATCTCAATCACCATCAATTAATGACAGGCAGTGTATGAGAGCAACCATCCGCCGGATGATGAATATTTTTGTCATGGACCTATGTCATGAGTCTCAATTAAGAATAGATAAAAAAAATGTGAAAACGATTGATGATGTCAGAAATGAAGGGACAATCATTGCCTTATCAGCAGATTTAACAAAAAAACAACAATCCCTAAAGCAATTTTTAAGAGACGCGCTTTATTTACATCCACGAGTTCAGGCGATGACAGACAATGCCCATGAGGTCATTAATGCATTATTTAAAAAATTGATGCAAAACCCCGCTTTAATAAACATCGATGAAAAGCATAACCCACATGATTTGGCTAAGCTTGTGTCGGATTACATTGCGGGCATGACAGATCGCTTTGCGCTTCAAACCTTTGAAAAAATTTGCCAAGACTAAGGCAGTATTCAAGTAAAACAAGCTTGTTAGGGTTTTGCTATAAGATTTGTTGCATTTATACAACATAAATATGTAAAATGTGTCAAAAAAAAGACAAAAAGCTTGCGAAGGAGCATTTAAGTGATGGATAATGTAACTAACTTCTTAAAGTACTTTTGTATTTGAGAAAGTTTTAAAGCTTTAAAAATTTTTAAATCAAGGAGAAACATATGAATAACAAAATTAAATTAGCAGTAGCAGGTGCGGTATTAGCATCAGCTTCAGTGGCTAATGCAGGTATCACATGGGACGCGGGTGATTGGACTGTGGATATGAACGGTAACGTTAATGCATTCGCAGTTTTTAATGATAACAATGATTCAAGTACAGCAATTGCTGGTGGTCTTGCGACTACAAGCTCTGGCGATAATGATTCTAACAGTACTGCAATCCAAACAGGTCTTCTACCTTCATGGTTAGGTTTTACTGCGACGACTCGTCAAAATGACATCGATACTTCAGTAACGATCTCATTCCAACCAAATGGTGGTGGTGGTAACTCGGCATTAGCTGGTGGTGGTGGTACTGAAAATCGTCAAGCATTCTTAACATTTGGTGATAAATCATGGGGTTCTGTGAAAGTGGGTAAAGATTTAGGTATCTTTGCTTCAACAGCAATTCTTAATGACATGACATTATTAGGTGTGGGTTCAACCGGCTTAGGTACTTATGCTAACGGATCGGCTTCTACTGCTGCTGGTAAGACAACTACATTAGGTGGTATCGGTTCAGGTTATCTATATGCTGACTGGAAAGGTCAAATTGCATATACAACTCCAAACATGAACGGATTCTCAGCAACTGTGGGTATTACTCAGCCATGGAACGCAACAGCAAGTAGCGCATTGTCTGATGCTTCTGCAGGTTCGTCTGATGAGTTTGCTTATGAATTGCAAGCATCTTATTCGTGGACTGGTGATTTTGCTGGTAAAGCTTGGGTTGGTGGATTCTCTCAAGAGGTTACAGGTGTTGGCGCAGCTGCTAGTGGCGTAGACACAAATGCAAATGCATTTGAAGCAGGTATTAATGCATCTGTTATGAATATTGGCCTAACAGCATACGCATACAGTGGTGAAGGTGTGGGTACAACAGGTATGCTACGTGATGGATTTGATGCTAATAGTAAAAAACGTGATTCTGACGGTGGTTATGTTCAGGCAACATACGTGATTCCAATGGGTACTAAGTTGGGTGTGTCATATGGTATTTCGAAGCTAGATAATAACACTGCTGATAACTCTTCAACTAGTACTATGGTTTCAGAAAACACAAGAATTACAGTTGGTGCATATCATCCGTTAACTAAACATTTAAATTTAGTTGCAGAATATTCACAAATTGAGTCTGAAGCTATGGGTTCAACTATTGCTGACCTAGAAACAGATGTATTCTCTGTAGGTGCAATCTTATTCTTCTAGGATTTAATTCTAAAAGAACGTAATATTAAAAAAAGCTCCCTCGGGAGCTTTTTTTTATTCTATTAGATTTTTTTTAGTCAACGGATTTAATTTCTAACTCCTTAATTTTGCGCGTAATCGTATTTCTGCCCATGCCTAATAGTTTTGCGGCCTCTATCTTCCTTCCTTTGGTAAATTTGAGGGTTTGTGAAATTAGTTCTTGTTCAAAAAGATTTGTATAATCTTTGAAAATATCAATTTCTCCCGTGAGGAGAATTTTTGAAACCTCTCTCCCTAAGTTTTCCTTCCAATTGGATGATGACTCAGTCCCCGAAGATATGGGTTCACTATTGAGCTCGACGGGTAAATCACTGACATTAATCACATTTCCAGGTGCCATCACCGTTAGCCAATGACAAATATTTTCAAGCTGACGCACATTCCCTTGCCAGAATAAATTCTTAAAATATTCGATGACCTCGGGTGAAAGTGATTTTAATTTTACATTGAGTTGCTTGGCACTTTTAGTTAAAAAATATTGGGAAAGAAGCGGAATATCTTCAACTCGCTCACGAAGCGGGGGGACCTTGATACGAATAACATTGAGTCTATGAAATAAATCTTCCCTAAATTGGCCTGACTTAACTAATCCCTCTAGGTCTTGATGGGTAGCTGCAATGACCCTAACATCAACAGTAATTAAATCCTGTCCCCCCACTCGATAAAATTGGCCTTCACTCAATACACGTAATAGACGTGTTTGCAGATCAATGGGCATATCACCAATCTCATCTAAGAATAATGTCCCTTGATTGGCTTGTTCAAATTTACCTTTTCGTTGGACATTTGCGCCAGTAAAGGCCCCTTTTTCAAAACCAAACAGTTCGGCCTCCAACAGGTCATTAGGAATGGCGGCCGCGTTAATCGCAATAAATGCATTACTTTTACGATGGCTATTTTTATGAATCGCTTTAGCCACCAATTCTTTCCCAGAACCCGATTCGCCATTGAGTAATACCATGGCATTGGATTGACTCAAACGCCCAATCGCCCTAAAAACATCCTGCATGGATTTCGCTTGACCAATAATTTCAGGGAGGTCACCCAGCACTTCATTATCAATTTTTTTATTAACAGACTCGAGGGCTTGTTCAATAATATGGACCACTTTAGTGATATCAAAAGGCTTTGAAATATACTCAAAGGCGCCCTTTTGAAAAGCGGTGACAGCGGTATCTAAATCAGAATAAGCCGTCATAATGATGATAGGAATTTCAGGAAATTTATTTTTTACTTTCGTTAAAAATTCAATACCAGATTCACCAGGCATTCTTATGTCACTGATAATCGCTTGTGGTTTTTCATGATTAAATTTGTTGATCGCTTCATTAGTATTACTAAAGCATTCAAAAGTAATATTGGCTTTTGCTAGCGCTTTTTCAAAAACCCAACGAATTGATTTATCATCATCTAATACCCAGACCTGGCTCATTTTTTCTCCTGGGTCGGCATTAAATTATTTTCTATGGGCAAAATGATTGAAAATACGGTTTTTCCAGGAACGCTATGACAGTCGATCATACCCTGATGAAGTGAGATTAGGTTTTGAGCTAGTGACAAACCTAATCCTGATCCATTTTCGTTGCCGGTCACAAGTGGAAAGAATATTTTATCTATCAACTCGTTCTTAATTCCCGGACCATTATCAATAATATCGATTCGAATAGCAGTGGCATGTTTCTTTTTTCGGAAAACAATCTGCCTTTCTGCCCGGGTAACAAATGATAGCTGCATATTATCTTGGTTATTCAATCTCATTGCTTGCGCACCATTTCTTGCCATATTTAAAATGGCTTGTATGAGCTTTTCTCGATCAACAATAAATTCCGGAAGACTAACATCATAATCTCGGATGAAATTAATATCACTTGTGAATTCGGATAAAATTAAACTCCTTACCCGCTCTAAAATTTCATGTATGTTGGTTTTTTTATAAACAGGCATCTGATGTGGCGTAAGCATTCTGTTCATAAGATTTTGAAGCCTATCTGCTTCATTGATAATAATTTGTGTATATTCTTTTAATGATTTCTCACCTAGCTCTTGCTCAAGGAGTTGCGCTGCACCTCTGAGCCCTCCGAGAGGATTTCTAACTTCATGGGCCAGGTTTCTAAGTAATTCTGTATTGGCCTGCTGTTGAATGAACATTCTTTCTTCTCTAACTATTTTTAATTGCTGATCCATTTGTATGAATTCAATAATAAATTCATCGCTGGAATCAATCAAAGCGGTTACAGTTAAACTGACGCAGATTGTTTTTTTCTGATGCGTTTTGAGAAAGTACTCATGTTCCTTGTAGCTATTTTTTTGCTGATCAACCTTTTGGATAATGTTTTTAAAAAAGTTATTAGTATCTTCAAAAAATATACTTATATTATTATTCAAGGCTTGCTTAGCACTCACCTCAAAGAGTGTCTCGGTGCTGGGATTTATATAATCAATAATTAAATTTTTATCGCAAACAATGACAGCGGTGACTAACGACTCCATCCCTTCATATTTTATTTTATTAACCTTATCACTCATTTTTTATTCTCAACTTCTTCAACTTATAATAGGTACCAAAATTAATTTAATGCACAAAAAAAGTGCAAGATAATTTTATTTAAAAAAAAGCGAGGCTAAGCCCCGCTCTAAATAGTTTTACAGACTGTAGTACATATCAAATTCTACAGGGTGTGGTGTCATTCTCATGCGAGTGACATCTTCCATTTTTAGTCCAATGTAACTATCGATAAAGTCATCACTAAAAACACCCCCTCGCGTTAAGAACTCGCGATCTTTATCTAATTCAGCTAAAGCCTCTTCAAGAGATGCCGCAACCTGTGGAATTTTTTCTTCCTCTTGGGCTGTTAGGTCATATAAATCTCTTGTTTCACCATCACCAGGATGAATTTTATTTTGAATACCATCAAGCCCAGCCATCATTAATGCACTAAATGCAAGGTATGGATTAGCCGTTGGGTCTGGGAATCTTACCTCGATTCTTCTGGCACTATCTGAAGATACATGAGGGATTCTGATCGCTGCTGATCTATTTTTTGCAGAATAAGCTAGCATCACAGGGGCTTCAAATCCTGGTACGAGACGTTTATATGAATTAGTTGAAGGGTTTGTTATAGCATTAAGTGCTTTACCGTGTTTGATAATACCACCAATGTAATAAAGCGCTTCATCACTTAAGTTAGCATATTTCTTTCCAGCAAAAAGGTTTTTACCTTTTTTCCAAATGGATTGGTGGACATGCATTCCAGTTCCATTATCGTTAAGGACCGGTTTTGGCATAAATGTTGCTGTCTTTCCATAGTGATGAGCAGTGTTCATGACAACGTATTTAAGTATTTGTGTCCAATCTGCTCTTTCTGTTAGCGATGAGAATTTAGTACCAATCTCATTCTGACCTGAGCCGGCGACTTCATGGTGATGCACTTCAACTGGAACACCCATTTCTTCTAATGTAAGACACATTTGAGAGCGAAGGTCTTGAAGTGAGTCAACAGGCGGTACTGGAAAATAACCACCCTTAACTCTAGGCCTATGACCCACGTTACCACCCTCATGCTCTGTTTTAGAGTCCCACTCAGCCTCTTCAGAGCTTATTTTTACTGAAGACCCGCTCATCCCTGAATCCCAAGTAATAGAATCAAAAACAAAAAATTCAGGTTCAGGGCCAAAGTAGACTGTATCACCAATACCAGTTTTTTTAAGATACTGCTCAGCACGATTAGCAATTGTTCGTGGATCTCTGTCATAGCCTTTGCCATCCTCAGGATCAACAACGTTACAAGTAAGAATGAGCGTTGATTCTTCCATAAATGGATCAATATTAGCCGTATTAGGATCTGGGAAAAGTAACATATCTGAAGCATTAATACCTTTCCAACCTGCAACTGAGGAACCATCAAAAGCATGCCCGTCTGTGAATTTACTCTTGTCAAAAGCAGAGATGGGTACAGTCACATGTTGCTCCTTACCTTTGGTGTCTGAAAATCTAAAATCAACGAATTTAACATTATTACTTTTAATTTTTTTCATTACATTAGCTACCGACATACTATTTACTCCTTAATTGATGTTCTATTTTTTTATTATTACGCCTTAAATATACTTATTGGTGCAATTTTACTTAATTTTACATAGAAATAAACATATTAAGTACAATTTGCACTATTTATGTGCAAAAATATAAAAAAAATGCACCAATATAATTCAAAAATATTAATTTATGTACAGCAAGCGATACGTTTTATAATATTTTTATGACTAAGTTAAATAAAAAATTTGCTGTGCTAGGCCATCCAATATCACATTCCCTATCGCCCAAGATTCACCAATATTTTGCAAGCCAATTTGGTATCCATCTTGACTATCAAAGAATAGATGTGGAAGGTAAGAATTTTAAAAAAACACTCATTGATTTGAAGCAGGAGGGTTATGAGGGCCTAAATATTACATTACCCCTTAAGAGCTTAGCTTATGAGATTTGCGACGAATTATCTTCCAGGGCTGAACAGACAAAATCAGTAAATACAATTTCTATAAAAAATGATAAATTATTTGGAGATACAACCGACGGCTTAGGCCTTATTTCCGATTTATTAACTAAGAGTGTGAGCATAGAAAATAAAAAAATACTAGTTATTGGTGCAGGTGGCGCATCCAATGGGGTGATGTTTGATTTGATTTCGCAACACCCTCATACTATTTTCTTGACTAATAGAACAATAACTAAATCTCATGAAATGGCAGAGAATTGGTCTTTATTAGCTAAAGATAACGATGTTTTATTAAATATCTTAAGCCCCAAAGAAGACATTACTTTTGATTTGATTATAAATGCAACCTCGTCATCTTTAGGAATCGGCATAGCCATATTTCCTGAAAATTTAAAGGGACATTTTTGGTACGACATGATGTACGGAAAGCAAACACCATTTTTATTAAAGGCTGAACAAAGTAAAGCAAAATTTTCTGATGGATTAGGCATGCTAGTGGAACAAGCTGCTGCCTCTTTTGATATTTGGCATCATGAAAAACCAGATACCAAATCAATCTACCAAATCCTATAAGTAATCTTTTAAAAACTTTCCTGTGTAACTATTTCTATTTTTGCAGACCTCGCTAGGTGTTCCTTCAGCGATAATTTGACCACCACCATCACCTCCTTCTGGACCTAGATCAATTATCCAGTCAGCAGTTTTAATTACATCCAAATTATGTTCAATAATTGCCAAGGTATTACCATTTTTTTTCAATTGATGCAGAACATTCAAAAGTAGTTGAATATCAGCAAAATGAAGGCCTGTTGTGGGTT
>Ga0209041_1002549_pt1 | contig 9853 bp, 9 predicted proteins | sample SaaInlV_100m_DNA_4_FD_184647 | JGI IMG/M metagenome (GOLD analysis project Ga0209041, IMG submission 184647) | Marine microbial communities from expanding oxygen minimum zones in the Saanich Inlet - SI037_S2LV_100m_DNA (SPAdes) (version 2) | ecosystem: Environmental > Aquatic > Marine > Intertidal... | reverse complement strand
AAAAGGTGGTGTCGGCAAATCAACTGTTTCGGTTAATTTAGCCCTCGCACTCACTCAAAAAGGTTATAAAGTCAGTCTATTCGACGCGGATATTTACGGACCAAGTTTGCCTATCATGACCGGACGTCGAGGAGAAAAACCTTCTGTGTCAGAAAATCGTTTGATTCCGCTTGAATCATTTGGCATACATACTTTGTCTATTGGAAATTTGGTTGAAGAAAATGACGCTGTCATCTGGCGCGGCCCAATGGTTCACCAGGCGCTTGAGCAACTGCTACGTGATACAAACTGGCCCGGTGGTGATTTTATGATCATTGATCTCCCTCCTGGTACCGGAGACGCACAGCTTTCATTGTCACAGTTATGTGAATTTACGGGAGCAATTATTGTTTCTACACCTCAGGATGTCGCGTTGATTGACGCAGTAAAGGCTGCGCAAATGTTCAGTAAAGTTGAAATTGACATTTTAGGGATTGTCGAAAATATGAGCTTTTTCACCTGCCCCAAATGCGGTGAAGAAACTCCAATCTTCAGCAGACACGGTGCTGAAGAAGCCTGCAAGAAATTGGAAGCTCCTTTTCTAGGTGCCATCCCCATTGAACTTCAGGTACGTGTTGGCGGTGACGAAGGAAAACCGCTGATGGCAAGTAACCTCGACTCACCTGCTACAACGGCATTTAAAAATATTGCCGATAATTTGGTGAAAGTTTTAGAAGGTGAATAGTTCTTCAAAAAATTAGTTATAAGGTCAAATACAAATTGACTTTTTAGCCCTCTCTGATAATATTTAAGGTTCCTTGTGGGTCGGTAGCTCAGCTGGTAGAGCACCCGACTTTTAATCAGGTGGTCCGGGGTTCGAGCCCCCGCCGACCCACCAAGGATATCAATGACTTATCTGAATATCAGAAAGTGCGATTAAACAATTGTCACACTTTTGTCACAATACTCCCCTACAATTCCCAGAATTTCCCTATTTTCAATATAAAATATCCTGCTACTTAGGACTGTCGTTCTCGTTGTATTAGTAGACAGTATGGCCTTATTTTGAAAACGTATTGTGACATTATTGTGACATATTCTTACTGCCATTGAATTTATCATTGATATTATTCGTTATTATTTATTATTATTAAGATTGCTAATCATTGATCCTATATCGGCCTACTTGGGAAAAATTCATTCTCACAGGAATACTGAAGTTCGTGACGCTCTTAATCCAATCATTAAATTTGTTGATGAAATAGGAGCGTGTCTGCTTTGTGTTACCCACCTGAACAAAGGCGGTAGCGGAAATGCTCTAAGCAGGGTTACAGGTTCAATTGCTTTTGCTGCTGCTCGAGCCTGTTATGTGGTAACACGAGACCCAGATGACTCAGAGCGTAGGTTGATGCTCCCACTAAAAAACAATTTAGCTAAAGATACTCATGGGTTTGCCTACCGGATTGAGGTAAAAGATTTGTCCGGTATTAAAATTACTTGCGTTGCATGGGAACCGGACAAGATAGATTCGAGTGCTGAAGAAATTCTTTCTACTCAGGGAGGCAAATCAGAAAATCGAGCATTTGCAGAAAGTTTTTTAAGAGAAGAACTCAAGGATGGTTTTGAAAAACCATGCAAAGGACTTTATGAACGGGCGGAGGAACACGGAATTAGTAGGAAAGTTTTATGGAATATGAAGGATAAAATTGGAGTTAAAGCAAACAAATCCGGATTCACAGAAGGATGGGTTTGGTACTTGCCGATTGAAGCTGATAACGAAGATTCCCAAAACACGAAGATTCCCGAAGGTTCCCAAATACAGAACGGGAATCTTGGGGGAATCTTGGCAAAAAAGGAATCTTCGCAAACTACATTCCAGGAGTTAATCTGATGCTGAGTTTTAATCAGAAAGCAGACAACTTAATACAGGAATTTTCAGCATCCGGAATCAGTGTTTTAGCGGCTGATGGTCAACTCAAAATTGAGTCCGAAAAACCACTGACTGATGAACACCGGAACATGATCCGACTACACAAATCAGAGTTGCTCAAATATTTAAATGAACAGACTAATAATGATGAGCAATCCAGCATGAACGCTCGGCATTACTTATATCCTGAGCCATGCGTATCTGATTTGGAACGAGAGACATTGAAAAAGATATTCCTGCAGACAACAAGCTCCGGATCACATTTGCACCGTTGCATCGATCCGGAGCAAGCTGCACGGTTCAATAACTTTCTCGTGCACCATTTGCCGGCAGACTTTGCAGCAGGAATAATCCGTGATTGTGAAATAAATACTTTCACCATTTAAGGTGATGGTTAAAAGGTACTTCCAGAGAATGAAAACGTGCCAGGAAGCAGCGAATGAATTCATTGAGATAAATAAACTGTGAAAATAATTTTATTTTCCTCACAATTTCTCAACTATTTGAAGATTATTACTTTGAATTACCTTGTTATATATGATACTCATAATAATCTACTATTAAGTTGTTTATATTTACAAAAATAATACAAAATAAACTAATGGTGTGCTTAATAATTCCACGGAATCTAGTTTTTATATTATTACTGTTATTGATATCGTTGCACTCCCTTTTAGCAGCAGATTTAGATAAAGTTGTTGAAGCATTTAACAGAATGGATTATGCGACAGCACTGAAGGAGTGGAGCCAACTAGCAGAACAGGGAGATGCAGAATATCAATACCGGCTTGGAGTGTTGTATAACTTTGGTATGGGAGTAGCAAAAGATGGAACACAAGCAGTTTACTGGTATAGAAAAGCTGCTGAACAGGGTATCACCGATGCACAGGTACTGCTAGGAATGATGTATCAGGATGGTGATGGAGTAGCAGAAAACGACACGCAAGCGGTTTACTGGTACAGAAAAGCTGCTGAACAGGGTCATGCCAAAGCTCAAAATTATCTTGGCGGGATGTATGTTAGTGGTGAAGGGACAGCAGAAGATTATATTTTGGCCTATATGTGGGCTAATTTAGCTGGTGCAAAAGGAGAAGATGTTGATATATTAAAACGATATCTGAAAGACAGGATGACACGAGCACAAATAGCTGAAGCTCAACGTCTTTCCAGAGAATGGAGACCAAACCAAACTAAAGTTAATCCTGGTAAAGCTACTATCACTACCGGAAAGGGAAAAAATCCACCTGACTATACTGGCAGCAGTTTCGTTATCAGCCAGAGCGGGCACTTGCTGTCGAACAGGCATGTGGTAGATGGCTGTACTGAATTGCGAGCTGGTGGTTACAAAATTAAAATTATTGCCGAAGATTCCAACAACGACTTGGCTCTGCTAAAGTTAGACCAATCAGTAAATACCATTGCTTCTTTTAGGGAGGGCCGAGGTGCAAGAATAGGTGATAAAGTTGTTGCAGCGGGTTTTCCATTAAGAGGATTGTTAGGTAGTGGATTGAATGTAACTTTTGGTAATGTGAGTTCTTTATCTGGAACAGGTAATGACTCAAGAATGTTACAGATTTCAGCTCCTGTTAATCCGGGGAATAGTGGTGGTCCGCTCATAGATGACTCAGGGCATATTGTAGGTATTGTTACCTCAAAACTAAATGCACTGCTTACTGCCAAAGCAACTGGAGACATCCCTCAAGGAGCGAACTTTGCTATCAAAAGTTCTATAATTCGAATTTTTCTTGACCTCAATAATGTTAATTACGAAACTGCTCGTTCTCGATCGCCTAGAAGTAGCACTGTCATTGCAGATGAAGCAGCAAAATATACATTGCTGATAGAGTGCTGGAAATGACTGTTCCTGCCTCATATCTTGGACTATCATCAAAGAAAATTATTCCAACGCAAAGTTTAATATTCTACCGATCTGTTCATTGAGACTGCATAGAAGAAAAGGTACTGACCTTATCCCTTGTTTATCTGAACAATGACAGATGGAAAGTTAATCTTGATGGTTTGGAGTTGAGAGCGGTTACACCTGTGAAAAATGAGGGGGGTAGTAAAATAATTGAAATATAGCTGCTTAGAAAATTTAGCAGAATTGACTAATGCCAAACTTCTGACTACATTTCTCTTTCATACCAGCCCTGTGTGGTTGCGTGACAGAAAATCCTTGCGGTCTTGCTCAATCCTGCGCAGAGTCCGTGTTTCTTCAATCTCAGGCAGGATCTTCTGCATCACTTTAAAGAACTTCTGAAAGTCTGCCTGAAGCACCTTTATAAGGCATGAGTGTTCCCTCAGTAATTCCCTATCTTCTTCATTAATTTTTTAATATTTCATTTGAATGCATGAAATTTATCCAAGTTTTTGCCATGCATTTTTGAAACTTTGTTAAACCATTTCTTCATACTACTGGTATTACATCCTTTGTACTTCTTAATCATGTGATTAATCATGGTGTGTGCTTCTTCCCTGATATCACGCCCTGACCTTTCTTCCATCTTCAAACTCATTTTTGAGAATGACATCCCCCATTTCTTTTTCATCAACTTATCTATACCTCGTAAGTGATTATCTGTACGCACCCCTTTGGAATGACAAATTTCATAGTAAGCATCTGTAGCCATGGCTGTATATCCAAGTTTCCCGGCTAATTCGGCTTCTTGAGAATTTTTAAACCTTGGTTTTTTACCAGATGATGAAAATAAAACAGCAGGAACAAGCAACGAAAGGAGAACGGCTATGGTATATTTTTTTAACATATTACCTACTATATTTCTTTCGAATTATCTAATTGCGGGATAATATTTTGGAAGGTATTGGAGAGAACTGGGTCTGACTTTAATTCCTGGAGCAGCTGGGTATCAGTCATTTTGCTAACACTCAACTGAAGATGGTTAATGCTTTTTACATCGTTCCATCGGTTGGGATCTCTATTTTTTAAGAAGAATATCTGCGAAACAGGATTACCACTCATTGCATTTTCATAGAGAGCATTTGTCACATCTGCCAACCCTGAAGCAGAACCTTTTTTATATGACTCTCCTAATTCCGAATATTCTGCTTTCTTTGCATGCCACCAAGTCTCAGAGAAGCCCAGAGCATCACAAATTTGTTTCTGGCTCAAACCTCTTGCAGCATGGTGCTCAATCTTCTCCAGGAGGTCCTGAGTAACCTGACGTGGTTTTGGTCCGCGCTTCATTTCTTAAAAACTTATTACTACATTAATAAAAATTCTTACTATATTTTATTTAGCAACTCCATTTACAATAGTTCGCCTCTTTACAATGTTACCATATTCCTTATAAGTTGCTATTCCATTCCACATATCATTATTTCTCATTTCACCTTTAAACAACATCCCATTCTTCTTATCCTCAAGAGTCCCTTGTCCATTCATCTTACCTTCCTTCCACTCACCATTGTAAGTTTTGCCGCCCACTTCGACAATCCTTCCGGTACCATGGGGCTTTCCTTCCTTAAATTCTCCTACATAGACCGATCCATTTCGATATGTTAAAGTTCCCAAGCCATCATACAAATCGTTTTTAAAATTACCGACATATTTGCCCCCTAAAGAAGGCACTTCTTCACCATGACCATGCTTTAAACCGTTAATAAATCTTCCTTCATAATATGCCCCATCAGTCCATGTAATCTTTCCATGTCCATAAATCTGACCTTTTTTAAACTCCCCAACATATTTTTCTCCATCAGGAAAATTAAGAACTCCTTTTCCATGCGGCAACCTGTTCAGTGATTCACCTTTGTAAAATAAGTCCCATCTTCGGTCACCCCTTTTTTGCCATTTTGTAGACGTGTCCCATGTGTAATTTTCATTATTTATTTTTTTCTCCTTCAAGTAAAGTACAGACTCAACAGGGCCTCCCTTACATTCAAATTTGAGGAGATTTGTTTCATACTTTTTACAAAGTATTTTTTGTTTGGTGGCATTGGAGATGTCCATAAGAATCCTCAAAGTGGCTTGCTGGATTCCACTGATATCTATAGTGTCTCCAGAGCCAATATAGGATTGTTCCGCCTGTTCCAGAAGAACATAAATCTTGTCAGGTTCATTTGAATCAATTTTCACCTGAACTGAGTCTAGGCACTCTTTAGATGACAGTCCTTCTGCAGGTATTTGAAGATAGGGGCGCATGTATTTAGTCAGGAGGGAATGAACAGAGGTTCCAACTACTGCAGAATCAAATTGTGTTTCATTTAGAACCGTCAGATAGCAAGGTGTGGCTGCAAAGATAACCTTAAAATGCATCAGTCCTAATATGATTAAAACCTTGAAAATTGATTTCTTCATGATATATAACATAGGAAAGATTATGCCACAGGGTTTTAAGGTCAGAATAGCCAAATTTTGTACTTAATGCAATCTTAAGACTGCTTGTAAAACAAACTGATTGGTGTTATATATTGGGTTCTACAAATCCACTTATAGGAAACCAAGTGAGACATATACTCATCATCCTCTCAATATTTCTTCTAACTTTCCCTAGTGCTGTCTATGGTGCTCAAAACCGTGTTGCGCTCGTAATAGGTAATGGGGCCTACAAAGAGGGACCACTTCGTAATCCAGTCAATGACGCTCGAATATTAAAGAATGTCCTGATGAGAGCAGGTTTTCAAGTTTCTCTTTTGGAAAATGGGAACAAACGTCAAATGATAGAAGCCGTCAAGAATTTCGGGAAAAAACTTCGCAAATCTGATGTAGCTCTCTTCTACTTTTCAGGACACGGCTCTCAGTACATGGACCGCAATTGGATTTTTCCTATAGGAATTGATATCGGCCGTGCACAAGACTTAGAATTTGAGACAGTAAGTGCCCAACGCATTCTTAGAGAGATGGAAGGCGGAACCAATAAAAGGGTCAATATTGTGATTATAGATGCCTGTAGGAAAACTCCCACTTTTCAAGGTTACCGTTCTGCTAGTAGAGGTCTTGCAGCTCCTAAAATACAACCAGAGGGCACTATCTATGCCTTCTCTACTGCTCCGGGCACTATTGCCTATGACGGTGACGGGCAAAATAGTCCTTATGTTATGGAATTAAAAAAACACCTGCTTACACCAGGCCTCAAAATTGAGGATGTTTTCAAACGTGTCCGAGTCGGGGTCAAAAACCGTACTTCAAGAAAACCGACTCCCCAGATACCATGGGAAAACTCTTCTCTGATGGGGGACTTTTATTTTGTTCCACAAACTGATGGCACTGTCATATCTTCAACTAGTTCTCAAAATACAGAATTGGTTCAACCTAATGTTTACAATGCTGATGAAGAGGCTTGGAATGAAATTAGAAATTCCAGTAATCCTGAAGATTTTAAAGCCTTTATCAGGCATTTCGCTGACAGCCCACTGGCAGATACGGCAAAGTTTAAACTAGATCGCCTCAAAAAAGAGCAAACTGACAGGGTCGAAAGTGTTACAAATTTAAAACTTTCAGATGGAAATATTTACACTGGGGAATTCAAGAATAACTATCCAAATGGTAAAGGCACATTAATTTTTGGACCAGGACAATGGGAAGGACACAAATATGTAGGACAATTCAAAGACGGATATTTCCATGGACAAGGCACGTACATTTATTCTGATGGAGGAAAATATGAAGGAAATTATAAGAATGGTAATATGCAGGATGGTCAAGGAAGATTCACTTATCCTGATGGAAGTGTGTATGTAGGAAATTATATAGATGGGCAACAGACTGGTCAAGGAACTTTAATTATTGGACCAGGGCAATGGCATGGAGACAAATATGAAGGTCAATTTAAAAACGGACAATTCCATGGACAAGGCACGTACACTTATTCTAGTGGATACATAGATAGAGGAGAATTTAGAGATTCAAAATTACATGGTGAAGCAACACAAATTATGGGACCAGGGAAATGGTATGGAGATAGATTTTTTGGTAATTTCAAAAATGGTCAAAGACAAGGATTTGGGACATATTCATTTCTTGATGGTAGAAAAAACATCGGTGAATATAAAAATGATAAAGAGTGGAACGTAAAACATTACAACATCTATGGAGGATACGCTGGTCAGTGGGTGAATGGAGTTTGGCGAAGCCAATGAAACACCTACTCATTCTCCTATCCCTCCTTTTTCTAACTTTCCCTAGTGCTGTCTATAGTGCTCAAAACCGTGTTGCCCTCGTAATAGGTAATGGGGCATACAGAAATTATCCACTGCGTAATCCAGTCAATGACGCTAGACTGATGCGTAACTTGTTACGTAAGGCAGGATTCAGTGTGACCATGCTTGAGAATGCACGCAAAAATGAATTAGTTAATGCTATTAGGAGCTTTGGAAGAAGCCTGAGAAACTCTGATGCGGCCCTCTTCTACTACTCAGGACATGGCAACCAGTACAAGGGCAAAAACTGGCTCATTCCAATAGGAGCGAATGTCCAACGTGAATCCGATCTTGAATTTGAAGCAGTAAATGCAGAACGTGTACTTGCAGAGATGGAGGGTGGCTCAAGTAAACGAGTAAATATAGTTATGTTTGATGCATGCAGAGTAAACAGGAACTTCCGCAGTTTTAGATCAAACAATCGTGGTCTTGCGCAGCCGAGGGTACAACCGGAAGGAAGTATAGTTGCGTTCTCTACTGCTCCGGGTACTGTTGCTTATGATGGTGAAGGAAGAAACAGCCCATATGTTGCAGAGCTCAGCAAACACATGCTCACGCCCGGTCTCAAGATTGAGGATGTCTTCAAGCGTGTACGTGTGGGTGTAAAAAGCCGGACCTCTAGAAAACCGTCCCCACAGATTCCATGGGAGAACTCTGCAATGACAGGTGACTTTTACTTTGTTTTGCCACAGGGAGGAGTTAATGTTCCCGAACCTAGTTACTCAAATGAAAGTGCGGATAAAACGATGTGGAAATTGATTGAATTTTCCAAGGACCCCACTGAATTTGAGTCCTTTTTGAACTCATTCCCTAATAGTCAATTTGCTCCGATTGCAAGGGTAAAGTTGAAGCGGTTAACAAGTTCTGAATTAAAAGAAAGTGATGATCAATTATATAGGCACACTTGGCCTAGTGGAAACAAGTATGTAGGAGAATGGAAGAAGAATGTGGGACCAAATGGTCAAGGGACATTCACTTGGACTAATGGAAACAAGTATGTAGGAGAATTCAAGGATGGGAAACGAAAAGGTAAAGGCACATTCACTAAACCTGATGGAAACAAGTATGTTGGTGAATGGAAGGACGGACAGAAAAATGGTCAAGGAACATCAACTTCCCCTGATGGGAAGTATGTAGGGGCATACAAGAATGGACAGCCAAATGGAAAAGGAACACGAACTTGGACTGATGGAGCAAAGTATGTGGGGGGATACAAGGGTGGATATAAACATGGTCAAGGTACAATGATTTGGTCTAATAGGCATAAGTATGTAGGGGCATACAAGAATGGGAAAAGGACTGGTCAAGGAACATACACTTACCCAAGTGGGCAAATACATGTTGGAGAATACATAAATGATGTATTTTGGAGAGGATTAGTTTACGACAAATATGGAAATATCGAAGTAAAAAGAGTCAATGGGAAATTTATAAAACAATAACCCATTTCTGCACCAACTAATAGAAATTTTTTCGGGGATTGTTTCGCTCTTAGAATAACAAAGTAGGGGGGTACCCCGTAGGGGTGGTGGGTGCTTGACTTTTTGTCACAAATTTGTCACACTTGACCCCAATAATAGGCATCAAATGGCAATCAGTGACAACATATAAGTAACTGATTATTAATTGTTAGTTGTTGTAGTTGTTAGTATCAACGTGACTTTTAATCAGGTGGTCCGGGGTTCGAACCTCGCCCGACCCACCAAGGATATCAAGCACATAGAGGACCCCAACCTCATATAGTGGCAAATTACACTTGCCATTGTGCAATTTTTGCGATATTCA
>Ga0209041_1002530_pt1 | contig 9886 bp, 9 predicted proteins | sample SaaInlV_100m_DNA_4_FD_184647 | JGI IMG/M metagenome (GOLD analysis project Ga0209041, IMG submission 184647) | Marine microbial communities from expanding oxygen minimum zones in the Saanich Inlet - SI037_S2LV_100m_DNA (SPAdes) (version 2) | ecosystem: Environmental > Aquatic > Marine > Intertidal... | reverse complement strand
ATAGATGTCCTTCACCCAAATACTTTCCCATCAAACTATTTCTTCCTCCAATTGCGCTAACATACAAATCACCTAGACCCGCTAAACCATAAACTGTTTCTGCTTTACCCCCATAATTAGAAACAAACTCAACCATTTCAGATATTGATCTATGTATTAAAGACGCTGCAGTATTCAAAAAATATTTTGATTGGATTTCTTTTGAAGCTTTGGGATTACTCAAACCTTCAGATGCTCCAATTAACATTGAGTAAATGTTTTTTATTGCTCCTGATAATTCAACACCATTTATATCTTCTGAGATTTCAGTAGAATAATAGTTTGTTGAGATTGTTTCTTTTAAGAACTGGCACTCTTTTAAGTTTTTGTTTGCAATAACTGTTCCAGTTCTCATTTTATTTGCTAATCCTGCTGCTAAACATGGTCCTTTAATAGCTGAAATATTAATTTCAGAATGACCTTCTTTCTCTAAAAGATTTTTAATTTTGTCTGAAAGTGTTGAAAGCTCATTATCTACTATAGATAAACCTTTAGTTAATAATACAATTGGTATTTTCTTTTTATATTTTTTTGAAATTTGTTGAACAAACCACTCAATACCTACTGAACTTACCCCGCAAACAATAATATCAATATTTTGTTTTAAAATAGTTTGTAATTTTTCAAATCGCTCAAATTTAATTTCTTTTGGCAATTGTGTCTTTAATGCTGGATGTAAATGATTATTAGAATTAATACTTTCAATTAGGTTGTCTTCTAAATGTGTTCCAACAATTGTAACATCATTTTTATTATCCAAACATGGAACTGCAAAAGCAGAGCCCATAGCACCAGCACCAATAATAATTATTTTTTTCATAAACTGAAGTTTAAAGTTTTATTTTTACAAAATTTACTCATTTGATTTATATCAATAATATTACTGTAATAAGATTTATTTATTGTAATTTTTAACATTTTGCTAGTAAAGTAGATTATATAATAATTTTAAATGGAGATCTTTTATGACTAAAGTAGCAATAATCGGTGCTGGCCCTTCTGGTTTAGCTCAACTACGAGCTTTTGAATCTGCTCAAAAAAAAGGTGAAAAAATTCCTGAAATAGTTTGCTTTGAGAAACAGAAAGATTGGGGAGGATTGTGGAACTATAGTTGGAGAACTGGAACAGATGAATACGGAGAATCTGTTCATTGCAGCATGTACAGATATCTTTGGTCTAATGGACCAAAAGAATGTCTTGAGTTTTCAGATTATTCTTTTGATGAACATTTTGGTAAGCCTATTGGATCTTACCCTCCGAGAGAAGTAATCTTGGATTATATACGTGGTAGACTTGCAAAATCAGATTTTAAAAAACAAGTAAGATTTAGAACTTCTGTTCGTTGGGTAAGTTACAACAAAGATAGTAAACTATTCACAGTCTCAGTTGAAGATTTAGTCAAAAAAGAAACTTATAGTGAAGATTTTGATTATGTTGTGTGTGCATCAGGACATTTTAGCACTCCAAATGTACCTGAATTTGAAGGTCTTTCAACTTTTGGTGGTAGAGTAATGCATGCACATGATTTTAGAGATGCTTTGGAATTTAAAGACAAAGATATTTTAATTGTGGGTACCAGTTACTCTTCAGAAGATATTGCATCTCAATGTTACAAATACGGATGTAACTCTATTACAATCAGTCACAGAACTGCACCAATGAATTATCATTGGCCAGATAAAATTACTCAAGCACCTTTGTTGGTAAAAGCTGATCCAGATAATACTGTTCACTTTAAAGATGGATCTAAAAAAAAGGTAGATGCTATAATACTGTGTACAGGTTATTTGCATCATTTTCCTTTTCTTGAAGAAGAGCTTAAATTAAAAACGAGTAATTTATTATGGCCTCTTAATTTATATAAAGGAATATTTTGGGAGTCTAACCCCAAAATGATGTACTTAGGCATGCAAGATCAATTTTATACTTTTAATATGTTTGATGCACAAGCTTGGTATGCAAGAGATTATATTCTTGGAAAAATTTCATTACCTTCAAAAGAAGAAATGATAAAAAATAGTCTTGAATGGAAAAAGAGGGAGGACTCATTACAAGATGATGAGCAAAAAATTTGGTTTCAAGGTGATTATACAAAAGAGCTTATTGAAGCTACCGATTATCCAAATTTTGATATTGAAGGGGTAAATAAAACTTTCATGGAATGGGAGCATCATAAACATGAAAATATTATGACTTTTAGAAATAATAGTTATAAATCTTTGATTACTGGAAAAAAATCTCCTTTACATCATACGGTATGGCTAGATGAGTTAGATGACTCCATGAAGGCTTACATAAAATAATTAGTAGTACTATTATTTAAAAGAATATGTTGTTTGTTAAAAACCTTAAATCTATTTCTGATCAGAAGTGGCAAACAACAGAAAAATATCCAGGCGTGAGATGGAAATTCTTGATTGATGCTGATTATACTAAAAGTTCTGGGCTTTCTCTTGGTTTTGCTGAAATAGCTCCAGGAGGTGATTTAACACTTCATTATCATTCACCGGCAGAAATATATGTGGTTACTAATGGTACGGGTATATTAAATAAATCAGGTAAACTTGAAGAAATTAAGAAAGGTGATGTGGTTTATATAGCTGGAAACGCAGAACATGCTTTAAAAAATATTGGAAAAGAAACATTGGAATTCTATTGGATTTTTCCAACAGATCGTTTCTCTGAAGTTGAGTATATTTCAGCAAGCTAAAATCTTAAGTATATTAGTTAAAAAAAGATTAATTAAAATATAGGATTATAATGAAGATTGGCTTTATAGGACTTGGAAATGTAGGTGGTAAACTTGCTAGCAGTTTATTGAGAAATAAATTTAAATTAACTGTTAGAGATTTAGATAAAGATCATACAAAAGAATTTCAAAATAAAGGTGCAGCGATTGCAAATTCTCCTAAAGAATTAGCGCAACAAGTTGATTTAATAATAACATGTCTCCCTTCTCCAAAAATTTGTGCTGAGGTCATGGAGGGCAATGATGGTGTAATTGCTGGTATTTCTAAAAATAAAATTTGGCTAGAAATGAGTACAACAGACGAGTCTGAGATAAAAAGATTAGGAAAATTAGTTAAAGAAAGAGATGCTATACCTTTAGATGGTCCGGTAAGTGGAGGCTGTCATAGAGCAGCAACTGGGAATATTTCAATATTTGTTGGAGGTGAAAGAAATGCATTTGATAAAATATTACCTGCTTTAACCGTGATGGGTAGAAAAATTTTACATACTGGAGAACTTGGTTCAGCCACTGTTTTAAAGGTAATTACAAATTATTTAGCATCTACTCATTTAGTTGCTCTTGGCGAAGCATGGACTGTTGCTAAAAAATCTAATTTAGATTTATCAAAAGTTTATAAAGGTATAGCTATTTCCTCTGGAAATTCATTCGTTCACGAAACTGAGAGCCAAGTAATTTTAAATGGCTCATATAATATTAATTTCACAATGGATCTTGTTCTAAAAGATACAGGTCTGTTTGATAATCTAGCAAAAAGGTTAAATGCTCCTTTAGAAGTTTCTCCTTTAATTGTAAAAATATTTAAAGATGGTCAAAAAAAATATGGCTCAAGAGCTTGGTCTTCAATGATTGTTAAGAGAATGGAAGACTTAAACAATATAGATTTTAGAGCAGATGGATTTCCAGATGAATTAATTGATAACGAACAAGAAGAAAAAGGATATGAAGTATAATTATTATGTTAAAATACTATTATGCTAGATAAGAGAAAATTTTATATCAACGGTCGATGGGTCGAGCCAAAAAGACCAAATGACTTTAATGTAATCAACCCATGTAATGAGGAACCATGTGCAATTATTTCTTTAGGCTCAAAAGAAGATACTAATGCTGCAATTGAATCTGCTAAAAATGCTTTTGAAACATGGAAAGAAACTACCAAAGAAGACCGATTAAACTACCTAGAAAAATTACTCTCAGTTTATAAAAAGCGGTCTAGAGAAATGGCTGAAGCTATATCGTTAGAAATGGGTGCACCTATGGATTGGGCAACAGAGGTGCAAACTGCCTCTGGTCAATCACATTTAGAAGATTTTATTCTAAGACTTAAAGATTTTGAATTTGACGAACATTTTAATAAAAAATCAAATAACCATATTTACTATGAGCCTATTGGTGTTTGTGGATTAATTACTCCTTGGAATTGGCCTATTAACCAAATTGCTCTAAAAGTTATTCCAGCTTTAGCAACTGGGTGCACAATGATTTTAAAACCTTCAGAAATTGCTCCTATTTCAGGAATGCTGTTTGCTGAAATGATTGATGAAGTTGGTTTTCCAAAAGGGGTTTTTAATTTAATTAATGGCGATGGAGCTGGAGTTGGGACACATTTATCTGGTCATCGCGATATTGATATGATTTCTTTTACAGGGTCAACAAGAGCAGGGAAATTAATTTCTAAAAATGCAGCTGAAACAATTAAAAGAGTTTGTTTGGAGTTAGGAGGCAAAGGTGGAAATATTGTTTTTGCTGACTCCTACCCCAATGCAGTTAGAGATGGAATTAGGAACGTTATGAGTAATTCTGGGCAATCATGCGATGCACCAACAAGAATGTTGGTTGAAAAATCTATTTATCAAAGAGCTATTAAAGAAGCTGCAGAAGAAGCAAATTTGATCAAAGTAGATATAGCTTCAAAGAAAGGAGATCATATAGGCCCTGTAGTTTCAAAAACACAATATGATAAAATTATTAACCTAATTAAAAGTGGCATTGAAGAAGGCGCTACGTTAGCAGCAGGTGGGCCTGACCTACCAAACAATTTAAACAAAGGTTATTTTATTAAGCCAACGATTTTTACAAATGTTACAAATGATATGGAAATAGCAAAAAAAGAGATATTTGGCCCTGTTCTATCCATCATTTCTTTTGAGACAGAAGAAGAGGCAATAGAGATTACTAATAATACTGAATATGGTTTAGGAAATTATTTACAAACTGAAGATAAAGAAAAAGCTCATAGAGTTGCAAAAAAACTTAAATCAGGTTGTGTGTACATAAATGGTAATGCTGCAGATCCAGGAACCCCCTTTGGTGGATTTAGACAATCAGGAAATGGTCGAGAAGGTGGAGTGTGGGGTCTTGAAGAATATCTAGAAGTTAAGACAGTTACGGGTTGGAATTAATTTATGATTGGATTTGTAATGGTCGGGACTAATGATCTTGATAAAGCAATTAAGTTTTATGATGCTATGCTTGAAACTATTAATTTAAAAAGAGCTGTAACAAATGAAAAATATGCAGGATATTCATCAAAAGAAAAACCTGAAGACATTGAGTTTTATGTAACAAATCCAGCTAATAAAGAAAAAGCAACTTTTGGTAACGGTGTACAAATATCATTCATAGTAAATTCAAAAGAAACGGTTGATAAGTTTTATAATCTTGGAATTAAGTTAGGCGGAAAAGATGAAGGAGGACCAGGCATAAGACCATCAGGTGAATATTATTGTTATTTGAGAGATCTTGATGGGAATAAAATTTGCGCATTTGCTAAAATAAATAATTAGTATGCATTTAATTCATAGAGGAATTATAAGCAAACATCATAAAGAAAATCTTATTCAATCGTTTAAACAATCATTTAGAAAAGGGTATGGGATTGAAACAGATATTCATGCAACAAAAGATAATGAATTTATTTGCTTTCATGATTTTACTTTAAAAAGAACTTTTAAAAAAAATCTAAGTATAAAAAATCTTAATTATTCAAAGATTAATGAAATTAGCACTAAGTTTAATAAGCCAATTCCAGTTTTAAGAGATTTACTTAAATCTTCAAAAAATAAATATCCACTTTTCATTGAAATTAAGCCAATTTTATCAAAACCTCTGTTAAAAAAACTATTAAAGGATACATCTAAATATAAGAAATGCGTGTTTATTTCTTTTAAACACGAAAATATTTATAATCTACTTGAGATTAAAAAAAACACCAAGGTTGGTTTATCTTTTTCACCACCAGCAAGTATTAAGAAGATAATTAAGAAATCAAATAACAAGAATATCAATTGTCTAATATTAGATAAATTTTATTTAAAAAATAAAAATATTCAAAAATTAAAAATTAAAAAATACTTTTATACAATTAAAACTAAATCAGAATTTAATAAATATAATAAAAAAAATAACTTAATCTTTGAAAATTTGTAAGGTTATTTTTTTAAAAAGTTTAACCTTCCCAAAATTTCATCTCTATCCATATAATATCCTTGCAAATGACGATGACCAGAATTTGGATTAAAAGCTGTTCTTCCATGAAGAACTCTTCTGTTATTAAATGAAAAGATATCTCCTGGCTCTAATCTAAAATTAATTTGGAATTTATCATCGTGCAGAAGATTTCCAAATTTATGATGTGCTTTGTAGACTTTGTCCATAATATCTGGATGGCAATCTAAAGTATCCATAGTTGCTACACTAAATCTTATATCGTTATAATCTCCATCTTTAGTTAGTGAAATAGCAGTAGCATGAAAGTTTCTAATTGTTTCTTGAGTATAGTCCTTATCTCTAAATTTAAGAGGTGTGTTTACAAGGGTTTCAAAAATTTCTTTTTCATTTTTCTTTAAATAATCAGCCACTGCAAACCCATCTACTGCTGAAGAATTTCCACCTTCTGCAGAATTTACCAAGCAATGTAAAAATTGGTATCCTGGTGGGTTTTCAAACCAAGGTAAATCCATGTGGTTTCTTAAAGCATGTGCGGTATAGGCAGAGTTATTTGGTTTTGGGATATTTATAACTTCAAATGGAGTATCAAAAAATGTTTGTCTTGTATGGCTAATTCTATTTAAAACGGGAAAGGCTGACTCTTTTTCTATTGGAGCATTTTTAACAATTGCAATTCCTTTATAGTGTAAAAGCTTGAGCCATTTTAATAATCCTTCTTTACTATTTAAAATTTCATTGTGATCCAGCGTTATTGATTTTAAATTTTTTTCTAAAGAACTGTTCCATAACTGATAGGGTGAAATAAATTTTTGTTTATTTTTTAATGTATAACAATTTTCTCTAAGCCATTTTTGATCGTAATAACTTGTGTGATTTCCTTCACTCCATTTTACTACTAGCTTACCCTCTTCATTCACCTTTGACTCCTCGGCAATTAAATCTTTTGAAGTTTCAAGAATATTGAACATCCTATGATTTGAATCTTTATCATGTGCTGTAGGACAATTGTCTCTTAGCCAAAAATAATTAAAATTACTTTTTTCTCCGTCGCTCCATTCAATATTAAGATTTGTTTGTTTTTTTTCTATTTTTTTTATACTTAACATTCGTAATGATTATTTACTTTTGGTATCATTTCAATGCACTTTATAGTTGTATTATTAAAAAAGTAACTTGTATTTTCAACACATACATTATTAACTCTTAATATTAAAATTAACAAAGGGAGAAAACATGAAGTTTTTAAAAAGATTAGTTCTTTCGGCCTTCTTTATATCAACATTAACATTGGTAGGTACTAGTGCGAATGCTGCTTGCAAAGCAAGATTGGGAGATTTTGACTGGAGTAGTGCCAATATCCATACGGCAATTACTTCTTTTATATTAGAAAAAGGATACGGCTGTAAAGTTACCGTAACAAAAGGAAGTACAACACCAATTATGGCAGCTCATTACGATAAGCAGCTAGATGTGATTACTGAAGTTTGGTACGATAATATTATTGCTAACTACGAGCCACATGTTGCAGCTGGTACTATTAAAAACATTGGAGTAAATACACCAGACTCGCAGCAAGCTTTCTACGTGGACAAAACTACAGCTGATAAATACAATTTAAAATCTGTTGAAGATATGAAAGATCCTAAAATAGCTGCGCTATTTAAAGATCCTGAAAACCCTTCAAAAGGAAGATTAACTAGCTGTATATCAGGTTGGACTTGCTACACTGTAAACTTAGTAAAGCTTAAAGAGTACGGTTTAGATAGTTTATATACTAACTTTGATCCAGGTTCTGGTGGAGCATTAGATGCTGCTGTTGCAGGTGCTTTTGCTAAAAAAAAACCTATCTTTACATACTATTGGGCCCCAACTGGCTTAATGGGTAAAGTTGACTTAGTTAGATTAACAGAACCTAAGTTCAACAAAGAATGTTGGGATGCTATGTCTGTGGTTGTTGAAAAAATCAAAGCAGAAGGTCCAGATGCATATACTAAGTCTTGTGCAAGTGAATATAGAGATATGGCGTTAACTAAATCTGTATTAACTTCTTGGGCTGATGCAAACCCTGCAGAAACTAAGTTCTTATCGCAGTACTCAATACCTACTGCTACAGTTAATAAAATGTTAGCCTTCTACGAAGATGAGTCAGATGGTGATATGGTTTTAACTGCTAAAGAATATTTAAAATCAGAGTCAGCTTGGACTAAATGGGTTCCTGCTGATGTTGCTAAAAAAGTAAAAGCAGCACTTTAATTTTATATTACAAATAATTTGAGAGAGCCCTACGGGGCTCTTTCTTAAAAAAAAAGAAATAATCATATGTTTAAAAATAAAAAAAATTTATTTAATTTAAGTCTATTAGGTATTTTTATATGGTTATTGATAACAAGCTATAATTCATCAAAAAGAAAACCTGAAACTATAGGTGAGTTATTTAAAGATTTTTCATGGCTAGGTGATTGGCCCAAATGGCTAGATTTACCGTTGATGCCATTCATTAATAAATGGTTTAAAGCACTTAACGAAAATTATGGTTTTATTTTTGAGGCAATAAATAATTTTTTATTATTTTTGTTAATGGGTTTAAAAAATTTCTTAGTTCAGGCTCCTTGGCCGTTAGTTATTATAGGTGTTATAATACTAGCTTATTACGCAAGTGGTAAAAAAATTAAAACTACTGTAGCGGTTGGTTTTTGTACATTCTTTATTGGATTTTTACACCCTCGTTTTTGGGACAAAGCAATTGAAACAACTTCAATTATGTTAATTAGTATTTTTTTATGTCTTATTATTGGTGTTCCAATTGGAATATGGATGTCTAGAGCTAACAAAGTAAGAGAAAAAATTCTTCCTATATTAGATTTAATGCAGACAATTCCAGCCTTTGTATATTTAATTCCAGGTATAATGTTATTTGGTCTTGGTGCGGTGCCAGCAATTATTGCAACATTTATCTATGCAGTGCCTCCGCTAGTTAGATTAACAGATCTTGGTATTAGACTGGTTGATACTGAAGTGACTGAAGCTGCAGATGCATTTGGTGCTAGTAAAAAACAAAAATTATGGGGAGTTCAAATTCCATTAGCACTTCCTAATATAATGCAAGGCGTTAACCAATGTACAATGATGGCATTATCAATGGTTGTTATTGCATCAATGATTGGAACAAGAGGTTTGGGTGATGAAGTTCTTCTAGGTCTTCAACAATTAAATGTTGGTAGAGCAGCTGAAGCAGGAATTGCAATTGTATTACTTGCTATTGTGTTAGATAGAATTACTCAATCATATGGAGAGACACTTCAAGAAAGAAACTCTCCAACTAAAAAAGAAAAAAAATAATGTCAAAAATAGAAATTAATAACATATATAAAATTTTTGGTAACAAGCCTCAGTCTGTAATGCCCATGGTTAAGAATGGAGCAACAAAAGAAGATATTTTAGAACAAACTGGCCATACAGTAGGATTGGATAATGTTTCATTAAAAATAGAAGAAGGCGAAACTTTTGTGTGCATGGGGTTGTCTGGTTCAGGAAAGTCTACATTGATTAGGCACATAAACAGATTAATTGATCCAACAGAAGGAGAAATTCATATAGATGGCACCAATATTATGAATTGTAATCCAGAACAGCTAATAGATTGGA
>Ga0209041_1002493_pt1 | contig 9955 bp, 8 predicted proteins | sample SaaInlV_100m_DNA_4_FD_184647 | JGI IMG/M metagenome (GOLD analysis project Ga0209041, IMG submission 184647) | Marine microbial communities from expanding oxygen minimum zones in the Saanich Inlet - SI037_S2LV_100m_DNA (SPAdes) (version 2) | ecosystem: Environmental > Aquatic > Marine > Intertidal... | reverse complement strand
AGCTCCATAATGCCCCGCTTGATTCCCTGTAGTTCATCTCCGGCGCCTGGTGACAGCAATAGCATGAAAATATCGGTCATTTGCGCAACCCGCAACTCAGACTGACCCACGCCAACCGTTTCAACGAACACAAGCTTGAAACCAGCCGCCTCACACAGATGGATTGCCTCACGAGTATGGCGCCCAACACCACCCTCGCTGCCTGCCGATGGAGAGGGACGTATAAAAGCACCACTACTCGCGGCAAGTTGCGGCATACGGGTTTTGTCTCCCAGGATAGAGCCACCACTGATAGCCGAACTTGGATCGACGGTCAGTACAGCGACTGATTCGCCCTTGCCAATCATTTGCAGACCCAAAGATTCGATAAATGTCGACTTGCCCGCTCCGGGTACCCCGGTGATGCCAATACGTAGTGCTTGCCCGGCCTGCGCCGTGAGTTGTGTCAGTAACTCATGTGCCTGTGTCCGGTGCTGATCACGCGTTGATTCCACCAGAGTGATGGCCTGTGCCAAAGCCCGACGGTCCCCGCTGCAAAGGGCATCAGCCAGAATAGAAACCGCATCCTCGCTCATGTCCGCTGCCCAAACTCAAGTATCGCCTGATCGACCTCGAGGACATCACCGTCACGGGCATGGACCGCAGCCACAGTGCCATCGCGTGGCGCGCGAATCACATTTTCCATTTTCATCGCCTCGATCACCCCAAGCTCCTCGCCTGCCTTGACCACGTCGCCCGTTTCTACCGACAGTGATACCAACAAACCTGGCATGGGAGAAAGCACCAGATGGGACAGGTCCAAAATGATCTTACGGGGCATCAGTTCATACAGTCCCGCGCTGTAGGATTCAAGCACCATAGCCTGCACCAGGGTGCCGCTATGGAACACTTCATAGATTAATCCTTGACGATGCACCTGGGCGCTACAGGCAATACCGTCTGCAATGAAGTCGACTACCGATGTAAAGACTGACTCGGGCAACTCGAGTTTCACCCGCTCGTGATTAACATTAACCGACCAACTCAGTTCATCGCGACATACCTGAACCGCATGCTGGGCATCATTGATCCGTACATGGCGCACACTGGTTGATGGCTGATTGGCAGAACCAAACTGTTCACGGGTGCACCAGTGCTCATGGATCACAGCAACAAGTGCGGCGATACGGCACACAATGAGATCTGACGGTCTGGCGGCAGCAAAGCCCTCGGGGTACTCCTCTTCGATGAACCCAGTGGTCAGATCTCCTGCAACAAAGCGGGGGTGCATTACCAGGGCCGCCAGGAAGGGGATATTGCTCTGAATTCCCTTGAGCTGAAACCGATCCAGTGCGCGACACATGGCGGCAGTGGCGCTCTTGCGATCAGACCCGTAGGTAACCAGCTTAGCAACCATCGGGTCATAGTGCATGCTGACCTCACTGCCTTCACTGACCCCGGCATCTACCCGCACAGTTGCCGACTCGGCTGGGGGGCGAAAACGCAACAGACGCCCGGTCGAGGGTACGAACCCCCTGAAAGGGTCCTCTGCATAAACCCGGGATTCGATGGACCAGCCGCTGATGCCCACATCATCCTGGGTTAATGCCAAAGGCTCACCGGCGGCAATACGTAACATCCACTCAACCAGATCGATACCGGTGATCAGTTCGGTCACCGGGTGCTCTACCTGCAGGCGCGTATTCATCTCCAGAAAATAGAAGTTACGCGCATCGTCAACAATGAACTCCACAGTGCCGGCCGAGCAATAGTCGACGGCTTGTGCCAGGGCGATGGCCTGGGCCCCCATCTTCGCCCGGGTTGCCGGGTCAATAAACGGCGACGGCGCCTCTTCAAGCACTTTCTGGTGGCGACGCTGAATGGAGCATTCGCGCTCGTTTAAATGAATACAGTTGCCATAGGTATCGGCCAAAACCTGGATTTCGATATGTCGTGGTTGGCTAATAAGCTTTTCGACAAATATCCGGTCATCGGAAAAGCTGGCTTGCGCTTCGCTGGAAGCCCGTGCAAAGCCTTCACGGCATTGCGCATCGTCGTGAGCGGTTCGCATACCTTTGCCACCGCCGCCGGCGCTGGCCTTGAGCATGACCGGATACCCGATAGCCCGCGCCCGCGCAACGGCCTCGTCCGCATCTGCCAATACGCCGTTGTACCCTGGAATGGTCGGAACCCCGGCAGAATCGGCCAGAGTCTTGGATGCGATCTTGTCACCCATCACCTGAATGGCATTAATCGACGGCCCAACAAATGTGACACCGACTGCTTCGATCGCTGCGACAAATCTGCTATTTTCCGACAAAAAACCATAACCGGGGTGAACCGCATCTGCCCCGGTATGCCGACAGGCCTCAAGGATGTTATCGACCACCAGATAACTCTCGGCCGAAGGAGCTTTACCAATATGCACCGCCTCGTCTGCCATCAAGGTATGTAAAGCATCCCGATCAGCATCGGAATAAACAGCCACAGTCTTAATGCCGAGATGTTTCGCTGTACGCATCACGCGACAAGCAATCTCACCGCGGTTAGCCACCAATAACTTATTAAACATAGCCAGATGTTCTTGTGATAATGGTCTGGTGATGTGCCGTGGATAACCTAAGCCACGCGCGCAACAGATCTATTGCCAGGCTACCTTGGAATCCAGGTGATCCAGCAGATGCTGGATATTATCGCGGGCGGCACCATCAAAATGGTGTTGGAAGTGTGAGGTAAAGTAAATGTGTGCTCTTTGCAGTATCGGCTCAAAGAACTTGCGCTGGCCACGGGCAAAATCTTCATCGGTTAACTGGGATGCCTCTCGTCGAATCGCCTTGGTATCGGCGAAAAATCCTTCCCAGGCCTGTCCCAGACCCCAAAGATCCACATCAACCACAAACTTTGCACCAGATACGACGGGCAGATCGGTGTGGCACGTAGCCATAATCAGATGACTTACCTCAGAAATAAAAGAGCCTGACAATTGGCCTGCAGCCAGTTCCTGGAACCACGCAACACTGCGCGCCTCGTTATCACTCGCGCCTGGCGTATAGATGGCATCGTGAAACCACAACGCCATTTCAACTGCATCATCAGCCCCGATTGCGACCGCAGCATCATCGTACGCTTGAAGGCAGACGACAATATGATGTCCGTTGTGATAGTGGCGGTGTGCCTCTTGGTAATGATCGGTTAGCAAATCAAATATGGGGTGCGAGTCCAACCCTCCGCCTGCACGACGCCATAGCGCACCAAAACGGTGGGAATCCACGAAAGTCAGGGCGTTGGCGAATCGGATGCCGCTGGCATGCTACTGCGCATAGCCTCCAGGGCCTGGGATGCTTTGGTCAGTCGATCGACCAATTGGCGCAACACGCTTAGCGACACCTCTGGGTTATCTTTTAACAAATCAAGAAAATCATCCGCCAGGATTCGCAAGCAACGCACTTGCCCTTTGGCTCTCAAGGTGGCGACCCGGGGCTGGTTGCCGATAACGCCCATCTCTCCAACCAGATCATTGGCCGGGAGCACAGCAATTGGCTCACCCGTCGCCTCTTTGCGCAAAAACACCTCGACCTGGCCCGACATGATCACGTAGGCGCTGTCAGAGGACGAGTTCATGGTAAAGATAATATCGCCATCATCAAAACTCGCTTCCTCGCTGGAGAAAGCCAATAGCTTCAAGCGGGTAGGCTCAAGCCGCGCAAAAAGTGGGATTTCCCGTAACTGCTCCGCGTCTTTGAATAAATCCATAATTAGGTGGGGGCCAAATAGTGGCGAGAAGTCAATTTAACCGTAATTATGTCTGCGCCGCAAAAGACATTAGGTGTCAATATCACTGAGACCCGTGATTCTAGCCTCTACCCGCGCCAAGTCCTCGGGCGTATTGACGTTGAGAAACATGTCGGGGGCGTCCGAAAAATCAACAATACGCCATGACAGGCGCTCCAGCCACAGGTCAATCTTGCGTTCGCCAAGGTCAAGAAAAGCCTCCAGATCGCCCAGAACGCCTCGTCTTAGCAGGCTAAACACAGGCTGGAGCCGGTTTCCATCGTGCGCAACCACAGCGTCGATCCCTCCAGGCTCGATTGCAGCCCAAAGCCGGCTGACATAATCGGGCACAACCAATGGCGAGTCGCACGGCACAGTAACCAGCCACGGAGTTTGGATTTGCGCAAGTCCTGCTGCAAAACCCGCCAGAGGGCCGGAGAAATCTCCCACGGTGTCGCTGACGACCTCGGCGCCAAGCTCACGGTAGCGCTCGTGGTTGCGGTTAGCGCTGATCAGGAGAGAATCCACCTGAGCTGACAAGTTCTTAAAAGCCCATGCGGCAAGCGGCTGCCCCGCAAGGGGCAAAAGCCCTTTGTCCTCGCCACCCATCCGACGTGCCCGCCCCCCGGCCAGCAGCAAGCCTGTAATCAGTGCCTTGTCTTGTTCGTCCAAAACCAACAATCCGCTCACCAGCTCCGCTCAGCCAAGTACAATCCCATTATAATGAGTGTCTGAGTCAAGTATTCTCAATGACCCACCCTGATCTCAACTAAAAACCTGCAATATGATTCAGATTTGCCTGCGCCTGCACCTACTCCTTCTCGCACCACTGATCCTGTTGGCGTTACACGGTTGCAGTTCTACCGAAGAGCTTGAGCGCGCCACTCCTGACTGGAACAATACTGCTCAACTCGAAGTACCGCCTGACCTGACACCACTACAAGAGAATGCCAGCGGCCAAGTGTTCTCCGCTGCAGCGCGCGATGCGAGCAGTGCAGAGTTGGGTCAGTACTCGCAGTTCGAGAAGTTCCAGAAAATGGCTGAGTTTCAGGACTTCCTCAAATGGCGGCAGGACCACTCGACAGAGCTGGATCTCAGTCTCGAGGCATTTTACGAGGCTCGCAATGAAGCCATTGCAAAAGCACTAAAAGAAAAAGGTGTATTGACGATCACTACCCGAAACGGGCAACAGATCCTGCTGATCGATGACACCTCCCAGAACAGCTGGGAGCGGCTGGATACCGCAACGGTCAATATGGGACTGCACATCATCTCAAGTCGTGCTGATCAGGGGTATCTGCGAGTCCATTACGATACCAAAACGCCCGATAGCGAAGGTGGCTGGAAGGATTGGCTTCCCTGGGTGAGTGACCCGATCATTTACCGCATCACTTTGGAGCAAAGCAAGAACGGTGCAACGGTTTCGATCAAAGACGACAAGGGCAACGCCGTCAACACCGATTCGGCAAACGCGCTCATTGAGCGTCTTGGGGTACAACTGCGCACCTTCGCCGGTGAACCCGAACAGGTTGTCACTGTCGAAACCAAAGATACATCAGGTTTAGCGCTGCAAGAAACCGCTACGGGCTATCTCACTCTGGTGGTCCCCGGCGCGGCCGCAGGCGTATGGAAACGCCTCGACCGGCAGCTGCAAGATACCGGTTTCTCGCTGGCAAGTCGCGATAAGTCGGCTTTGCGCTTCGTGATACGTTACGATGACCCGGCCATAATGCGTGACAAAAGTTGGGTGCAAAGCCTCGCTTTCTGGAAAGAAGACGTCAGCGCGCCCGCGCAAGATATTCAGTTGGTACTGACACCGGCGGGCGAATTAACCCGTGTTGACGCGCTGGATTCAAACGACAAGCAAAGCGAACTGGGAAGCCGTATTCTGGAAGTACTCTTTGAGAGTCTGAAGGCCGCCGATAGCAACTACAACTAAAGTGGATTAACTTCTCGCTACAGGCTCACTTCACCGGCCAGGCAGCTGCAGCCTGGCTGCGACAAGATCAGGACTCTGAGCTAGCAGCGCCCTGCTGAGCTTTCCATTCCTGGTAAGCCTTAAATTCACGCCAGCGCTTCCATTCCAGATATTCGGCGTATTCGGGGTCGTCGGTGGTCGGTAAAGACCCGGCGCTCGCTTCTTTTTTGTTGCGTCCAAAAATATCGAAACTAAAGCCTGCCCCAACCTGGCGCTTAGGTGAGCGGGCGTAAGCGGAATCATCGGTGGGAAGTGAGTCCGGATCGTTTTGTACGCCGGTAGGCTCTACCGACCCGGCAGTCTTGTTAAGGTTGGTTATAGAGCTGCAACCCACCAGCAGTAACACGATCGCAAACAGTAATGCATTTTGGCACGATTTCCAATACAGCATTTTTTTCACTCCTGATCGCTTGTTCGAAAAACGAAGCCGCAGCCGATGTGATCTGCGTAGCATAAAGTGCGGGCGATACCGTCCGCACAAGGCATCTTTGGTACAGGACCCGCGAGGCGGTCAATAAAAAGGAAAGTCACCGGGGGATTCTAACAAAACCAAGGGCACCAACATGTGGCCCATGGTATGCAAATAACAAGCCTTCTGCGCGTGTGGGTCTGGTACTGGGGAATAAAGAGAATTGTGAATTACTTTTCAGTATTTGGGCTGTCATTGGCAGTTTTCCTGCTACTCTTTGTTCTGTCCAATGTTCTGCCCCGCTGCTCTGGCCGTAATTTGAGTAAATTGACTTATTTCGCAACTGTTGCTTTTTTGCAACACTGTGTGGAATTTTTGGCCATTACTATTGCCTCGCGAAGGCTATTTTATGAAAATAGTGTTGCTTTTGTACAAGAGCGTCATTTAAGACTCATTTAGGAGAAAACAAGTAATGCAAAAGAAACTGATTGCAGTAGCTATAGCAGGCGCCCTCGCGGCCCCGGCAGCGATTGCGGACGTTGCGGTTTCCGGCTCCATTCGTACTGGTGTGGAATACACCGGTTCTGAGTGGCAGGTGGCTGACAACTATTCGCGCCTTCGCTTTAAGTCGTCCTCGGATCTGGGCAATGGCCAGAGTGCTTACATGGGCTACGAGTTCCGCGTGAACTCCGCTCAGGGTAGCATCGTCACTGGCAACACCCAGCGTCTGTCGTACGTCGGCATTAAAGGCGACTGGGGCTCATTGAGCCTGGGCTCGCAGTGGAGCACCCTGTTCAACACCGTCGGTACCTTCATCGATCCGTCCAATCGTTACGGCGGCACAGGTAACACTTGTGTGCAGTATCGTATGAAAGATTCGGTTGCTTTCACCACGCAGGCTGGCCCTGTCTGGGTAATGGCTGATGCACAGATGAGCGCTGGAGGCGATGATCTTGATCGTGCCACAATCGGCGGCACTTTCAGTGTCGGCGGCGCATCGGTTGGCGCAGCCTGGCAGGATCACGGCGCGTCTGATTGCACCGGCGTTGGCGCTTCGATGAGCATCGGTGGCGTGTCTCTGTCTGGTGGCTACACCAGCACTCAGAACGGCAACAACGGCTTTGGCATCAACGCCAAGATAGCCGGCATCTGGCTTGACTACGAAGAAGCTGGTAGCGGCGACGGCGTAATCACCGGTAACTACGGCATTGGCCTGGGCGGCGGCGCCAAAGCGATCATCGAACTGTCCAACGATGGCACCAATACCATGGGTATTGGCATGCTGCGTATGGACTTTTAAAGTCTGCTGTTTAACTGGGCCTTTGGCCTGGTGTAAAAAGGGCGCCGCAAGGCGCCCTTTTTATTTGCATCGGCCGGTTATACCTGAGGGGGCTCGTCCAACGCCTCACGTAGAGGCCCAAGGTGTTTTTCGTAATTACGCCAGCGCTTGGTGGATCCAACATTTAACGGCTGGCGAACCTGGTAAAGACTCAAGGTATCAACCCTTTGCACTGCATCGTGATGGGACAGGCAAGCGGGGTCCCACGGCAGGCCTATCGCTTTGAGCAAGGCCCTGAGCGTGGGTTCGGGATTGCTGACCAATTCCTCGTAGCGCACGGTCACTAATCGATCTCCCAATAAGGCCTGCCAGTGGGACATCAAGCGCTGATAGTTTTTGTAGTACCGCCCAAGTTCGCCAAGATCATAGGCAAAATCGATACCGCCCGGAAAGATCTGAAAATAATTTGACAAGCAGGTATCCAACGGGTCGCGCGTGCAATGCACCACAGTCGCGCGAGGAAACAACAACGCCGCAAACCCAACATGAAGAAAGTTTTGTGGCATCTTGTCGATAATCCGCTCGCTGCCCGAGGCTCGCGATTCAAGTGCCGCCAAATATTCAGATGCCATAGTCTTCAGATGACTGCCAGAAACGCCTGTAATACATTCTGGCCAGGGCTTTTCATTAGATCGTGCGACATTGCGGGCAATTCGCGCCAGATCACGCAACTCGCCGGCCGTGTCCACATCGGGGTGGGCGCACAGGACCTGCTCTAGCAAGGTGGTACCCGAGCGGGGCATGCCGACAATAAATAGCGGCTGTGTTTCTGAACTTCCCTTTTCGGATAATCCATCCATTAGCTCAGGGGAAAACCCCTCAATCAGGCGATCAAACTGCCGATCTACCTCGCCCGCATCAAACTGCAGCTCGCGCCGACGCAGCGTGTTGCCTTTTTCGTAGTGGGCAAAAGCCTGGTCGTAGTCTTTGCAATCATCCAGCGCTTTGCCGAGCGCAAAGTGTACATAAAGTGTCTGCGATGGATTCATCTGTCGACGCTTGAGTACCGTGCGCATCTGCCGGATATCCGGATCATCGACACTCGTGAAATGTCGTGCACGGGCGATATTCAGCCACGGTTCACCAAATAGTGGCTCCTCCTTTGTAAGTTCTTGAAAAATCTGCTGGGCATCACCCTCCTCGCCAAGTGACGCCAGCACCTGACCAAGGCTGTTACGCACGCTCGGGTTTTTCGGCTCTAGGTGCAAAAGCTGCCGATAAAGATCCCGCGCCGAGTCAAGATCACGCATCTGGTAAGCGCTGTCGGCCGATTCTGCCAGCAGTTCAAAAGCGCCAGGATGGGTAACGCGGGCCTGTTGATACAGGGCATGAGCCTCTTCGAGACGGTCCCAGGCTTGTAACGCGCGCCCCAGCGCAAGCCACAAGGCCAACTCACCTGGGTAATCCCGACAGGCCCGTCGCAGAGTGTCCTCAGCCTCATCGGTTTGCCCCTGGGCATCCTGCAGTCGCGCCAGGGAGATAATCAGGTCGGGGTTGGCAGGCGCCAACGTCAGAGCGCTGACGAAACCAGCCTGGGCTGTTTCGAGATCGCCAGCCATGGCCGCCGCCTCTGCCCCTCCGGCCTGCGCCCGCAGGTTGTCAGGCTCGATTGTCTGCGCCTGATCAAATGCCTCCAGCGCCTTACTCCCCTGGCCCGCCAGCAGCAAAGCACCGCCGAGGCGAATCCACCCTATTGCCAGACCTGGAGAAAGATCAATACCGACGCGGTACTCGCGGATTGCATTATCGGCACGGCCCTGCCCCAGCAGGGCATCCGCCAGGGCAAAATGCACGTCAGGATCTTGTGGGATTGCCTTGGCGACTTTTTTAAAGTGACCTACCGCACGAACGAAATCCCGCTGCTCCAGAGCCCGAACCCCTTTTTGCCAGGTTTTCTGAAGGTGCCCGCTATCGACGTTACTTGATCTCAAGGTCGACTATACCTCGCGATTTGCAAATTAGATAAACCACGGTTGACCCCTCAGAGCTAACATTGGTAGGCCAAATGGCGATCTTTAAGAAAAGTGTACTGCGATCGGACATCTAACAACAGAGCAGGGTCCAGCTCCAAATGCCTGAAGTCTTCATCATGTGTTTCAAAATACTGCGCCGGCTGATCATCATCTATCCACGGCGGGCAGAAAATTGAACCCCCATAGTCCGCGCCAGCGCGGTTCAGACTTAAAAGGTAGATCTGGTTTTCCATCGCCCGTGTGATAGCAAAACTGTGCCAGCTAGAAAAAGACTCATCCCGAAAATATGCCCCGCAATGCAGTAATAAATTAACATCATGATCCACGGTCAGCGCGCGGCTCAGCTCCGGGATGCGGATGTCGTAGCAGATGATCGGGGCAATGCACCAACCTTTAAGATCGAAAAAGACAACACGCTCACCTGCCTGAAAAAAATCTTTCTCGGTTGATGCGCCATAGTGGCAAAGATGCATCTTGTCATAACAGCCAACCACCTCGCCCGCACC
>Ga0209041_1002484_pt1 | contig 9988 bp, 14 predicted proteins | sample SaaInlV_100m_DNA_4_FD_184647 | JGI IMG/M metagenome (GOLD analysis project Ga0209041, IMG submission 184647) | Marine microbial communities from expanding oxygen minimum zones in the Saanich Inlet - SI037_S2LV_100m_DNA (SPAdes) (version 2) | ecosystem: Environmental > Aquatic > Marine >... | reverse complement strand
ATGTTTCAAAATTTGTAACAACTGAATCTAAAGATGCAAAGGATATGAAAAAATTACTAATTAAAGAATGTGAATTAACAGAAGATGAAGCTGTTGAAATCGTAAACATTAGACCAACAAGTATGGCCGAATTACGTTCTTTTACATTTGGTTGGAAAAAATTAATTCTTGCTGAAACCCTAGAAAAAATGCTCAAAATAATCAAGGAGCATTCGTAACTTTTTAGGTGTTTTCCATTTTGAATCGGGTACAATCCCCTCCAAGAAAATATGAGGAACACGCATATGTTTTAGATTATAATTCTAGAGGAAAATCATCTACTGTTCGTGGACGAGATGGAATAATTATAACAGCAATTGGCGAAGACCGTCTAACAATATTGGAAATTCTTGGAATTCCAAATTCAACATTTGAAGTAGGTGAGAAAATCTATATCGGAAAAGAAGGACGAACTAAAGTTTTGTCTGTCTTGGGAAAATTAGATTATGATAAAATCTCATCATCTGCTCAAAGTGAATTAGAATCAACTGTAGAAAATATTGTAACTAATAATGAATCAAAGTTTGTAGAATATCTGAACAATGCACAACCCTTGACACCTAGAATTCATGCACTTGAATTAATTCCAGGAATTGGCAAGACCTACATGAAATCTATGTTAGAAGAAAGGGAAAGAAAAAAATTTGAAAGTTATCAAGACTTGCAAGAACGAGTTGGGTTAAAAGAACCTGTTAAGCATATTGCACAGCGCATTATCGATGAAATTAGTGGTGAAAGTAGAATGAATCTTTTTGTTAAGAGATGATAAAACGAAAACTTTTTGGACAACACTTTCTCAACTCAAACGCTATAGCTAAATTCATTGTTTCTGAGGCTAAAATAACCAAAAATGACATTGTATTTGAATTGGGAACTGGATTGGGTATTCTTACACCTCTATTATGTGAAAATGCCAAACAAGTAATTTCAATTGATGCTGATGAAAAATTAGTAAAAAATGCTAAAATCACCTTTTCTCAAATTGACAATTTGATTTTAAAATCTGGTGATGGGTTTAAAAAAAAAGATTCTTTTTCAATTTTTGTATCAAATTTACCTTATTCTAGAAGCAAAGATGCTATAGAGTGGCTTTCCCAATCCCTGTTTTCTCATGGTGTAATTATGGTTCAAAAAGAATTTGCAGAAAAACTAATTGCTAAAGCCTCTAAACAAAGAAAGGCGATAAGTGTGATTGCACAATACACGTTTGAAATAAAAACACTATCAAAGGTTGGGAAAAATAATTTTTCTCCTCCTCCAAAAGTTGATTCCACTATTCTTAAAATTAGAAAAAAAAATACTCTAAAAAAAGAACAAATTCAAACTATTAACAAAATTTTTTCATATCGAAGAAAAACTGTAAAAAATATCCTAAAACAATTCAATAAAGAAACTGACATAGACAAGAGAGTAGATGACTTGACAGGAGATGAAATAATTAATCTTGCAAACCAAATCCTTGAAAAATGATGAATATCCTCCATCTGAGGATACTTTTTTCATAGCAAATAATATTGAAAATGAGACAGGGGAATATGCATTAGATGTTGGGAGTGGTTCTGGATATCTTACAAAATTACTGTCTGAAAATTTTTCATTGGTTGTTGGAACTGATATTAATTGTGACGTATTACAACATCAGACTTCATACAAAACAAAGAATTTGATCTGTTGTAATGGATCAGATGCATTGAAAATAAAATTTGATTTTATTGTTTGTAATTTACCCTATCTTGCAACTGATGAAATTTTAGATATTGCAACTGATGGTGGTAAAGAAGGATTTGAAATTCCAAAAAAAATTTTTGATTCAGCTCTGAAAAATCTTAAAGAAAATGGTAAATTTGTTTTTGTGACTTCCTCTTTGTCAAATTATCAAAAACTCATAGATTACGTTGAAAAACTAGGCTTGAAAACCAAAATTATTGCAAAAAAGAAACTTTTCTATGAAGAATTAATTCTTGTAGAAACTATTAGATGATTATTTTCTTAAATTTTCTTTGGCATATGTGATGATTGCATCTGTCATCTGTGTTGTTGTTGCATTTCCACCAATGTCCCATGTTACAGTTTTCCCTTCATTGATTACTTTCTCTGTTGCATTGAAAATTGCATCTCTAACTTCTCTTTCACCCATATAGTCTGCCATCCAAGCTCCTGAAAGTACAGTAGCAGTTGGATTTACTTTATCTTGTCCTGCAAATTGTGGAGCACTTCCATGTGCCGCCTCAAACATTGCATAATTATCTCCAATATTTGCAGAATAAATCAATCCAATTGAACCAACAAGAGCTGATGCAAGTTCAGAAATAATATCCATAAATAAATTGGTACTAACTAGTACTGCACCGTCAAATTGCTCTGTTGCAATCACCATTTGTTGTGCCATGTTGTCTATGTAAATTTCAGATAGTTCAATTCCAGTTCCCTCTATTGCTTTTTGTGTTTCATCCCAAAATATCCCATCAGTCTGTTTCAGAATATTTCTTTTTGTAATTGCAACCATTTTTTTCATATTGAATTTGTTTGCCCAATCAACTGCAGAATCAACCAATCTTCTACTTCCATGTCTTGTGATCTTTCTGATTGCTATTGCTGCATCATCTGTAATTTTTGCCTCTACTCCTGTGTAAAGCCCCTCAGTGGCTTCTCTAAAACATACACAATCAAGTTTTCTATTTGGAGTTAATCTGTCATAAGTTTTAGTTGGTCTAATATTTGCATAAAGATCAAATTTCTGCCTTAATGTAACTGCCACACTTCTAGGTGCACCTGGAACTGGGATTGTAGTGGTTGGACCCTTGAAACAACAATCTGCTTCTTCCAAAGTTTTCATGGTTGCATCAGGAATGTATGATGCATCTTTTCTGTCATTTTTTTCCCATTGCTCTGAGCCTGCTTCACATAAAATTAATTCTGATTGAAAGTCACATTCCTTTAGTACCCTTAACATTGAATCTACAACTTCAGGCCCAATCCCGTCTCCTTTCATAACTGCTGCTTTTTTACTCAAAACTGCAAAAATTTGAGAAGTTTATTATTTAATTCTACCTTGATTTTAAAATTTTTCTAAATATTTTCTATGGTGATGATTTAATACCTAATTTATCAAATGAAATTTTAATGCAGATTGTTCAAATCTCTGATCTTCATGTTGGGTCTCAATTTTTACAAGAAAAATTTGACATTTTAGTTGACGAAGTAAATGAGTTAAATCCTGATGTGATTATCATTACTGGTGATTTGACAAATGAAGGATTGATGAAAGAATATGAAAAATGTACATTGTTATTAGAACAATTTAACACAAAAAAAATTTTTGCAATTAGCGGTAATCATGATTATAGGAATACTGGCTATTTATTATTCAAAAAATTTTTTCCATTTCAGGCTATCAATGAATTAGATGATGATGTTGTTTTAGTTACAGTAGGAACTGCTAGACCTGATAGAAATGAGGGTGAAGTTGGGTATAGACAAAATCTGTGGTTGGAAAGAACCATGAAAAAATACAAAGATAGAATAAAAATCGTAGCGATGCATCATCATTTAATTGCTATTCCTGATACTGGTTCTGATCAACTTACTGTCGTTGATGCTGGTGATGTGCTAAGAACTGTTTTAGATACTAAAGTTGATGTAGTTTTATGCGGTCATAAACATCGACCATGGGCTTGGAATTTTAAGACATTAACAGTTGTAAATGCTGGAACTGCCACATCTGAACGAGTTCGTGGATTTTTTGAAAATACATATAATATTTTGACAATAAATAATAGAAAAGTTCAGGTAGATCTCAAAATTGTGGGTGGAAAACGAGTGCCTATTGATGATATTGTAAATAACTACAGTCAATTCCACGACGATTGAATTTATTTGTAAAAATACTCCTGATAGTTTTTTAGAAATTGTAATATGTGTCGTGTTCACTAATTATAATTGAGTTATATTTTGCCTTCCCGTTTGGATTATTTTCTTAAAAAATTGTCACTAAAATCTAATCTGTTATTTATAATCAAAATCTCTGGTCTCTTTGCTTTATGCTCGTTTCTTTTTTCATTAATTGGTTTAGATGTGTTGAATTTTACTGATTTTGGTTTTTCACTTCCTTCATCATACATTGTAGGGAATCCCTTGGAAGTAAGTGGAATTTCTCCAGAACATTTGTTAGGTCATGTTTCATGGGGCTTGGTTGTTGGTATTGCAACATTTAGTGTAAGATATGTAATTTTGGGTGGTTTATTCCCATTGGCATTAGATGCAGATCATTTAATACAATTTCTTGATTTAGAAATGGTTCCTCGTTTCTCGCATTCCATTTTATTTGCAATTGCAATTTTTGTAATTTTTTATTTTTTATTTGGAAAAAAAGATATCAGATTACCTGTGTTGGCATCTGTCTCTGTGTTTGCACATGTTTCATTTGACATTCTTTTGGGTGGTACTTCACAATTCCCATTTTTAATTCCTTTTGTGGGGGAAATGATTCAATTTGATGGTTTTTCATGGATCATATTTGAATCCATTTCCATCATTCCTGTATTTTTAATTTCAATTTTTTATTTGAAACAAAGGAATAATTTTTCTGCAAATCTCAAATAATCCTAAATTCACTAAATATACTGATCATCTAAAACAAAGTTTGACTTATTTACAGATTAATTCTAGTCATCATTATGCGGGGGTCGCCTAGCCTGGTAGGGCGTGAGATTGCTAATTTCATGTTCGCAAGAACTCGTGGGTTCGAATCCCTCTCCCCGCGCCATTAAAACTTAATAGACGGATTTTGTAAGTTTGAGTAATGGGACGAAGAAAAACTCAAAAAATCATTCGTAGTGGTCCAAAAAATGCCACAACTGGAATGTGCCCACTTTGTAAAACTATTGGAAAAATCTTTGTTCTTGGCTCACCTGGTGAAGAACGAGCAAAGTGTGAAAAATGTCGTCAAGAATTTGAATTATAGCTCAAAAACTTACCTTCTCATCAAAATCTTTACCCATAACTTTTTAAGACAAATTTCTTATGATAAATAATTATGAGTTCAGAGGCTGAAACCATTTATGAACGAGTTGCAAAACTTGAAGATGAAATTGCATTACTTAGAAGCGAAGTGGATATAATCAAAGGGGCATTGAGAAATAAAATTGCTCGTCACGAAATAGATATGATCAAAAAAGGATCTGACGTTGATTCTATTATTGATTAATTTTTTGTTTTATACTTCTAATCAATTCTAAAATAAAATCTACATCTTCTGCATTTGGGTTTATTTCTAAATATTTATTCAAATACATCAAAGCAACATCTGAATTTAACAATCTATCTTCTAAAATTCCTTTATCTCTGATATCTTCTGGAGATTCTGGTTCAATTGCTAAAACCATATTTGTACAACGTAGTGCTTTATCATACACAAATGATTGTACGTAGGAATTTTTCAAGTTGCGTGCTAATCTCACAAGAATTTCTTCTGATTTAACCTCATCAAGAAATTCAGGTTTAAACTCTATCTGATCACCAAAATTATTATCTAGAATTTCTTGTAGATCATCCAAATGTAATAAACGTCCATCATAAAATGGATCTAAAATCATTTCTTCATTATATTTTACTATAACATGCCCTGGAAACCCAACTATTTTTAGATCTAAACCAATAAACTTTGCAACTTCTACATATAGAATTGATAAAGTGATGGGTAATCCTATTTTCTTATCAATGATTTCATTTAGGAAATTATTTTTTGGATTATAGTAATCATCATCATCTCCACTAAATCCTAAATTTTCAAAAAGATGCTCATTTAACATTGAAATTAAATATGTTGGATTTTTAACATCACTAATCGACTCTTTTAATGACATACCAATTTTAGCTACTTTTTTGATATACTCATCTACATCTAAATCTGGATATTCTAAAAGTTGAGCAAACTTTAGGCATTTTTCAACCAAATTAAAATTTGGATTTTTTACAAATGAAAACCATTCTGCAACAAATGGATCAAATTTTTCTTCCAATTATCACTGACTCAACTTTTTGAGATACAGCTGTGGATCCTTTAATTCTCTGGTATTTGGTGGAACATTCATTATTTTCTTGAATGTATCTTTGCCTAATTTTTCATATACTACTTTTGTAAAGTCCTTACCCATGCTTTTTCTTACTTGATATGATGAGAAATCAGTTCCCATGAATGTGGTAAGATAATTTTGGAAATCTTGGTCATCTTTTAAAATATTATCAATTGCAAAGCTTGCCATTCCTTCCATTGCAGTAAATGCGGCATGATGTTGTTGTATAGGGACTAACCATTTTTTGTAAATATCTAACAATTCTGGAATTAATTCTCCTATTTTTGGGTCCATTTCAACATGAGTGAATGTCATTACATCTGGTCCGATTTGCTCAATTAAGAAATGATCTGGATTCAAAAAGAAAAATAAATTTGCTTTTTTTGCAAATGGAAAATCATCTGGCACAGCTTGTAGTTGACAATACTCTGAAAGTTTGTTTACTGTTTCAGTGTCAAGTGCCAAAATAATACTTGCTAATTCTTCATTTATCTTATTTACTGTCATTGCAGCATTTTTATTAATTTCTTGTAAATTGTCTTGTGTGGAATGAATCAATTCTTCTAACACTGTCATTTTGACTGCACCTAGATATCCTGAATTTACATTTTCAAATTTTGATTCGTATGGTTCACCCTGTTTATGTAAAATAATTTGTGGATATCGTGATAAAATGAATTTGTTGAGGTATATCTCTCCATCAAGATAATCCCCGTATGTTGTTGTGATTTTAGAGACATATTGAATTGCATATGTTGAATATACAAAATATTTTACCATATCTTGTTGCATTAATTCTGCAATTTTTTTCAAGTTTTGTTTTGCAACGGCATTAAATAATTCAGTAACAAATTCTTTTGATTCTTCATCTGAAAATACTTTTTTTCCTTTAATTCTTTTCAACTCTTCTAGTTCTGGAAACCTTAGTTCTATTTTTTCTGGGACTTTGATCCCTAAAAATTCCTCTATTTTATTTTTATAAATTGGAATTACTTCTTTTGTAATTTCTTCTAACTCTTTAAATTGGACTTTTCCTGATATATCCTCTCTAGCTTTGGTTGCTAATTCTATGATCTCTTTTTCTTCATCAATCTCAACTGCTAACTGACCAAACAAAGCTTCTGCAAATTCTTGATATTCCCCCAAATCATATAAAATCAAAAAATACTACATTTATTTTTTCATATCTTGATCTTGTTTTGGTTCTGAAACTGAAAATGTTTGATTACAACTTCCACATCCATTTTTTCTTGTTCCAAACCAGATTAGTGCAGATGGCATTAATGCATAAAGCATCATAGCGTTTGGAAATCCAAATAATGAGCCATTTTCAGTAATGTATCCATATGAAATTATGATAAATGTGACTAGTGCAATAACTCCTGAAATTTTATTTAGTATGTCTTTGTTATTCATTTTTATCCGCATGAATTACATTCAAACTTTTTTTTAGAATTGTGAGCTTTTTCCATATGGCGCAGTGTTCTTTGAGAATCTGAAAATTCCATGTTGCATTTTGGACAAATATTGCCTACAATGATTTCTTTTTTTCGTGAAAACAATCCCATACATTATCTTGTAAAAGATCCCCATAAAACTATTTTTTTATTTTATTGATTAGATTTTAATTTTGGAAAAAGCTTATCACATAGTTTTTTTAAAAATTTTTGAATACTTGTGAACATTGCAATAATTTTGGGCTCAGTTAGAAGTGATAGAAATGGTGAAAAAGTTGGCAAGTGGGTAGCAAAAAAGATTGAAAGTCGTGGTCACACAATTATGATTGTTGATCCTATGCAATTGGATTTACCTATTTTAGATAGAATGTACAAAGAAATGAAAAACCCTGAGCCTAAATTTCAAAAATTACAAGAGATGATTTTGTCTGCTGATGGATATGTTCCAATCACTCCTGAATACAACCATACAATTTCAGGTGCATTAAAAAATACACTTGATTATTGTCTAGAAGAATATTTTTTCAAACCTTCAGCTATTGTGTCTTATTCTGTTGGATCTTTTGGTGGAATAAATGCTGCACAACATTTACGACAAATATTTGCAGAGTTGGGTTCTCCATCTATACCCTCCTCTCTTCAAATCTCTAAAGTCCATGAAATTTTTGATAATACGGGAACTTTACTATCTCATGAATATGAAAAAAGAATTGATCGTTTTCTTGATGAGTTTGATTGGTATCTTGAGGCATTTAAAACTCAGAGAGCAAATGGTACGCCCTACTAAATTCAAATTTATTCTCACTTTCTAAAAATATCCTGTATCAGATTGGTATAATAATGCCAAAACATAATCAATATTACTTGTCAAGATATCAAAATCCTAAGGTTGCTGTAAATGTCGGTGCTGCAAAGGGTGTTTTAATAGGAATTATCATTTTAATTATTATTGGTGTAGTTGCATCTGCTTCAGTACAAATTGTAGAGTCTGGACATAGAGGTGTTTTACTTCATTGGAGTGCAGTTGATACTGCCTTTCTTCCTCTAGATGAAGGACTTCATTTTGTCACACCGTTCCAAGATTCTGTTGTAAATATGGAAGTTAGAACTTTAAAATTTGTAAAATCTACATCTTCTGCCTCTAAAGATCTTCAGACTGTATCAACGGAAGTTACAGTAAACTATAGACCTTCACCAACCTCAGTTCACACTCTATACAAGGAAGTAGGATTAGATTATGAAAATAGAGTTATTCAACCAGCTGTAGAAGAAGTAGTAAAACAAGTTACTGCAAGATACAATGCAGAAGAATTAATCACAAAACGACCTCAAGTTAAAGCAGATATTGAAACAGAAATTACAACACGTCTTAATGTATACAATATCAACACTGATGTCATTTCAATTACTGATTTCCAATTCTCACCATTATTTGCACAAGCCATTGAATCTAAAGTAGAGGCAGAACAAAAAGCACAAAAAGCAGAAAATGATTTAATTAGAATCGAAGTAGAAGCAAGACAATTAGCAGCACAGGCAGAAGGTCTTGCAGCTGCAAACATAGCTGAAGCACAAGGTGAAGCAGAAGCAATTAAAGTTATCAATGAAGCTCTATCAAACAATCCCCACTATTTGGACTGGCTAAAAACACAAGCATGGGATGGTAAATTACCTCTTGTAGTTGGTGAAGGTGGAACACCATTCATTTCAATACCTACAACCCCTTAAGATTAGAAAATTTTATTTTTTATCTTTGTTATTTTCTCTGATTGCATCATACATAGTTAGAAACTGCTCTGGTTCTTTTTGTCTGTAATTTTTCTCAATATTTTGAATTTCTTTATGTGATATTTCCTCACCTTTGTTATTGTAATACTCTTTGATAATTTCAGATGGTGTTTTTTTGATATTGTATTTTTGAAGTGTTTGGTTTACTGATCTTTTACACAACAAATCAAACATGATATATCGATAAACAAGGTATCCTGATAATCCAACAATTACAACAATGAATATTGGAATAATGATTACTGATACCATGTGTTAATGTTACTTTTTTTCCTATTTGTTCCTTTTTCTAATATTATTGATTTTAATTAAAATAAGATATTGCCAAATATTTGCGCAATAATTGCTACAGCTATGATAATTGCAATTTTAATTCCTAACTTCATGTGGTATGCCTTTAGCCATATTGTATAAGCATTTCAATGAGACTCGTTTTTGATATTTTTAAAAAATTTGGTTGATTTTTCATTGTGAATATGGATCCCTTAATTTTAGATAATTGATGTGTGCCGGGGGCGAGTTTCGAACTCGCGACCTCCAGATTATGAGTATTGCCTTAGTTGGAGAACCGTTAGAGATTACCAAGCGAACTGGCACTCTAACCAGGCTGAGCTACCCCGGCATGTATAT
>Ga0209041_1002444_pt1 | contig 10092 bp, 10 predicted proteins | sample SaaInlV_100m_DNA_4_FD_184647 | JGI IMG/M metagenome (GOLD analysis project Ga0209041, IMG submission 184647) | Marine microbial communities from expanding oxygen minimum zones in the Saanich Inlet - SI037_S2LV_100m_DNA (SPAdes) (version 2) | ecosystem: Environmental > Aquatic > Marine >... | reverse complement strand
AACCTTTAAGGGTAAAAAAATCGTCGAGCGTGGGGTCGAAGACCTTATTGATGAAGATCAGCGCGGCAACCATTCCAGCGTTGATGCTCCCAATCCGCTGAGCCTCGACAAGGAAACCATCACCCCGGAACCCATCGAGGAAGAACCCAAAGAAATGTCCCGCCGGGATATGTTTTCGTTTGGCAACTTCCTCGACTTCGGCACCGCCGTAGAAAACGAAGCGCAAGAAACCGCTAAAAAAGATTCCCGGGACCTGACAGAGGATGAAGAGGAGCCCGAGGTTCTTGCCGAATCGGAACCTGTCGAAGGGGACGAAATTGAAGAAGCCGAACCTGCCCCGAAAAAGGGATTTTTTAAGCGACTGATATCGAAGTTCAAATCAGATCCCGAAGAAGAACCGGACTCCCAGCCCGACTCTCAATCGATGGAAGAACCTGTCGAAGAACCTGAACCCATCGAGACACCGGCAGAAGTCGGCCACAATATTTTTGAGCTTGAGGAAGCCGAGGACCCGGAATACGACCGCCGCAATTTATTGCGCCAGGGCGTCCACTTTTTCGCCAAACCCGCCGTCAACAAGGTCCAGGGTAAAATTGATGGCATCAACAAGGTGATGGACAAGATCACCAAACGGGTTCCCCTGCTGAGGCCGCCAGGCGCGATTTCTGAGAGGCAGTTTTTGCAGGCTTGTTCCCATTGCGATGAATGCATCCACGCCTGCCCAAAAGATGCCATCCTGCGTGCGCCTAAGAAAATGGGGTTCCTCGTTTTCAACACGCCCTATATTGACCCCATGCGCAACCCTTGTGTGATGTGCACCGAACTGCCCTGCATCTCGGCCTGTCCCGATGGAGCCTTGCTTCCGGTACAACAGCTCACCGATGTGAATATGGGTTACGCCATTTTAGATAAGAAAAAATGTCAGGCCTACGGCGAAACATTCTGCCAGCAATGTGTGATCGACTGCCCGGTTCCAGGAGCGATTCATCAGGTGAACGACAAACCGATCATCGACAAAAATATTTGTACCGGATGCGGAGTCTGCATGCGCTCATGCAGTACGGTCAACATTCCCCTGGCAATAAAGATCAAGCCACAGATGGTGGTCGAATCTCAACTGCATAAAAAACGCAAGGAACAGGAGTTGGCCCGCATCGAAGCAGAACAACGGGCCGAGGAAGAAGCGATGCAGGAAGAAACGGATACTGAGGAAACCTCACAGAACGCGGAACTGTGAACCTCTCTCCTTCCTGCCAGATTAACGCTTGCAAGTCTGCCCTGTTTTCAGTACCTTACTGAGCTTTGGCTACAGCCCACAACCACCCCATAAAAGACTGATCAAACCTCAATGAACAACGAACGAACACATGATTGCGGAACATTGTCGGACAGCCATATTGGCGAAACGGTAACCCTGTGCGGATGGGTGCATACCCGGCGCGATCATGGGGGACTCATCTTCGTGGACTTGTGGGATAAATATGGCATGACCCAGGTGGTGCTGAATCCTCAGATCGACCAACTGGCACACGAGCACGCTCAATCCATTCGCGGCAATTTCGTCATCGCTGTCCTGGGCGAGGTCCGCGCCAGGCCGGATGACATGGTGAACCCGAAACTGAAAACCGGAAAAATAGAAGTTTATGTCGATGAATTGGATATTCTCAATCCATCGGAAACTCCACCCATCTCGCCCTGGGAACCGCAGGACACTTCAGAAGCCCTGCGCTTGAAGTACCGGTTTCTTGATCTTCGTGGACCGGTTTTACAACGCAACCTGAAAATGCGCTATGACATCACACGGGTAGCAAGAAATGAACTGCATCGAAACGGATTCATGGAAGTAGAAACCCCGGTATTGACCAAGAGCACTCCGGAAGGAGCACGGGATTACCTGGTGCCCAGTCGACTCAACCCGCAAAGTTTTTATGCCCTGCCCCAGTCACCACAGTTGTTCAAACAGATTCTCATGGTCTCGGGCATGGACCGGTATTTCCAGATCGTTAAATGCTTTCGCGATGAAGATTTACGTTTTGACCGACAACCGGAATTCACTCAGATCGATATTGAAATGTCTTTCGGCAATGAAAAGCTCATATTCCAGATCATCGAAGAAATGATGGCCGAAATTTATAAGGAAGTCCTCGATGTTAAAATCGATGCGCCCTTCCCAGTGCTGAAATATCAGGATGCCATCGATCGGTTCGGAACCGATAAACCGGATATGCGGTTCGGCATGGAAATCGTTGACCTGGGAGAAATTGTCCAGGGCACCTCGTTTAAAGTGTTCGCCCAGGTGCTGAAATCGGGTGGACAGGTTCGCGCCCTCAATGTCAAAAACAGTGCCGATGTATTGTCCCGAAAAATGCTGGACGATTTAACCGAAATTGCCAAAACATACGGCGCCAAAGGGATGGCCTGGATCAAGGTTCAGGAAAATGAATTGCAGTCGCCTATCATCAAGTTCTTTGAGCAGGAAATGCTCGACCAAATGCTAAAAGCTTTGGGGAGCCAACCCGGCGATACAGTAGTTTTTATTGCCGACACCCCCAAGATTGTGGCCGATGCTCTTGCCCATCTGCGTTTGGCTTTGGGTAAACAGTTGAACCTGATCGATGAATCGAAAAATGCCTTCATCTGGGTCACAGAGTTCCCGCTGGTGGAATATGACGAAGCGGAAAAAAGGTATACCGCCATGCACCACCCGTTCACCGCACCGCGTGAAGAAGACCTTGGGAAATTCGAGAGCGACCCCGGCTCCATTAAAGCACGGGCTTACGATCTGGTGCTCAACGGCAACGAGATCGGCGGCGGTAGCATTCGTATCCATCAAAAAGAAATCCAGGAGAAAATGTTTAAACTGCTCGGCATTGGTCAGGAAGAGGCCGAGACCAAATTCGGTTTCCTGCTTGACGCCCTGAAGTATGGAGCCCCGCCGCATTGCGGGATAGCTATGGGACTGGACCGAGTCACCATGTTGCTTTCAGGCGCCGGATCAATCCGGGATGTGATCGCCTTCCCCAAAACCCAGAAAGCCACCTGCCTGATGACTCAGGCCCCATCGGAAGTGGACCCGAAACAACTGCGGGAGCTGAAGCTTAAAGCCGATTTATCCTGACCCCATTCGGTAAAACCTCTCACCCCATCTGCAGGTGAATCGAACCCTGCATGAATTGCCATAGCAGGGAGAAATTTACCTGCTCACTGGGGCCCAATCTCCTTGTATTCATTAGCCTTTATAAATTCATCTCCCTGGGTGCTCCAGTTCAGATTTGAAACTTAAATAAAGGCAAAACTTTTGTTTAAAAACATAAGGTCCTCCCGGAAGCTTCCGTTACACTAATAGTAGTAGGGAGGTAAAGGGAGTAGCGCCCTTTACCTTTGCTCGGAAAACACCTCCTCCTCGGAGTCCGGGAACAGAGTGCTCTCTGTTCCCGGATTTTTTTTGCCGGCGATCCGCCAGAGACAGACAGCAATGACTCGTTGAGCCGAGATAACTCTTTGCTAGCCATTGAAAGCGATGGCACGCTGGCCCCACGCCCAGTGGCTGCTGGCCGCAGGGGCGACTGGGCAAGAGCTTGATTGCGCCGAGAAAACTCTTTGCTCGCCAAATAAAGCGATGGCACACTGGCCCCACGCCTAGTGGTATGCTACCCTTAGCCTGAATCAATTCTAAAAATCCCTCATGACACTCAACCAGAAAACTGAAAAAATAAAATCCCTGATCCGGGAAATGAATAGCGTGCTGGTGGCGTTTTCCGGCGGGGTCGATAGCACTCTTGTGCTCGCTCTCGCCCATGAAGTATTGGGGGAAAAAGCACTGGCGGTTACCGCGCAATCTGCCAGCGTGCCAGCCAGGGAAATGGAAGCCTCCCGTCAATTGGCTAAAGAAATCGGAGTAAAACATTTGGTCATCGAAACGGAGGAAATGTCTAATCCTGAATACCGGGCCAATCCATCCAACCGATGTTACCACTGCAAAACAGAACTTTATTCGAGCCTCAAAAAGGTCGCTGAGCAGGAAAACAGTTCCCATATTTTAAATGGCACCAACACCGATGACCTGGGTGATTACCGGCCCGGACTCGACTCCGCCCGCGAACAAGGCGTGCGCAGCCCATTGGTGGAAGCGGGATTCAGCAAACAGGACGTCCGGGAATTGTCTCGACGGATGAATCTTTCCATCTGGAACAAGCCGGCAATGGCCTGCCTGTCTTCCCGTATTCCCTACAACCAGCCGGTCACACCAGAAAAACTTGCCATGATCGAACAGGCCGAAGACCTTCTGCTCTCTTTAGGATTCACTCAAGTCCGTGTCCGCCATATGGGAACCCTGGCTCGTATTGAACTCGACAAAAACGAAATGCCCCGTTACCAGAATGATCAGTCCATACAAAAGTCGGTACAGGAAAAATTCAGGACTTTAGGATTTAACAATGTGATGCTGGACCCGGAAGGATATCGAATGGGCAACTTAAACTCCGCCTTACTGGAAGACCATGTTTAAATATCAGCTACGACCGGAAATAAGAAAACAACTTAAAGACCCGGATGGGTTTGAAAAAGGATTGACCGCAGTCTTCATGGGGTTGGTCGTCTGTATGTCAGGCGTGGCACTGATGCTTGTCCTCTACTTCAACAAACCGGAACATGTCCTGCATCCCACCTGGATTCTGTTCCTAGGTTTCGCCATCGTCGGCTGGGGCGAATACAAAAAATTCCGTTGCAAATAGCCCACCACTAGGCGTGGGGCCAATGTGCCATCGCTTTATTTGGCTACCAAAAAGTCATCTCGGCCCAACGAGCCTCCTACTCCAAACCGGGAAACCAAATCCCATGCAGTATATGGGCTAGTGGGTCGGCTGAACAACAACCACTCCCCGCATGATAGCCGGGTGCAGTTCGCAGAAATAATCGTAGAAACCTTCTTTGTCGAGGGTCACTTCGAATTCTTTTTTCACATAGGCCGCGTGAAACTTCTTATCGGGATTAGGGGCTTTTCCGCTCGTTACCGTGTGCAGAAGTTCTTCCGTATTAACCCACCGGATGGTATCGCCTTTCTTGACTTTCAGTACTGCGGGAATGAAGGTCGACTTGATGATTTTTACTTCCACCGTTTCCGCCCAGCTTGCCTGCGAACCTAAAAGTAAAAGAATGGCAGTCACGAACAAAGCCCTGGTCATTGCGGTTTACCTCCCTTTATATCCTGCGGGTTGGCGGCGCAACGGAATCCCAGATTGTGGTGTTTCAGGGTGGGCGGGTACCAGTAGCGGGAAGCAGACCTGAGAAAAAAGGCTTCGTCTTCAAAGGAACCGCCACGAAGGATGACAAACTGTCCGGTAGTCGGACCCAATGGGTTATCTGCCGGTTCCGATATCGCGACCAGCTCATAATAATCTTCGCGGTACCAGTCGCCTACCCATTCCCACACATTGCCGTTCATATCGTGAAAGCCTAATGAGTTGGCCTTTTTTTGTCCAACAGGATGGGTAGCATTTTGCGAATTGCCACGATACCAGGCCAAAGCATCATCCATATCCCAGCCCCAGGCAAAAGCGGCGAGTGAACCCGCCCGTGCGGCGTATTCCCATTCCGCTTCGGTAGGAAGCCGACCTCCGAAGCTCCGGCAATAAGCATCCGCTTCGGGCCACGAAACATTTTCTACCGGCAAGTCCGGTCCCTTGAAACGGGAGGGATTGTTCCCCATGACGCGTTCAAATTGTTTCTGCGTGACTTCGTGAACCATCAGAAAATAAGAGTTGAGGCAGACCTTGTGTTCCGGTTCCTCGACAATGAACTCCTCACTTCCCATGGTGAAGCAATCCGCTTCGATTTTTATCATGTTGGGGATGTTCGAAGCTTGCGCTTCTGCCGGGAGAGAAATGGCAAGAAAAAGTAGAACGGTGAACCACCGTTTTTGGAAAATATAATGTCGCAATATGACCATTATTTCCTTTCGTGGCACCCTCCCGCCCACTAAGCTTAAGAGGCGACCACTACATCATCGCGAGCCACGAAGCGGCGTGGCCGTGGTATTTTTCCTCAGCCTTCGTGCCCGGTACGGGTAGACCCAGAACTTCAATATCTGGATTGCTTCGTCACCGTTGGCTCCTCGCAATGACGAGCAGATGTCATCTGAGCTATTGACGCGAAACTTTGTAGCCCAATTTTTGCCATTCCTTTAATACATATTCCAGGAAATCTGGAACACTCGATGCACCACATATAGGCGCTAATTCAAAACCAATCTTAGTAAGCACAATACTTCCAATTTTGAGCTCTTTTCTCTGCAAGTCAACCAATGTTTCTTTTCCAAAGTAATGCGTTTTAAAAGTTCGAGAATCCATTTGAACCGTCAAATCATTCGAATCTTGAAAGTTTACTAAACCAATGCTATCAAGGTGATTCAGAATTCCAAAGTTGATTCCCCTTTCGTTATATATTTCTTTTCTAAAATCATAAACAAAAGGAACAGGGACAGGGTCATCATTTATATAGCAAGCAAAACCCATTAGAGTAGTAAAAAGATAGGCGTCTTCCTTGTCCAAGCTTGCAACAAGTTCGATGGTGCGCTTTGAAAAAGCTCCCGGTTCATTCGCTTCTCCCGCCAAAAGTTTTGACCATAAACTTTGCATTTCTGTGTCTGAAACGAGTCTACATTTATCAAAAAAATTGGCAACCCAATCCCTCTCAAGGTTTTCCGGTTTTGCATCCGCTTTAAGTTCTTTAACTGCTTTGGCAGTTATATTTTCTATATTTTCCTGCTTTATAGCTTCTTCTGCAACGAGACGATGCATGGCACGTTGCTCAATCCCGGAAAGTTCTATTCCAGATAATGCGCGAATTTTCTCTACTTCAGCCTCTGCCTTTGCCACCCGTTTCATTTGCCAAGGCTTACATATGCCACCAACAGCATCCGACACCTTCTCGATAAAAACCGTTGCGGGCTTTGAAAGTTCGCCTAAGTTTACTAGTGGATTCCCTTGAGCCATCTTTTCACCTAATGTTGTTCATGCAGTCCGCGCAAACCCGACACCCTCGCACGTCATCGCGAGCGACTGAAAGGAGCGCGGCGATCCAGGTTTTTTCTGTCTGGATTGCCGCGTCGCCGTTGGCTCCTCGCAATGACGATCAGATGATTTCCTCATAGAGATCGTTCCACTCCGGATTCATGCTTTCGATCAACGCAAGCTTCTTATCCCTGGAACCAGACTTAATCTGTTTTTCGCGGGTTATAGCATTGTCCATGCTCTCATGAGTTTCGTAATAGACTAGCTGTTTACAATCATAATTCTTTGTAAAACCCGGAACAACGCCCTCTTTGTGCTCATAAACGCGTTTCACCAGATTGCTGGTCACGCCTGTATAAAGGGTTCCATTACGCTTGTTCGTCATTATATAAATTGCAGGGCGTTTCATTTCTTTCTGGATTGCCACGTCGGCAAAGCCCCCTCGCAATGACGAGCAAGGTAACCATTAAGTAACCTTTATCGCCTGGCTTGGATGCGAGACTTCCAGAACCAGACATTCCTCCTCGCAAATAAATGGTCCATGCACTTCACCCGGAGGCCGACTGGCAAAATGCCCCGCCTCCAGCCACATATCGAACGCTTCATCATAAAGACGACCGGAAATTATATAGATTTCTTCCGGATAATCATGCGACTTGGCACCAAACTTTTTGGTGTCAGCCCCTGCCTTAAATCGAGTCAGACGTGTGTAATCCCCTGTCGCACCATCCATAGCCAGAGTCAATTGCTCCAGCATTCCATCTGCCCCTTCAATCGGCTCCCACTTGCTGGCGTTTTCCGCATTGAGCACATTCCAATATGTCGTTGTGTTTTTGCTCATACGTCCTCTTTACCCCACGAGTTATTACTCGTTAGACTCGGAGTTATTTTTATGGAGGGCGATTTCACCCAACTCGCGGGAGCGCAGGGTGGCATCTTCCACAGCGTTCATCATGGTGGTGCGCAGGCTCCCTTCTTCCAGGGCATGCAGTCCGGATATAGTAGTGCCGGCAGGAGAGGTAACCATATCTTTAAGTTCGCCGGGATGTTTCCCGCTCTCTCTGGCGAGTTTAGCGGAACCCAGCACCGTCTGGATGGTCAGGATATTCGCCACGTCGCGCGGAAGGCCCATCTTGACTCCGGCATCAGAGAGCGCTTCGATCAGCATGAAGATATAAGCCGGTCCACTACCGCTCAAACCGGTCACGGCATCGAGTTGACCCTCTTCAACATCGACAGTGCGGCCCACTGCTTCAAATATACGGTGGGCGATTTTCACATCGGTTTTGCTGACATGTTTGCCGGAAGCGATGGCTGTCACCCCTTCCTGAACGAGTGACGGAGTATTGGGCATGGTACGCACAATACTGAACTTTTTATTTTTTCCCCCACGCAAAGCATCATCCATGATGGAAATGGGAATTCCGGCGGCAATGGATATAACCAATTTGTCACTACCCACTAACGAACGAATATCAATCAGGACCTCTTGCAAAATCTGCGGCTTGACCGCGAGAATGAGGATGTCGCATTTCTTCACCAGTTCACAGTTGTCGGCGGTGACCTTGATTTTGTACTCCGCATGCAAGGCATCCCGTTTCGGTTTCGACGGTTCCGAGACAAAAATGCTTTTCGCCTCAATGAACGAGGCGGAAAGCAGGCCCTTGATCATGGCTTCTGCCATGTTGCCGCCACCGATGAATCCGAGTTTTTTATTTTTCAGCACAACGTTGATCTCCTTGAAACAAAGAAACTTTTTTAATTACCTTTTAGCCTGGCACCGAAAATAGCGGTGCCTACACGAACCAGCGTAGCACCCTCTTCTATCGCAACCTCAAAATCGTTGCTCATGCCCATGGAAAGTTCGGGCAGGGGAAGCCGTTTTTCGCATTGGTCGCGAAGTTCCCGCAATCGCGAAAAATACCTGCGGGAATTTTCCGGATCAGGGTCGTAAGGCGGAATGGTCATCAGCCCCTCAACCCGGATTCCCTTCAAACTCGAAAAAACCATCAGCTGTTTTTCCAGTTCGCCAGGTTCCATGCCGAATTTCGCGGTTTCGCCTGCGACATTGACCTGCAACAAAACCCTCTGCACCCGATTTTCTGACTGGCATTGCTTGGCGATTTTCTCCGCCAGTTCCAGACCATCCACCGAATGAATCAAGTCAAAACGTTCATCAAGAAACTTGACCTTGTTCTTTTGCAAGTGACCGATGAAATGCCAGGAAATTCCGTCCCTCCCTATTTGATCTACCTTGGGAACCGCATCCTGGACTTTATTCTCGCCGAATATCACAGCACCTGCTGTGCGGGCTTCTTCAATTTGGGCAATGTCTACCTGTTTGGAAACAGCAACCAGGCGGACGCTGTCTGGATCTCTCCCTGACTTTTGGATGGCCTGGGAAATCCGTTCCCGGACCTCAGCCAGATTTTCAGCGATCAACGGAAGCTTGCCTCAACTGGAAGGGTTCCAATTAGTAGAGAGCTTGTTTGCCCCGCTCCCCGGTACGGACCCGGACGGCCTCTTCAACCGGCAGAACAAAAATCTTTCCATCGCTCAAGTTGCCGGTCTGCACCGTCTCCACGATCATGTCCAGCACTTCCTCCACGGCTTCGGCTTCCAGAACAACGGAAATTTCCACACAGGGATGGAACTGCGGAACTTTCGAGTCGGGTGCAGATTTCAAGTGGCTCATCGGTTTGCCAATGCCTTTGACATCAATCACCGATATTCCGGGCACTCCCAGTTCAAAAAGCTTTTCCCGGACCGCTTCCAACTTTTCATGCTGAATGTAACATTTGATCATTTTCATAGCGTGAAACCAATTTAGGCCAAATCAACATCATTTGCAACCACCAGCGTGACGCTGGACCCAGTATGCAATGACTTTCGCTGGCAAGAAAAGATTTATCTCGGCTTAATGAGCCTATGCTATCTGCCTCCCCAGCCAGAGGGTCACTAGGCAGGCACCAGTTCGGCGTTCTCAGTGGAAGGAAGGAGCAAGCGGTGCCAGTTGTGTTTTTCCCAGTTCCGGGCATCCTTGAAGTTTTTGTACTCACGTTCCTTCTTTTTAAATTCAGGG
>Ga0209041_1002397_pt1 | contig 10207 bp, 8 predicted proteins | sample SaaInlV_100m_DNA_4_FD_184647 | JGI IMG/M metagenome (GOLD analysis project Ga0209041, IMG submission 184647) | Marine microbial communities from expanding oxygen minimum zones in the Saanich Inlet - SI037_S2LV_100m_DNA (SPAdes) (version 2) | ecosystem: Environmental > Aquatic > Marine >... | reverse complement strand
TAATAGATTTATCAATAATTTCATTTTTATTATAGCTAGTACCCGCCGTATAAATCTCATTATGTGATAAAGTCCAAATAAGTTCATTTTCTTTTTTCTCATATAGTCTTTGCAATCTTTCTTCTAAAAGATTTATTGCCTCAAAATAATTTACTGGTTTTATTGACTTTTTGATCTCTATATTCATTTATAAATTGTATTATCTTAATTATCTATTAATAGTGCAAATCTAAATTATAGGTAGATTTATGTCTTTAGTTAAAAAAATAAAAGATAAAAAAGTTAATTTTGAATTCAATAAGGAATATATAAAAGTTGTTACTTCCAAAATTGCAAATAATGACGCTTTATTTATTACGAATTCTTTTAAGGAAATGCACCCTGCGGATGCTGCGGACATTATTGAACACTTAAATCAAAGTGATAGAGAAAGTTTAATAAAACTAAATAATTTCAATATTGACCCCGAAGTTTTTGTAGAACTTAACGAATCTATTCAGACAGAAATTATTACCTATCTTTCTTCTGACTCTATAGTTACAATTTTAACAAATTTAGAGTCTGATGATGCTATATCCATCTTAGAAAATGTACCAGAGGCGGACAAAAATAGTATTTTAAGTTCTTTACCTCCTAAAGATCGTTTTGCTTTATTAGAAAGTTTAAGTTATCCAGAAGATACAGCTGCTAGACTAATGCAGCGAGAATTTACAGCCATTCCTAGTAATTGGTCTGTAGGTCAAACAATTGACTATCTTAGAGAAAACAAGGACCTACCTGAAGAATTTTTAGAAATATTTATTATTAATGAAGAGTTTAAACCTATTGGTACTGTTCCATCTTCTAGAGTTTTAACCACTTCAAGAGATGCAAAGATGGTTTCTATAATGTCAGAGTCACAATTATTAATACCTGTAGATATGGACAAAGAAGAAGTTGGTAATCTATTTGAAAATTATAATCTTAATTCTGCAGCTGTAGTAGATAAGAATAATAAGCTTGTTGGAATGATAATGAGTGATGATATTTTGACTGTTCTTAAAGAAGAAGCTGAAGAAGATGTATTAAGATTAGCTGGGGTAGGTGATGAAGAAATTACCGATGGTGTAATTACAAAAACAAAAAGAAGATTCAATTGGCTTTTACTAAATTTATTTACTGCATTTTTAGCAACATGGTTCATTAGTTTATTTGGAGCAACTATTGAGCAAATGGTTGTGTTAGCTTTTTTAATGCCAATAGTGGCTTCAATGGGAGGTAATGCAGGTATGCAAACCTTAGCAGTTACAATTAGAACAATTGCAACAAATGATTTGACTGAAAATAACTTTTCTTCAAATGTTATGAAAGAATTTACAATTGGTATTTTAAATGGAATTATTTTTGCAGCTATTAGTGCTTTTATAGTTCAAATTTGGTTTCAAGATAACATCTTATCAATGATAATCTCTATATCGATGATACTAACAATGATAATTGCAGGACTCTTTGGTATTTTGGTACCTGTCACTTTAAAAAAAATGAATATTGATCCTGCAATTGCATCAAGTGTTTTTGTCACAACAATAACTGATGTAATAGGGTTTGTTTCTTTTTTAGGTGTGGGTGCTTATTTTTTATAAGATTAAAAATTATCAATAAATCTAATATTTTTAAAGTAATAAGAGACAAATATTTTGGATTGTGAAGATTTGTTAGATAGTAGTAAGTTTTTTTCATTTCTAAGTTCTAAATATTCAATTTTAACATTAAATATTTTTTGTATATTTCTTTTTTCCTCTGTTAAAAATTTGTTAATATTTTTTTTATTTTTTATTTTTCTTTTAAGAAGAGAAAATTCTTCAGATAATTTACCAGCAATAACCAAATCATCTTTATCAAGTAAGTAATTTCTAGAAGATAGAGCAAGTTTATTCTTGTTTCTAATAGTTTTACAGCCAATTATTTTAGTTGAAAGTTTATTCTTGTTTCTAATAGTTTTACAGCCAATTATTTTAGTTGAATATTTATTTTCAATAAATCTTTTAACCAAAAATAATTGCTGATAATCTTTTTTACCCATAAAAATCCTATTGGGTTTAATTAAATTTGTTAATCTATCCATTACATCTAACACTCCTTCAAAATGACCCTTTCTGAATTTTGCACATAAAATCTTATCCTTTTTTTTAATTGTAATTATTGATTTTCTTTTAGAATTGTAAATATCTTTAAATTTTGGAATATAAACAAAGTCAATTCCTTTAATCTTTCTTAAAATTTTTAAATCATCTTTAATATTAGATGGATATGTTTTGAAATCTTTTTTATTATTAAATTGCTTGGGATTGACAAAAATACTTACCAATGTATTTTTACAAAGTTTTTTTGATCTTTTAATTAGAGATAAATGACCCTCATGAATTCCTCCCATTGTAGGAATAAACCCAATATCATCAAAGGGCCTTAATTTACTATTTAAAGTATGATTGTTTAATAAAATTTTCATTTGTATTAAAATATTTAATAAGTAAAACATTTAAATGATTAAACAAGCAATTATTCCATTAGCTGGACTTGGTACTAGATTGTTACCCTTAACCAGTATTTTTGCTAAAGAGCTTTTACCTATTAATGGTAAACCTGGTCTTGAATACATAATTCAAGAATGTATTGAAGCAGGTATAAAAGAAATAATCTTCATTATTTCTAAAAAAAAAGTAATGATTAAAAACTATTTCTACAATGATAGATTTTATAAAAGTTTAATTAAGAAAAAAAAAGATCCAAGAATTATTAATGAATATAAAAAAATCTTAAAATATCGAAAAATGATTAAATTTGTTTATCAAAACAAGCCCAAGGGAACAGGTGATGCTGTTTTAAAAGCAAAGAAATTAATTAAAGACAAATATTTTCTAATGTTATTGCCTGATGACTTAATTGTAAAAAAAAACTGCTCAAAGTCTATGATTAATTCTCATAAGAAATATAAAGCATCAGTTATGGCCAGTATGACAGTCAATAAAAAAACTGTATCGCGATGGGGCATTTATAAATTAAATAAAAAATTAAATAAAATTGATTATTTAATAAATGGCGTTATTGAAAAGCCGACTATAAAAGAAGCTCCATCAAATAAAGCTGTTATTGGTAGATACATTTTGCCAAAATCTATTTTTTCAATGCTTAAAAATACAAAACCAGGAAATAGTGGGGAAATTCATATTACTGATGCTATACAAGCTTTGATCCAAAATAATGAAAAATTTATAGCTCATAACTTTTTAGGCAAGTATCTGGATTGTGGTACAATGAACGGTTATATCAACTCATCTAAAGAAATTGCAAAATTATGAAAATATGCATGATAGGAACTGGTTATGTTGGTCTTGTAAGTGGAGTTTGTTTTTCTGATTTAGGAAATGATGTGATTTGTGTCGATAAAGATATAAATAAAATAAACAATCTAAAAAAGGGGATGATCCCTATTTATGAGCCAGGTCTAGAGGAAATTGTTTTAAAAAATTATAAAAATAAAAGACTTAATTTTTCAACAGATTTAAAAAACTCTATTAAGAAATCAGATATAATATTTATTTGTGTTGGCACTCCAACAAGAAAAAATGGAAACAGTGCTGACCTTAGCCAGGTCTTTTCTGTGGGTAGAGAGATATCTAAATACATAAATAAATTTAAGATAATAATAACTAAATCTACTGTGCCAGTTACCACTGGTGATGAGCTTGAAAAAATTATATCTAAAAAAATTTCAAAAAATAAATTTTCAGTAGTATCAAATCCTGAATTTTTAAGAGAAGGTGAGGCTATCAGAGACTTTATTTACCCTGATAGAGTGGTGGTTGGCTCAAATGATAAAAAATCTAACTTAATATTAAAAAACCTTTACGCACCATTAATTTCAAAAGGTGCGAAGTATATTTCTACAAATAGAAGAGCTGCTGAGTTGATAAAATATGCATCAAATGCTTTTTTAGCTACTAAAATTACTTTTATTAACGAAATTGCAAATTTTTGTGAAAAAGTAGAAATTGATGTTGAGGATATTTCTATAGGTATAGGGTTGGATAAACGTATAGGTAGTCGTTTTTTAAGAGCTGGACCTGCTTATGGTGGTTCATGTTTTCCAAAAGATACAAAAGCAATAGTTTCTACGGCTGATAAGTTCAAAATAGATTTATCAGTTATAAAAAGTGTTATTAAATCCAATAAACAAAGATCACAATTATTACTAAAAAGAGTAAATCAGATATTGAACAATAAAATTAAAAATAAAAATATTTGTTTTTTAGGAGTAACTTTTAAGGCTAATACGGATGATATGAGAGATTCTTCAAGTCTTGAAATGATACCCTATCTTGCTAAGCGTGGGGCTAAAATAAAATATTATGATCCAACAGGACACAAACATGAGTTTGATAAATTTAAAAATGTTTCGTGCTCTAACTCTATTAATAATGCTATGAAAAATTCAGACTTAATAATTGTTCATACAGAGTGGAATGACTTTAAATCTATAAATTTTAAAAAGCTATCAACTACAAAAAAACTTAAGATTTATGATATGAGAAATATATTTTCTTCAGAAAAAATTACTTCACTTGGATTTAAGTATTTTGGAATTGGTAGATAAGTTTTAATTTAACTGAAAAATTGCATCAACTTCAACAGAAACTCCAAGTGGCAAGCTATTAGTGCTTACTGCAGCTCTTGTGTGCATTCCAGCATCACCAAAAATTGACGCAATAAGATCAGAGGCTCCATTAATAACTTTTGGTTGTTCGATAAAATCTTCGGTAGAGTTGACAAATCCAGTTAATTTTACACATGATTTAATTTTTGAAAGGTCGCCGTCACATGCTTTTTTAACTTGAGCTATAATACTTAGGCCACATCTTTCTGCAGCTTTATACGCATCCTCTGTAGTAAGTTCTTTACCAACCTTACCTTTGATAAGGTCTCCATTTGAATCTATAGAAATTTGACCTGACACATATAATAATTTTCCAACTATTTTTGTTGCAACATAGGATCCTACAGGAGCTTTTGCTTCAGGCAATACAATTTTTAACTCTGTAATCTTATCATCATAATTCATATATCTAATCTTTCTTTTTAAAAGGTTTAACCAATCCACTACCTAATTTTTTAACACCATTTTTTAAATTACCTGCTTTTTCAACGGTTCCTTTTTTTATAGAACCTGCCTTACAAGCCAAAAAAGCTTTAGATAGTTTTTTCATACCTTGGCAACTTTTTTCTTTTGAATAAGATATATTTGTAGTGAATAGGATTAAAAAAAATACTAGCAGCAAATTTTTCATTTTTTTTTCTTTTTTTTAGTTTTTTTACCTTTTTTAGTTTTATCGTATTCTATTCTTTTCTCAATAAGGATTAAAGCTTCTTCCATTGTTAATTCAGTAGGGTCTTTTTCCTCAGGAATTGTTGCATTTAATGATTTATATTTAATATATGGTCCATATTGACCTTTCATAACTCTAACTGGTTTTTTATCCTCTGGGTGTTCACCTAAATCTTTAATAATTGATGAAGACATTCGTCCAGGTTTAGCTTCAGCTATCAATGTTATCGCTCTATTTAAACCTATTGAAAATATTTCTTCTATATTTTCTATTCTTGCTGATTTATTTTCACATTTTAAATAGGGACCAAATCTTCCAGTATTTAACGTAATATCTTTTTGATTTTCAGGATTAAGACCTAGTGATTTTGGTAATGAGCATAAAAATTGAGCTTTTTCTAAATTAATAGTTTCTAATTTTAAACCTTTAGGTATTGAAACATTCTTTAAAAGTTCATTAACATCTGTTTTAGCTTTTTTTGTTTTCTTTTTTTTCTTGGCAATTTTTTCTTCTGTATGTTCTTCTAAAACTTTTTCATACTGTAAGTAAGGACCAAATCTTCCATTTTTTAAATATATATCATTACCATTTTCATGTTTACCTATAAATTTAGGTTCAGCTAGTTGAGCTTGCGCAGCAGCCTTTGCCTTAGATAATGGTCTTGTAAATTTACACTCAGGATAATTTGAGCACCCAATAAAAGCACCACCTCTAAAACTATTTTTTAAGCTTAATGAACCTGTTTCACACAATTGACATTTTCTTACAACTTTTCCATCAGAGTCTTTGTCAAAAATTAATGTTCCAAGACTATCATTTAACAGGTCTAAAACTTCTCTGGTTCTCTTTTCTTTAACCTCAGAAACATTATTATTAAAATCTTTCCAAAACATTTCTAAAACTTTTATCCAACTTTCTTTTCCAGTTGTAATCTCATCTAGTTGATCCTCTAAGCTAGCAGTAAAATTATAATCTACATATTTAGAAAATAATTTTTCTAAAAAGGCTGATATTAATTTTCCACGATCAGTTGGAAAAAATCTTTTATTAACAATCTCAGCATAGCCACGATTAGCAATTGTTGAAATTATGCTTGCATATGTTGATGGTCTACCAATACCAAGCTCTTCTAATTTTTTTACAAGGCTTGCTTCAGAATATCTTGGAGGTGGTTGTGTAAAGTGCTGTTCATCAAAAAGAGCTTCAATGTTTATTGGTCCTTTAAACATTTCTGGTAAGATTGCTTCATCATCATCTTTACTCGGGCTTGGAAATACTTTTAAATAACCATCAAATTTTAAAACAGAACCACTTGTTTTGCATATAGTGTCTCCATCTTTTGAAGTTATGGTTATTGTGCTTCTATCAAATTTTGCAGTCTCCATTTGTGATGATAGAGCTCTACTCCATATTAAATTATAGAGTTTTTGTTGATCTGAACTTAAATATTTCTTAACAGTTTCTGGCGATCTACTAATATCTGTAGGTCTTATAGCTTCATGAGCTTCTTGAGCATTTTTAGCTTTTTTTCCAGAGTAATTTAGAGGGCTATCTGGAAGGTATTCTTTTCCATACTCACTTTTTATATAATCTCTAAAATCTGTAATTGCATCAGCTGATAAGTTTGTACCATCTGTTCTCATATATGTAATTAAACCTATTGTTTCACCATCAATTTCAATTCCTTGATAAAGTCTTTGAGCAATTTGCATTGTTCTTGATGCACCAAAACCTAGTCTGCTTGAAGCTACCTGTTGCAATGTAGAAGTAGTAAATGGGCCAGAGGGGTTTCTGTTAACCACTTTCGCTGCAATGTCAGTTATATCAAATTTTTTATCTTTGATATTCTCAATTGCTTTATCTATTTCAGTTTTGTTTCTAAATGAAAATTTTTCAACTTTATTTCCATTAAGTTGAGATATACTTGCGTCGATTGAGTTTTTTTTATTGTCTTGAAAATTTACTGTCAGTGTCCAAAATTCTTCTGGATTAAAAGACTCAATTTCATGCTCTCTCTCTGTAATAAGTTTTAAAGCTACAGACTGAACTCTACCTGCTGATTTTGATCCTGGCAACTTTGTCCACAGAATTGGTGAAATATTAAAACCAACTAAATAATCTAAAGCTCTTCTTGCCATATAAGCATCTACCAACAAAGGTTCTATTTGTCTTGGGTTTTCAATTCCATATGTAACAGCTTTTTTTGTAATTTCATTAAACACAACACGCTCAACTTCTTTATCTTTTAAAAGTTTTTTTTCATCCAAGTATTCCTTTACATGCCATGCAATAGCTTCGCCTTCACGATCGGGGTCTGTCGCTAAAATAATTTTAGAAGAATCTTTTGCAGCATCAGTGATCTCTTTTAAATATTTTTTTGAAAAACTATCAACTTCCCATTCCATTTTAAAGTTTTGATCAGGATCTACGGACCCATTTTTAGAAGGTAAATCTCTTATATGACCATAGCTTGCTAAAACAGTATAATTATCACCAAGATATTTGTTTATGGTTTTTGCTTTAGCAGGACTTTCAACTATGACTAGATTCATAATTCAACAAACTACTTAAAAGAATTTGATAGTCAAATTAATAAATTTTAGTCTTACTTTCTTCTTTATTTTTCAATCGTTTGATATTTTCTCTATGTGTAAAAAAGATCAAAACAAACATTATTATAAAAAAAATAACATTATTGCTTTGTCCATTTAGCAAAAGGTATAAAGGTATAGATATAGCCCCAATTATTGACGACAATGATGAATATTTAGTTAATACAAATATAACTATCCAACTTATTATAAAAATTGTTCCTAATAAGATATTTATAGAAAACAAAATTCCAACATATGTGGCGACACCTTTTCCACCTTTGAACTTAAGCCAAATTGGAAATACATGTCCTAAAAATGCACATAATGAAGCAATAAATATCAATTCTGGAAAATTTATTTTAACATAAATAACAGGAATTATTGCTTTTGATATATCCAATATAAGTGTTGTAAATCCTATCAGCTTGTTACCAGTTCTTAGTGCGTTAGTAGCACCTATATTACCAGATCCTATATCTCGAATATCTTTTTTTAAAAAAACTCTTGTTAAAATCAAACCAAATGGAATAGATCCCATAAGGTAAGAAATAATACCTATTGCAAAATATTCCATCGTTATACTTTAAATAACTCCTTACCTTTTACAAATGTATTAGTTACTTTACCTTGTAGTTTTTTATCCTCAATTGAAGTATTTTTAGATTTTGAAACTAAGTTTTCTTTTTTTACAATCCATGGTTTATCTAAATCAACCACACAAAAGTCTGCATCATTGCCTATTGAAAGATTTCCTTTATTAATACCTAAAATTTTTGCGGGACTAGAAGTTAAAGCTTGAATTATAGTTTCAAGTTTGACTGATCCATTGTGATACAGCTCTAAGCTTAAAGATAAAAGTGTTTCTATACCTGAAGCACCAGTTGCTGCTTGAGAGAAAGTTAGTCTTTTAGACTCTTCATCCTCAGGTTTGTGGTCTGAAACAATTACATCTATAGTTCTATCTTTTAAACCTTGAACAAGTGCTTCCCTGTCTTCTTCTTTTCTCAAAGGTGGGGATAATTTTAAAAATGTTTTGAAATCTCCAATATCATTTTCATTTAAAGAGAGATTATTTATTGATACACCACATGTAAATTTAATATTACTTTTTCTGTCTTTAATTACATCAACAGATTTTGCTGATGAAATTTGTGAGATATGATAACGACATTTTGCTTTTTCAAGCAAAGTTAAATCTCTTTCTATTATAATTCTCTCAGCAATGTCAGGAATTCCAGATAGACCAAGTTTAGTAGCAATTATACCAGAATTGATCATTCCATTTTTAGAAAGATGATAATCTTCAGCATGTTGCATGATCAAACATCCTAAATCCTTAGCTGAATTCATTATTTTGGACATCAAGCTTGTATTTTGAATAGTTTTTACACCATCTGTAAAGCCGATTATTCCTTTGCTTGCTAACAGGCCAAATTCAGTCATGTTTGTGCCTTCAGTGTTTTGTGTCAGTGAAGCACAAGGAAATATATTTATTTTTGATTTATCTCTTCCTCTTCTTTTCAAAAAATCTACTATTGATACGTTATCTATAATTGGATCTGTGTTAGGCATTGTAACAACTGATGTTACACCACCTGATAATGCTGCATTACTAAGAGTTCTAAAATTTTCCTTATATTCATAACCAGGTTCACCTACAAATACTCTCATATCTACCAGCCCAGGAAATATATATTTACCTTTTAAATCGATTGGTTTTTCTCTTGTTGGCAAATTGTTGGTATTTACTTTTTTGCCTATAGCTTCAATTTTACCATCTTCACCAATAATTAAGCCTCCATTTTCATTTAATGAATTGTATGGGTCAATTATATTTGCATTTATAAAATATTGTTTTTTCATTTATTCACAAAAAATCTTTAAACAAGCCATTCTTACAGCCACACCAAGTTCTACCTGTTCTTTAATTACACTTTTATTAATATCGTCTGCTAATCTTGTATCAATTTCAATACCTCTATTCATAGGCCCAGGATGCATTATGATTGCATCTGGTTTTGCATGATCCATTTTATCTGGCGTTAAACCATAATATTCATAGTATTCACGGTTAGAAGAAAGAAACGAACCTGTCATTCTTTCATTTTGTAATCTTAACATCATTACTATGTCACAATCTTTTAGACCTTTGTTCATATCAGTAAAAGTATTTACACCAAATTTTTCTATTTCTTTTGGCATTAGATTTGTTGGAGCAATAATATTTACTTCTGCACCAAGCATTGTTAG
>Ga0209041_1002368_pt1 | contig 10287 bp, 10 predicted proteins | sample SaaInlV_100m_DNA_4_FD_184647 | JGI IMG/M metagenome (GOLD analysis project Ga0209041, IMG submission 184647) | Marine microbial communities from expanding oxygen minimum zones in the Saanich Inlet - SI037_S2LV_100m_DNA (SPAdes) (version 2) | ecosystem: Environmental > Aquatic > Marine >... | reverse complement strand
GATTCAAGAATGGTTTTTAATTCAATTTGGAAAAAAATTGATATTTCAGAAAGAGCAAAATTACTAAGATCTTTAGGTCACATTTTACATGCCAGAAAAACAGAATTTGCAACCATCATTACAAATGAAATGGGAAAACCAATCAGAGAATCTCTTGCAGAGGTTGAAAAGTGTAGTTGGGTATGTGAATATTTTGCAGATAATGGTCCTAAATTTTTAGAACATGAAGAATTAAACACTGGTGCTAAAAGTAGCTATGTCCGTTTTGATCCTCTAGGAGTGATTGGATGTATTATGCCTTGGAATTTTCCATTTTGGCAAGCACTCAGATTTTGTCTACCTGCAATGCTTGCAGGCAATACTGTTGTTTTAAAACACTCTAGTGTATGTCCATTATCAGGAAATACACTACAACATGTAATTGAGGAAGCTGGATTTCCAAAAGGAGTCTTTAGACATTTAGTTGGAAATTATACAGTAGGTGAAGCACTTGCACAAGCACCAGTTGATGCAATATCCATTACAGGAAGTACAAGAGCAGGTAAACGTGTTGCAGAAATTGCCAGTCAAAATTTACATAAATTTATCTTAGAATTAGGTGGAAGTGATCCATTTGTGGTACTAAAAGATGCAGATGTTGATAAAGCAGCAGAAATTGGAGTGGCATCAAGATTTCTCAATAATGGTCAAAGTTGTATTGCAGCTAAAAGATTCATTGTACAAGAAGAAGTTTTAGAAGAATTTACAAAAAAATTCCAAGAACATGTTGAAAAACAAATTGTTGGAGACCCACTTGATCCAAAAACTACAATTGGTCCACTTGTTCGTGGAAATTCTCGTGAAGTTATTGCAAAACAAATTAGTGACTCAACTAGTGTGGGGGCAAAAATCTTAACTGGTGGAGATGCTCCAAGTGGAACAGGATTTTTCTTTAATCCTACTGTTCTCACAAATGTACAACCAGAAATGTCAGTATCACGTGAAGAGGTATTTGGCCCAGTTGCTCCAATTATTTCAGTTAAAAATCCAATACAAGCAATCAAGATTGCCAATGATACAGAATTTGGATTAGGTTCTAGTATTTGGTCTGAAAAATATGCCATTGAAAATAATTTAGCAAAGGACATAGATGCAGGAATGGTGTATATCAATTCCATGGTAATTTCAGATCCTCGTGTTCCGTTTGGTGGAGTAAAAAATTCAGGCATAGGAAGAGAATTATCAGACTATGGAATCAAAGAATTTGTTAATGTAAAATCAGTTATTGTAAATTAGTGATTTTTTAATCATACAAATTAATTTTATACTAGTAAAAATAAATGAATTCATGACAACTACAGAAATTAACGAACTAGCAAAACATATTTTTGAAATCCATTCAGGAATTGAACATTTAGGATTAATTGATTTAGAAGGACATGTAGTGTTAGATAAGGCAGCTGCAGCTAGTACACCAAATGAGCCAGATGCAGACAGGGTGCTATTTTACTATCAAGTCAGTTCAAGAAGAACCAGACGAGAGCATTTTGATGAGACATATGGTAAGACAACATACATCCACATCATGCGAGAGAAAATGCAGCAACTAATGGTGTATATTCCAATGTTTACAGTATATCTGACAATAAATCACGCAGTTAATCAAGATGAGATTGCAATAATTGCACAAAGTTTACACAACATAGATAGTGAAATTATTAATGCAGCTGCAAAGAGTCTGTTTTACAAATAAAATAAAAAGAAAAAAAATCACTCTAGTTTCTTGTTGGAGTGAATGCATTAATCCAAGATTGGATAATGTTTTTGTTCAAATCAGTAAATGTAGAGACATTGTCATTGAATGTTTTTACATTTTGAGTGGTTGTATCAACAGTAGTTTTTACAATTTGATTTTGAATGCTACTTGCTTGAATGATTTGTTTGTTGAAATCAACAATTACAGATTTTGCAGCATCAGGAACATCAGAGGATAATCCAGATTTTTGTGCAAATTCTTGTTGCATTGTGATTGCAGCATCAAATGATTTTTGTGCAGCTTTCATACATTCTTCTTGAAAATGTGTTGTTGCTTGAAAATACTGTGGAGTATTTTTTGTAACACTCTCAAAGCATTTTTGTACATTTTGTTTGTAAATTGCAAATACATCGTTTGACTGATTTGTTTTTGCTGTTTGTGTACTCATAATACCACACAAATAAACTTGGTATAAATACTATTGGTTTTGAAAGGTAATGAATGGTAATTACAGGCATATTCATGTAATGAATGACACATATTATCCATACATCATATGTGAAAAAGAAACAACTGACAAACTTGTAATGGATGAAAAATACTCAAATGGAATTTACACTTTCAAACAAGCAATATTGATGGCGTTATTTGCTAGGTAAATCACAATACTCATCATTAAGTAAGATACTATTTCTTGAATAATCTACATCTACAGCAATAATTACTGGGCCATTTGTTATACCAGTGGCTTTTTCAAATGTTTCTTCAAATTCTTTTGTAGAACTTACTTTGAATCCAGTAGCACCAAAACTTTCAGCTAATTTTACAAAGTCAGGATTAGTAAATTTAGTAAATCCTGTTTGTCCAAATTCCATTTTTTGTTTTAATGCAATTAATCCATATTCTCCATCAACCCAAACCACAATAATTACAGGTAATTTCAAACGAACTGCAGTTTCTAATTCTTGTACATTCATTAAAAATGCACCATCACCACACATTGCAACAATATTTTTTTCAGGATGTACAATTTGTGCAGCAAGTGCTCCAGGTAATGAAAAACCCATTGAACAAAATCCGTTTGGAATTATACAAGTATTAGGAAAATAAGTATCATAAATTTTTGAAATCCATAATTTATGAACACCAACGTCAGACAAAACAATATCTCTAGGACCCAATATTTTTCTCACAGAAGTAATTAATTTTTCAGGTTTTATTGGATATGATGTGTCATTTTTGTATTTAGAAATTTTATGAGTAACTTCTGATTTTATTTTTTTAAATGACTCTGGTATATCATGTGCAGGAAAACAGGAAATACATGGATCTTTTTCTTTTTCTTTTTCTAATTCAGATAAAATTAGATCAATAGTTAATTCAATATCTGCAACAATTTCTACAGCAGGGGTGTAATACGTATCAGTTTCAGAAGAGGTAAAATCAATATGAAGAATTTTCTTATCTAATGAATGATTCCAAAATTTTGGGCTATACTCTACTAAATCATATCCAATTGCAATAACCAAATCAGCCTCTTTCATGGCCAATAGCGCATGATCTGCTTCCTTAATTCCGATTGTTTGTAAATGATGTTTGGATTTATCTGAAATTACACCTTTTGCCATGAATGTATTCATTGAGCAAATTCCAGTTAATTCTACCAATTTTCTTACGTAAAACGTTGCATTTTCTCGAACACATCCATTACCTACAAGAATTAGAGGTTTTTTTGCATTCAAAATGAGTTGTACTGCTTTTTTTATTAAAAACATGTTAGCAGGAGAACGTAATGTATCAGTAGGTACAAGAGGTAGGATGTTTGAAGTTGTTTTTGCTATATCTTGAGGAAGTTCAATATGTGTAGCTCCTACTTTTTCTTCAAGTGAGATTTTAAATGAACGTCTAATCACTTCAGGAATGCTATCAGCATTTCTTACAGACCAATTCCATTTTGTAATTGGTTTGAACATTGTAATGACATCCATATTTTGATGTGATTCCTTGTGTAGTGAATCCACACTAGTTTGTCCAGTAATTGCTAAGACTTTGGATCTATCCATGTTAGCATTTGCAATTCCAGTTGTTAGATTAGTAGCTCCTGGACCTAAAGTTGCAAGACAAACTCCTACTTTTTTGGTTAGTCTTCCGTATACATCTGCCATAAATGCTGCAGATTGTTCATGTCGAGTAATAATGAATTGTATTTTTGATTTTAATAAAGACATCATCATGTCAGCATTTTCCTCACCAGGAATACCAAAAATGTATTCTACACCTTCAGCTTCCAGACATTTTACAAATAGATCAGATGCTTTCAAGATATGATAAAAGCAAATTTTCTGCCATATAGTTATTTAGCAAATTTCAATTGACATTACAATTAATTTTACTTGCAACAAAAAAATTGTTAATGTGAAATTAGTTCATTCTTTTAACTTGGAAAATTGTATATCCATATTTTTTATTTATTTCAGTTTCAGATAATTGTGAAATAGTATACTCATCAAAGTTTTTTAGAATTTTATACAAATTATCATCAATAATAAGACTATTTTCTGGGCATAGCGAATTTATTTTAAAGCACCTATTCACAGTTGGGCCAAAAATATCACTAATAGTAGATGTAGTACTTTGAGCTACTTTTACAGATCCATAACTAATACTAATTTTATAATTTAATTCAGGCATTTTTTCTGCTTCAAGTTGTTTCTTTAATTCACCACGAGATTCAATCATGTTTAAACAACATTCCAAAATATTTTTCATTGCCAAATCATCATTAAGATCTGTATTTGGAAATCTAAACATCAAGGCATCTCCAATATTTTTAACTACTTCTCCGTTATAGTTACGAACAATTTTAGCCATAAAGTTTAGAAAAATTTCATATAACTTTGTAACATCTTCATCAGATAGTTTAGCTGAAATCTTTGTAGAGTCCTTCATGTCAATGACTCCAACACAATCATTTTGAGTATGTTGAGAAAATTTCAAAAGAATATCTTCTTGTTGTTTAATCACTTCTTCTTTTTGTTTAATTGTAATTTCTGCTTCTTGTAATTTTGTTACCATGTAATCAAAAGATTCAGAAAGACCACCTATTTCATCACGTGATTTGATATTAGTTCTAACGCTAAAGTCTCCTTGAGAAATTCGATGAGTTGCAGCACTAAGTTGTGAAATAGGTCCAGAAAGACGTTTTGATAAAAAATATGTTAAAACACTCATTGTAACCATTAAAAATATACCAATTAAGACAATATTTTCCTGAAATTGAAAAATTGAAATTTTATCAAAATTAAGAAATAGTATAGTAGTAATTGAAATTGAAATAAATGTTGAAGATAAAACCAAAACAAGTAATTTTTTTTGTAAACTAAAAAAAGTAAAAGAAGACATTACTAATTTTTATCAGAAATCATAGCTTATAGCAATATTGGGTGTTATCAATAAGGAGAACAATATTAGGAATAAAAATGGGCCCGCGGTGATTTGAACACCGGATCTTCGCCGTGTAAGGGCGACGTCATAACCGAGCTAGACTACGAGCCCACTGAAACATACCTCGTTAAAATCCATTTAAACTTTGAGACAGGAGAAAATATAGAAATTTGATTAAAAATAATAAAAAATATGAATGAATGTGATTTTTTTTCTAGTCCAATTGGATTAGGTCATGTAACTCGAGATATTGCAATTGCAAGAAATTTACATGAATTTTCAATTAATTTCATAACGGGTAGTGGAGCTGCAAAAATGTTACAAAAATTAGATTTTAAAATAGATGATGTGTATAATCCACCTTCATTTATTGTAAATGAGGGGATATTAAAAAATCAAACAAAGTGGTTATGGAATTATTTTCATTATTATAAAAATTGTAAAAATATATCAGAAAAAGTTCTTAAAACAAATAAAACAGATTTAGTGATTAGCGATGAAGATTTTGCTTCATTAACTGTTGCACAGAATTTAAAAATTCCGAACATATTGATTACAGATGTTTTAGAAACAAAATTCACAAAAGGAATTGCATCACTTATTGAAAGAAAAATGAACAAATCAATGATGAATATTGTAAAAAACTGTGATGTTGTGATAATTCCAGAAAAAGGAGATGATTATGATAATATCAAAAAAGTGGGACCAATTGTTAGAGAGATAAATATTTCAAGAGAAGAATTAAGAAAAAAGTTTTCATGGGATAAAATAACAATAGTCATTTCAATAGGAGGTACTAGTGCAGGTTTATTTTTAATTGATAAATCCATAGAAGCAATTTTAAAAATTAATCAAGATATTGAAATTATTGTTGTATCAGGACCATCAGTTAGTAAAAAATTTGAAAATGTTAAAAATTTAGGATTTGTAGATAATTTACATGAATTAATTTTAGCATCAGATTTGATAATTGCATTAGCAGGAAAATCAACAATAGATGAGGCTAAAGCATACGGCACACCTGGAATATTTATTCCAATAAAAGATCATTTTGAACAAGAAGATAATGCACAAAATGAGGGATTTGTTTTTGAAGATGTTAATAGATTAGATGAATTAATTTTAGAAAAATTAGAACAAAAAAGAAATGAAATAAAAACAGATGGTGTAAAAATTGCATCAGAAATTATTAAAAAAATAATGAAAGAAAAATCAAATAGTTATTAGATGGTAATTTGATTTTAAGATAATATAATGACTAGATTGATAATTGCAAAGTTTGGAGGAAGTGCAATAGGTCCAGATGGAGTCTTAATACCACAAATAATTGAGAGAATCAATAATTTAAAAAAAGATTCCAAAGTAATTGCGGTTTTTTCAGCTCCATTAACTACACATGATGGAAAAAAACGATCATTGACAGATGTCATACTAGAACAAGGAAGAAATGCACAAAATGGAATTACACCAACATTAGAAATTGTGAAAAAGTCATATCAACAAATTCTTCAATTAGTTAATGAAGATAATAAAAAAAATTGTGAAAATATCATAGAGACACATCTACAAAAATCACAAAAAGCACTAGATGATGCATTTGAAAATGAAGAATTTGTAGATGAAACACGTTCCAGAGCATTAGCATTTTCAGGAGAAATTTTGATGTCTCATGTAATGAGCCATATTCTAAAAAGTAATCAAATAAAAACAAATTCTGTAGAATTTGATGACTGGCCAATAATTACAGATAACAATATTGAATCTACAAATTTTCTAGTATCAGAATCAAAGGAAAAAATGGGAAAAATTTCAGAATTAGTTGAAAATAATCAAGTAGTTACAATAGGTGGATTTATTGGAAAAACAGTAGATGGAGTTACTACAACATATGAGCGAGGAGGCTCAGATAGAACTGCAGCAGATATAGGAATATTATTTTATAAAAAATATGAAACCAGCATAGATTTTGAAAAAGATAGTTCAGTGGTATCAGCGGATCCAAAAATTGTAGATTTGGGGTTAAGGGAAGTAGTTCAATTATCATACAATGAAGCAAGACTTGCTGGAATGTTTGGAATGAAAATATTAGATCCAATTGCAATAAAGGAAATTGTAGAGCATGGAGTAGACATGCCAATCAAAATTACAAATATAAAAAATCCAGAAAAGATAACCACAATAAAAAGAGAATTAGATTATCAGAAAGGTCATCCAATAAAAATAGTTACAGGAAAAGAAAACTGTGCAATATTTAGAATTGAAACACATTCTATTCAAAAATTATTAACATCGTTGGAAAAAGACAAACGATATAGTGAATTCATAATTTTATCACCATTTACAAAAGATGGTATTGAATTATCTAGAATATTATTTTTAGATGGAGATTATGTTAAAAGAAATGAAAAATATTTGTTAGGATTTGATCCTCTTGCTACAATTACATACAACAGAGGAGTAATTACATTAATTGGGGATGAAATGTGGAGAGTTCAACAAGTTGCATCAAGAACTAGTGCAAAAATTGGGGAATCTGGATTGAATATTTTGAACATGGATGCACAAGAAGAAACTTCACGAATAATTATTGTTGTTGAAGATACTGATGGGAACATAAAAAAAGCAATCAAAGCAGTACATGAAGAAATTTCAAAAATTAAATTTATTTAACAAAACAATGGCGTTACAGGTTTTCACCAGTAAACACCAATAGGGTTTATTCTTGGACCGTTATCTAGATTTAGTCCGGCGTTACCCAAAACACGCTACATTACATAGGGATTTTTAGTATATAATTTTGATCTATATAGATCAAATACGTTCAGCTGTATACCAGAAGACTATACCAATTCCAATAATTACATACCATTTGAAATTACGCTTATTCATGAAAAGATTTGGAGAGGCCATTTCATCATTAGAATGAGTTGATAAACGAATTTTTCTCATTTCAAATGCTTGACCAACTAAACCTACGATAAGAAGAATTATTCCAATAAAACCCAAAGTCCATTGCATGATTTAATGAATATTTTATTGGATATGTAGTTTCCAAGTAAAGTAATTTGAAAGATAATTCTTTAAATTACCAAAGTTTTTTTCGTTTCCTATGATAGAGACAGGTAAAATATGGATGAATGGAAAATTAGTACCATTCAAAGATGCCAAAGTCCATGTATTGACCCATGCATTACACTATTCAACATCAATTTTTGAAGGAATTAGATGTTATAATACTCCAAATGGTTCTGCAGTGTTTAGATTACCAGAACATGTAGAGAGATTATTCAAATCTGCAAAATTATATTCAATGAAAATGCAATATACACAAAAAGAAATTTCAGATGCTATTTTAAAAACGGTAAAATCCAGTAAACTCAAAGAAGCATACATCAGACCATTAGCATATTATGGTTATGGAACTATGGGATTAACACCTACAACAAACAAAGTAGATATGTCAATTTCATGTTGGGAATGGAAAATGGGAGAATCCAAAGCAGGTAAATTTTCTGGATCAAAATGTAAAGTTTCAAGTTGGGTAAAAATTGATTCAAGGTCCCAACCAATGCAAGCAAAAGCAGCATCAAACTATGCAAATGCAGCTCTTGCAAGAATGGAAGCATTAGACAATGGATATGATGAAGCAATTATGTTAAACTCACAAGGAAAAGTTGCAGAAGGTAGTGCAGAAAATATATTCATTATCAAAGATGATGTCATTCAAACACCACCACTTTCAGCAGGAGGGTTAGAGGGAATCACAAGAGATAGTGTTATTCAAATAATTGAAGAAAATAGTGGATTTGTAATTGAACGAGATTTAGAAAGAGATGATCTGTACAGTGCTGATGAAATTTTCATGACAGGTACTGCTGCAGAAGTAAAATCAGTTACACAAGTAGATAAAATAAAAATTGGAACAGGAAAGATGGGCAGTGTAACTAAAGCATTACAAAAATCATTTACAGATGTAGTTATGGGTAAAGATGAAAGATTTTTGCCATGGTTGACATTTATCTAATTTCAAAGAACTTTTTTACCCAGAATAAAGATTGAAAATTATGGATTTATGTGCAACTGGAGATACACCAGAAATTTGTTGGTTTTGTAGAAAAGGACGTCATGATGACTGTATGAAAAATATTCCAACACAAGGAAAATCAGATGGTCCACATGATTGTACTTTTGATACAAAACTTATTCCATGTAAATGTCAACATTAGGAAAGAGAAATAATAACAAATACAGCTTTTAATGGAAAAGCAATATGCAGTATAATGAAGAATTTTGGAATAAATACGCTGATGAAAATGAATCAAGGTATAACAAAGAATTTTCAAAATATGTTAAGGATTTAGCCAGTTCTTTACCAACTGTACAGAGTGTTTTAGAGATAGGTTGTGGAACAGGAATTGATTTAAGATTATTTCCAGATTCATTTCAATTACATGGTATTGATCTAAATGAACATGCATTAGAAATTGCAAAAGAAAAATTATCATTTGCAGATTTTCAAAAAGGAAACATTACTGAATTACCATTTGAGGATTCCTCAATAGATTTTGTATTTACACATGGATTGATGAATTATCTAGATGATGATGTATTAGAAAAAGGAATTGCAGAGATGTATAGAGTATCAAAAAAATGGATTATGCATTGTGAAAAATATGAAAAAATTGACAAACGAATTGATGATAATCAAAAGTTTCGCAATATGGGAGAAAAGTGGTTAAACTATAAAGTAAAATTTGTCAGTGATGTAGACTTGCATGAAGATTACGGACAAGATGATACAAGATTTACTTTACTAAAAAAATCATAATTTTATTTTTGATTAGAAATATTTTAAAAAAATAATATAATTAAAAGCGGGTCTAGAGGGATTCGGACCCTCGACAACCGGATTAAGAGTCCGGTGCGCTACCTGGCTGCGCCATAAACCCAATAAAATAAAAAAGCCTAGAGTTGTTATTAATCTTAAGATTTTAAAATAAATGAAAATTTAGTTTTGTGCTTTAGCTTCCATTTCACTGTACTTTTCTAAAATTGCTGTAAGTGCAGTTGAAACTGGGACATTGTTCATCTTTTTCTTTTCTGCAAGA
>Ga0209041_1002353_pt1 | contig 10333 bp, 7 predicted proteins | sample SaaInlV_100m_DNA_4_FD_184647 | JGI IMG/M metagenome (GOLD analysis project Ga0209041, IMG submission 184647) | Marine microbial communities from expanding oxygen minimum zones in the Saanich Inlet - SI037_S2LV_100m_DNA (SPAdes) (version 2) | ecosystem: Environmental > Aquatic > Marine >... | reverse complement strand
CAGTTGTGTTACCAAATGTTATATCTTTAAAGTTAAAGTCATCTTGACCTGCAAAGGTTTGTGAATCAGCAAATTCCATACCTGGTGCAAAATTGGCATCAGATCCAAATGTCTGAGTTGTATTGAATACTTGTTCATTTGCAAATGATGTACCTGTAGCAAAGACAGTACCAGCACCAAATGTTTGAACTGGGTCTTGAGTGAATGATATAGTTGTACCATTAGCAACAAGTACCTCAGCACCTGCTGGTAAGTCAGCTAGTTCACAAGCTCCATCACTAACACAATCAATGATACCGTTATTGTTATTATCAGTAAATGTTACAGCGTTAATTTGAGAGCCAGTAAGTACTGAACCAAAGTTAGCATAAACAATACCAGTTTCAAATGTATCAACTGCTCCAGCATCTATAGTTGTTGGGTTACCAGTAGTGTTTCCCAATAGATCATGAAAGTCAGTCTCTAAAGTAGCCATTGCAGATATAAATGTCAAATCACCTGTAGTTACCTCCAAGTTAGAAAAGTCCTGGTTTGCAGAGAATGTCATAGAATCACCAAATGTGTTTGAACCATTGAATAATTGTATATCATCAAATGTTTGGGCATCTGCAAACATAGAGTCTTCACCAAATGTGTTTGTACCATCAAATAATTGTACACCTGCAGTAAAGTTACCAGCATCACCAAAGCTTAGTGCCTCATCAAAGTCACTGCCAGAACCAAAGTCCAGATTTTTATGTGTAAAGTCATCTTGACCTGCAAAGGTTTGACCCTCAGCAAATATCACACCAGGTGCAAATACCATACCAGGTGCAAATACCATAACGTCAGTGAATACTTGTTCATTTGCAAATGATGTACCTGCAGTAAATTCTGTGTTAAGACCAAATGTTTGGATTGAATCCTGACCAAATGAAATAGTTGCATCAGCTGCAAATGTTACAGGGGAAGGTAAGTCAGCTAGTTCACAATCTGCTGCATCTACTCCAGTACAATCAATGATACCATTATTGTTGCCATCAGTAAATATTACATCGTTAATTGCTGAACCAAAAGTTACTGCACTAAAGTCAGCATAAATTACTCCTCCAGAGAAAACTTTATCCAATGCTTCTACTTTAACTGCAGGAGTTTCAAGTTTCTGTAGTACAGTGAACCAATCAGTTGTACCAGTAGTTAATGCATCAAGAGGTAGATCACCTGATTCTTCAAATATACCACCAAAGTTTTGGACCCCACCAAATTCCATGCCTGCACCAAATGTGTTTGAACCATTAAAGGACTGTGCCGCAGCAAAGACTTGACCAGGTGCAAATTTAGCACCTTCGCCATATGAGTTTGAACCAGGAAGAGTTACTGTACCATTAGAGAAATCGGCACCCATGCCATATGTCTCAGCAGAAGGAAAAGTACTGAGTGCACCATAACCTATATTTGCTTTGATAAAGTCATCTTGATTTTCAAAGTTTTGACCAGGTGCAAATACCACACCAGGTGCAAATATCATGGGACCTTTTGAAAAGTCTTGTACTGCATCAAAGGTTTGACCTTGGATAAATGGTTGACCTGGCATGAAGATTTGACCAGCACCAAAGTTTTGTGGAAGTAAGTGATTAAAGCTAATAGTTGTTCCACCTGCATATGTAACAGGTGTTAGTAAATCAGCTAGTTCACAAGTATTATCATCAGTAGCACAATCAATGACACCATCAGAATTCTTATCAGTAAATAAAATGTCATTATACTGTTGACCAGCATTTACAGCAGAAAAGTCAGCATATAGTATTGTATTAGTTGTATAATTAGCAACGTTTTGCCCATCACCAGTAGTACCATTAACGAAATCTAATGGTCCCAAATCATCAAAGATATCAGCCCACTTTACAGTTGCAGTGGTTCTTGGATCTAAAGCAGGAATGGCAGTTGTATTTGAGAACGTACCTGCTTCATCAAAGGCTTGAATTGCAGTAAAGTCATTAGCATTTCCAAAATTCATGCCACCTTTTGAAAAGTCCATTGGAAAACCAAAGCCTTGACCTGGACCAAATGATTGACCTGCTTGATATAACATATCTTGAGATGAAAAGTTTTGTGGAATTACATAATCAAATGTCATAGTAGTTCCAGATGCATATGAGACGGCTTGAGTCATATCTGCTAACTCACAACTTGTAGGAGATGTACAATCAATTATTCCATTACCATTAGAATCAGTAAATAAAATGTCATTCCAATCACTACCAGCAGTTACAGCAGAAAAGTCAGCATAAATTATTTCATTAGTTGCATAAGATTGAACAACACTTTCAGTAACTTTATCATAACCAGTAACTGAAGTGATTCCTACGTCAGAAAATACATCATACCATTCTTTTGTTTGTATAGTTCTTTCAGGTAAAGATAATGCCTGTGAAAATGCACCTGCTTCGGCAAAGTCTTGAATTACGTTAAATTGAGTACCTTTATCAAAAATCATGGCACCTTTTGAAAAGTCCATCACTTCACCAAATGGTTGACCTGGACCAAATGATTGACCTGGCATGAAGATGTTACCTGCACCAAAGTCCATTGGAACATTATAATCAAAGTGAACAGTTGCCCCATTAGCATATGTGACGTTTTGTAACATATCTGCTAACTCACAAGCTCCAGCACTTATACAATCAATTTTTTGATTATTATTATTATCAGTAAATAAAATGTCATTATACTGTTGACCAGCATTTACAGCAGAAAAGTCAGCAAAAATTATTTCATTAGTTGTATAATTAGCGTATATTAGATTAGTGTGATCTGTACCATTAATTTGAGTTATTCCCAAGTCAGTAAATACATCAAACCATTCATTTGTTGATGAGGTTCTGGCAGGTAAAGTTCTCTCACCTGAGAATGCACCTGCTTCATCAAAGTTTTGAATTTTAGTAAAGTCATTACCAGTTCCAAAATTCATGGCACCTCCTGAAAAGTCCATTAGGTCACCAAAGTCTTGACCTGCACCAAAGTCTTGACCTGCAATGAATGCATTACCTGCCTCAAAGTTCATGTGGTCTACTTTATCAAAGTGAACAGTTGCCCCATTAGCATATGAGACGGCTTGAGTCATATCTGCTAACTCACAAGTTGAAGGATTTGCACAATCAATTATTCCGTTACCATTATTATCAGTAAATGTTATGTCATTCCAATCACTACCAGCAGTTACAGCAGAAAAGTCAGAAAAAATTATTCCATTGTTGTAACGTTGAACATCACTCAGTGTAACTTTATCATAACCAGTAACTGAAGTGATTCCAGATAATCCAATGTCATCAAAGACATCAGCCCATTCGGTTGTTGGTGTGGTTCTTTCACGTAAAGTTTTGTCACCTGAGAATGCACCTGCTTCATCAAAGTTTTGAATTACGTTAAATTTAGTACCACTTTCAAAATTCATGCCACCTTTTGAAAAGTCCATCACTCCATCAAAGTTTTGACCTTTGACAAATGATTCACCTGCACCAAATTGTGCACCAACGGTAAATGCAGTTTCTTCTGCATAATCAAAAGTAATAACCGAGCCACTAGGATATGAGGTGGCTATAGTCATATCTGCTAACTCACAAGCTCCAGTACTTACACAATCAATTATTCCGTTACCATTATTATCAGTAAATAAAACGTCGTTATCCTGATTTCCAGTAGTTACAGTACTAAAGTCAATCCAAAGTACAGTATTATGTGGATACTTGTTTCCATCTAGACCTGCAACTGAAGATATTCCCAAGTCAGTAAATACATCATAAAATTCTGTTGTTGTTGAGGTTCTTGTAGGTAAAGTATAGAATTCTGAGAATGTACCTTTCTCATCAAAGTTATTGTCTGCGCTTGAATAGTCTTTATTGGCTGCAAACGGCGTACCTGCATTAAAAGTAATACTAGATGAACTAGAATCATCCCCATTAAATGCAACCACTCTTAATTTAAAATAATTTCCAGCAGTAAGTCCAGTTATAGTATGACTAGTATCAGTATTAGTAGTATTACCAAGAGTTGCAAAAGATCCAAATGTTGGGGGGTTTGTTGACACATCTTCTAATGCACCCTCTATAAGATAATGTGTTGGAGCATCACCACCTACAGGGGCAGACCACACTAAAGGAATAGTAGTAGTAGTAGAGTCGCCGTCTTGATGCAGATTTAGAGGAGTATTAGGAGCTGCGGCATATGCAGCAGATATACTAAAAACAGAAGATACCAATACTGCAAGTATTAGTATAGTAAAAATACGATTCAATACTTTTTGAAAAGAAATACTGCATAATAAAAGTTACAGAGTAGAATTAAACATAAAAAAAATCAAAAATTAAAGTATTTTCCAGTTCAAAGTGAACATATGTAACGATTTACTTTACAGTCACAGATTTTGCAGATATTTAGGATCACCATTTTTGATAATCCACGTACAAGTATTGGGGATGCAGTAAAATTTCCAAAATATCCAATTATTAAACACAGGGCATAATATTGGAAAGTTATTACAAATGTATTTCAGATTTAGGCAAGCAGTTCTTTATACAAAGATATGGCATCAGCCTCATCTTTAGAACCAACAACTACTGCAGATCCACGCTTCATAAAATTTACAGACAGTTCGTTTGTTCGCATGGATAATCCCAAGTCGCCTAGATTCTCAACTAGAAATCCCTTATCTTTTGCAACTGCTGTAACACTAGTAACATCAAGGGTAAAGGTTTCAGTAGGGGTAATGGAGTAGGTTCTCTTGCCCCTGTTTCGTCCACATAACTCTTCTAAAATCAATTCTTGTTTTTCAACAACATCTAATTTTCCAGTTCCACAAATTGGACATTCATCAGCTCTAAATGTTCTAGTACTGTTAAAATCTAAATTCTCCAAATCAATGTGTAAAATTCTATTTGAAAGATTTGGAGTTTTTCCAGTAATTATTTTTACAGCTTCTGCAACTTCAATACCACCCATAATAGAAAGTATTGATGGGTGTACTCCTTCAATACTACACGTTGGCATTGTATCCTCATCAAGTGCAGGAAACATGCAATAGTAACATGCACTTTCTTTTGGTAAAACTGTAAATGCCTGTCCAGACGTTCCAACTGCAGCTCCTGTAACAAATGGAATTCCAAATTTAACACAAGCCTTGTTTAGGGCATATCTCGCATTAACTGAATCAAGTGCATCAATTACAACATCACATCCTTCTACAACTTCAAGTGCGGTGTAATCATTTACAGAAACAGTTAACGCTTCAATGTTACATTCAGAGTTTAATTTTTTTAATTTTTTAGCAGCTGCTTCAACTTTTACTTGACCAACATCAGATTCATCAAAGAGTGTTTGTCTGTGTAAATTAGATAATTCAATTACATCTCTATCAACAATTCTTAATGTACCAACTCCCATTGCAGTTAATCTTGTAATAATTGGATGTCCTAATCCACCAGTTCCAACAACACAAACTTTAGAATTTTTTAATTTTAATTGTCCATTGTAGCCAATTTCTTCAAGCATTACTTGACGAGAATATCTATCAAGTTCCTTTGAAGATAGTTCTTCTGAACCACCAGCAACTGCAGGTAAAATATACACTTCATCACCATCTTGTAAAGCAGTCTCCATGCCACTAGAAAATTTGGCATTTTTTCCATTAATGTAAATATTAATCAAAGAACGTGGTGTGTTATCAGCCTCCAATACTCTACGCTTAAAATCATCACCAAAAATTTCAGATATTTTTACAAATGCATCTTGGAGCGAGTCTGCAGAAATTTCTGTTTTTTTCTCGCCACCACCTGCATTCAAAACAGATGGAATTGTAAATGTGATATTTGCCATACTATGGAACCGCTGCCGAAATTTCATTAATATTTGGTTTGTAAACAGTAGGTTTTGTCAATACACTCATGATTGATTCAGTTGCTTTCAAGCCATTACCTGTAACATAGCACACCACTTTATCATTTTTATCAATTTTTCCTTGTTCAACCATTTTTTGCAATATAGATATGGATACACCACCTGCAGGTTCTGTAAATATTCCTTCAGTTTGAGCCAAAAGAAGGATTGCATCTAAAATTTCTTGATCATTGCATTCTTCTGCAAATCCATTATACTGTTGTAATCTTTTCAAAACATATCGTCCATCCCCAGGATCACCGATTGCTAAACTCTTAGCTACTGTATCAGGATTTTCAACTGGAATTACTTGTTTAGAATTTTGTTTGAATGCATCAACTATAGGTGCACATCCATGTGGTTGTGCTGCAATCATATGCATATTGGATACATCATCAAGTAGTGAGACAGTTTGTAATTCCTCAAATCCTTTACAAATTGCATTAAGCATTGCACCACTTCCTACTGGAACTATTAATTGATCAGGTACAGTCCAATCAAGTTGTTCTGCAACTTCAAATGAAAATGTTTTAGAGCCTTCAACATAATGAGAGCGCATGTTAATGTTTACTATACCAATTCCTTTACTATCACCAATTTGTGCAGCAATTCTATTTGCATCATCATAAGTTCCATCAACTGCAATGTAGTTTGCACCATACGATAATGCCTGTGCAATTTTTGCCATCTCAATATTACTTGGTGCAAATACATGACATGGTAATCCAGCTTTAGCTGCATGAGCTGCAGTTGCAGATGCCAAGTTACCAGTAGATGCACAACCAACGGCAGTCAATCCAAGTTCTTTTGCTTTGGATATTGCAACCCCTGCTGGTCTGTCTTTAAATGAGAATGTTGGATTTACAGAATCATTTTTTATGTATAAATTATTTAGTCCTAATTTTTTTCCAAGATTATCTGCTTTGATTAAAGGAGTCATACCTGCTCCGATACTAACAATGTTTGATTTGTTCTCTATTGGGAGTAATTCAAAATATCTCCAGTAAGTTTGTTCACGATTAGAAAATGTATCTTTTGTAATTGTAGGAAAATTATATTTTACATCTAGGGGTCCAAAGCAGTCATCACAGACATATTTGAAAGCAGTTTCATACTCTTTTTTACATTCTCTACATTGAAGTGAAGTTCTAGTCAAGATCAATAATTCCTTTACAGAGTAGATAAAAAATCCTAATATTAAATTAAGTATTACTTAATTTATTCCATAAAAATATAATTAATACTAATTATTATAAGGTGAATCGTAGGAAATACAACAAAAAAATCAAGTAGGAGGAAGGTTTTTAGATATTTTTTGATGTTTGACACTATGAATAATTTAAAAATTGTAATTCCAGTATTTGTGATAATTGCAATTGCAATAATAATTTTTAATTTAACACAAAGTGAAATATTTGAAGAACAAGTTTCAGAATTTAAAAATCCAGATGAAATTGAAGGATTGTTAGATAAAATAAGAAAGGATAAATCAGATAATGAAAGTTCAGATAATCCATATATTCCAAATGAGAGAGAATGGATTACATCAGGACCGTTCAAAATTGATCGTAGTGAATATGTTATTGGGGAGAAAATTTTTATCAACATAGAGGAATTAGATAAAACCACAAAAGGTCAAATGGTATTTTCTAAACAGATAAACAACACACATAGTTATACATACAAAAAAATTTCATTTGATGGTTCAAAACCACAGCAAAATTTCTATTTAGGATTCACTCTAAATCCAGTTAGAGGGGTTTGTACAATAGATACGTTCGTAGGAAATTGGGAACTTATTTTTGCAGGAACGGATTTTGAAAGTTTAAAATTTAAAGTAACAAATCAAATTGTTCCAGGAATGGAAAAACATTATGAACCAGTATGTTGAATTACTTTAATTCATGATGAAAGCAAACTTTTTCACCAGTATGACATGCAGGACCTGATGGTTCAACAAGATAGATAATTGCATCAAAATCACAGTCAACTAAGATTTCTTTAATTTTTTGAGTGTTACCAGATTCTTCTCCTTTCATCCAAAGCTTATTTCTTGAACGACTCCAAAACCAAGAGTTGCAAGTTTTTTTTGTCAACTCTAAAGATTCTTTGTTTGTATAAGCAAGTGTAAGCACATCTTTTGTATTTGCATCTTGAACAATTACAGGTACTAGCCCGCCACTTTTTTCAAAATCAATTTCATCAATAGATTTATTCATATTTTTGACCTACAAATTATACATTATAATCTTACAGGTATTTTTTTCTCTTTAAGAAAAGATTTCACACCTTTTACACCATGAGTTTCATAATGAAAGATAGAGGCAGCAAGGGCGGCATCAACATTTGATTTTTCAAAAATTTCTACCATGTCATCAGGTTTTCCACATCCACCAGATGCAATTACAGGAATAGAAGCATTATCTACTATAGACTTTGTAAGTAAAATATCATAGCCATTTTTTGTACCATCAGCATCAATACTAGTAAGTAAAATTTCTCCAGCACCTAGTTTTTCAGCCTCTTTTGCCCAGGAAATAGCATCAATTCCAGTTCCTTGTTTTCCGCCAAAAATAAAAACTTCAAACCAAAACTTTTTTTCATTTTCTGAAAAAATATTTACATTTTCTTTAATTTCATAATTTCTTTTAGCATCAATTGCAACTACAATACATTGTCTACCAAATAAGGTCATTAATTCAGTAATTATTGGAGGATTTTTTATTGCACTGGTATTAATTCCAACTTTATCAGCACCATTAAGTAAAATATTTCGAGCATCATCAATGGATTTAACACCGCCACCAACAGTAAATGGAATATTAATTACAGATGCAACTTTACGTACTAGTTCTTTGATTGTCGCTCGCTGTTCATTTGAAGCAGTAATGTCAAGAAATACAAGTTCATCAGCACCTTCATTACTGTATTTAGCAGCTAATTCCACTGGATCTCCAGCATCTTTAATGGATTCAAAATTTAATCCCTTCACTACTCGTCCATTTTTTACATCTAAGCAAGGAATAATTCTCTTAGTTAAAGTCATGATAATTTCTTGGTCTCCTGAATTGTAATTTTATTCTCATAAAGTGCTTTTCCCAAAATAACACCCCATGCATTTCTTTGTTTCACTTTAGGAATATCATCAATGTTAGAAATTCCACCACTAGCAATTACATTTGCTTTTTCTAAATCACATGCTTGTTTAAGAAATTCCAAATCAGGACCTTCCAAGGTGCCATCACGGTTAACATTGGTCAAAAGAAATTCTGTAAATCCAACATGTAAAAATTCATTCATAGAATCAATTAATGAAATATCAGTGGTACTTTGCCAGCCATGTGTAACAATACTTCCATCCTTATGATCAACGGAGATGACAATTTTCTCAGGTCCCAAAGTAGTTAGTAATTTTTGTAACAATTGTGGTTCCTTAAAGGCAAAAGTTCCAATTACAACCCTATCAACAATGTTTAGAGCTTCTAGTATCAATGATTCAGAACGTAATCCACCTGCAATTTCAACAGGAATGGATACAGATGAAACAATTTTTTTAATTAATTCAAGGTTAGAACCCAATCCCAGTGTGGCATCTAAATCTACAAGATGAATCATATCAGCACCAGCATCTTGCCATTTTTTTGCAATACTAATTGGATCATCACTGTAAACGGTTTTTTGATTAGGATCGCCTTTGTACAATCGAACTACTTTACCACCCATAAGATCAATTGCAGGAATTACTTTCATTTTTTACACACATTTAGAAAATTTTGTATCATGATTTTTCCAACATCTCCAGATTTTTCAGGATGAAATTGAGTTCCAAAAAAATTGTTTTTTTCAACAACTGCAGGAACTCTAACGCCATAGTCAGATTCAGCAGTAATTACATCATCTGATTTTGGTTTTGCACGATAAGAATGAACAAAATAAACCCAAGAACCTTCATTGACACCCTCAAGAATAGTTCCAGGTTTTTTAATTTCTAAATTATTCCAACCCATATGAGGTACTTTCATAGTAGATGGAAGAACTACTATCTCCCCATCAATTACATTAAATCCTTTTTCAATTCCTTCTTCACTTTTTTCAAAAAACATTTCCATTCCAAGACATATACCTAAAACAGGAGTGTCTGCTTTAACAAAATCTTGAAATTTAGTTTTGGAATTTTCATTAATACTTTTTATTGCAGGATCAAAATTACCCACACCAGGCAATAGTAATCCAGAATAAATATTGGGTTTATCAAAAGTAGTGATTACATCTACTGAGGCACCTGCTTGTTCAAGGGAATTTTTGAGACTGAAAATATTTCCAGCGCCGTAATCAAAAATTGCAACACTGACCATTACATTGAACCTTTAGTGCTTGGAATTCCTTTTTGTTTTTTATCATATGATGATGCGTATCTAAATGC
>Ga0209041_1002343_pt1 | contig 10352 bp, 10 predicted proteins | sample SaaInlV_100m_DNA_4_FD_184647 | JGI IMG/M metagenome (GOLD analysis project Ga0209041, IMG submission 184647) | Marine microbial communities from expanding oxygen minimum zones in the Saanich Inlet - SI037_S2LV_100m_DNA (SPAdes) (version 2) | ecosystem: Environmental > Aquatic > Marine >... | reverse complement strand
AAAAAAAAAAACGTGAATACTTTTTGTCTTTGTTTACTTTGTTAACGTCTATTTTAATATTTTTTATTGAATATTTTTCTTACTTTCTCTTTCTAACTTCCTTCGATATTTCCACATCATCATCACTAATAAATTCTTATAAAACTCTTTATTCCTTCTTCTTCTAATTCCTCTATCCTTGAGGTTACTTACTATCTCTGGGTAGGTATACCCCTTCTCTCTTAATCTCAACACTTCATCTAATAGGATTTTACTGCCTATATTTTACCCCCTTATAAAAACCATTATTTAAGGTATAGGGTGAAGTGGAGGTATATTAATGGGTTATTAAAATGCTATATCAATTGTTGATTGAGATTTCAATATTTTTAATTGTCATGATAATTCCCTTATATTATTTAACCAAGCTAAAATAACCCTATAAACCCTTCCATTTATTAGATTGTCTTACTTTAGCAAATTTTTCTATATGCTCTATAATTGCTGAAGCAATATCTTTTCCTGTTGCCCCTTCTATAGCTTCAAGTCCAGGAGATGAATTCACTTCTAGAACTTTTGGACCTCTTTCTGACCTAAGAAAATCAACTCCAGCTAACGACAAACCCAAAACTTTTGTAGCACGAACAGCTATTTGCCTTTCTTCTTTTGTTAACGTAACTTTATATGCTTTACCTCCTCTATGTATATTGGCCCTAAAGTCTCCATCATTATTTTGTCTTTTTATTGCAGCAATAACTTTATTACCAACTACTAAGCACCTAATATCTGTACCTGCAGATTCCTTTATATACTCCTGTACTAATATATTTGCCTTAAGTCCTTGAAAAGCTCCAATTACAGATTCTGCAGCTTTTTTTGTTTCTGCTAAAACAACACCTTTGCCCTGAGTACCTTCTAATAATTTAACAACAAGTGGAGCTCCACCTACAAATTTAATCAAATCATTATTAGCTTTTGCTGACCTAGCAAAACCTGTATTTGGCATATCAATACCTGACCTTGCTAATAATTGATGTGCATATAATTTATCTCTTGATGCTCCAATAGCAGCTGCTGAATTTAATGTATAAACTCCCATTGCTTCAAATTGTCTAACTAATGCCATACCATAAAAAGTTATAGAACTTCCTATTCGAGGAATTATTGCATTAAAGCCTTCTATTGATTTTCCTTCAATATATACTTCAGGTTTTGTAGAAGATATATTCATATAACATTTTGTTGTATGAATAATTTGTATTAAATGGTTTCTATTTTCAGCAGCTTCTATTAACCTTTGTGTTGAATAATTGTTAGGCTCCCTAGAAAGAATGCCAATTTTTAAACTAGTTGCATACTGATTTTCTTTCTTTTTAACTGCATATGCATTTACGGAAAAGTCTTCTTGAACAAATGATAAATTTGGATCAACAATAATATTATCTCTTAAAGCAGACCGACCTATTAACATTCTATATTGCATTGTTTCACGATTAGTTAATGAAACTTCTATAGGCCATTCTTGTTCACCAATTTTTATAATGGTCTCTATTACAAATCTCATTTCTGTTTCACCATTTGAACTTGTGATTTCTCTCTGATCAACAATATTAGCAGAAGAAAAAATAACAATATCAGGCCTATCAGGAATAGGTTGCACTCCAAAACGTACTTTTTTCACGTCTCCCCTACCATAAGGCTCAATCATAAAAGCATGTATTGCTGAAGTTTTTGCACCTGTATCTATTTTTGCTTTTATTGCAGGAACATCAATACTTGGAAGAGCAACCCACTCTTCCCAACCTAAAATAAATTCTTTTTCATCTTGCACATGATTATTCATCTTCTGTATCTTTCATTAAAATCTATATTCATATTAAACCCTTAATATTTTTCATTATACTTTTTATTATATCATTTTTATTAATTTGCTATACAATTCCTGATCCTACAAATTTTATTTTATACGATATTTTTTAATTTTAATTATTAAAATTCTATATCAATTGTTGATTGAGATTTTAATATTTTTTATTGAATATTTTTTCTTACTTTCTCTATCTAACTTCCTTCTATACTTATACATCATATTCACTAATAAATTCTTATAATATTCTTTATTCCTTCTACTTCTTATTCCTCTATCCTTGAAGGTACTTACTATCTCTGAGTAGGTATATCCTCTCTTTCTTAATCTCAACACTTCCCTTATTATAAACTTACTATACTCATCATAACTATCCCCATTTCTAAGATTTATCTTAGAAATTATATCTAACTTTAATTCAATGTTATGGATTGTTTTTGGTGTTGCTATTAAGAGTGTTTGTAGTATTCTATAGAAAATGGGCGATACAAAATTACTCCACCGTGAACGTTACCATAAAGCCTAAAATAATAATATATAGGCTGACTTTCTTCTGTATTCTTTCATAAATTCTATTCCAATCTATAAGAACCATTGCCTATGCCTTACAAAGTTTCAATAGGGATTAGTCATGTTAAAAACGCATATCAACTATTTAATACTTAGTGGTATTGAACTATTTCCACTCTATTTTTATTATTCTATATTAAATATTGAAGTTTAGGCTTTGCTCTTCATAAAGCGCTGATAACCCTTAAAGGGAGCAAAGGGTTATCAGCATCTTCTATTATAAATTTACTAAGTAAACTTAATTGCTCAAAAGATATACTTATAGCTGGCATATGGAGTATGTTGTGGTATGAGTATACTAGAGAGAACTTAATTACTACAGTCTTATTTTAAAAGTCTTTATTTTTATTATGATCATGATCATAATTTTCTTCTTCATTATTATTTAATTGGTCATGACTAAAGGATATATTTAGAAAAAATATGGAGCTAATTAAAGTAATAATTATTATTTTCATAAGATCTTCCTTTTATTTGTAATATTTAAAATAAATACCACATATAAATAAACTTATGTATTTATTTTGTCCCATACAGGGATTTTTTTAATTTTTGTTTGTTTTTGATAAGTAATATATTTAAGAATCCTTGAGGTATTATTAGAATCTCGCTACACATAATCCACCCTCTGAATTTTTACTGAATTCACCTACCCTTGTTTTTAATTTCTTATCAAGCAAGCCTTATATTATATTTTTGCTACACGGAAACTATATTCTTCAAGCTTGACAACTGTTGTCCCAAAAAATGCGCAAGGCGCTGCATACCATATATTCCCGCCTGTTGCTCGGCATCATCATTGTAATTTGTATTGGTATTCAAATCGTATGCAAAAGGTTGGCCTGCAGCGTTATAAACAAACTCGATCGCGGCAACCTCAATACCATTCGCCGCAAGAACGTTCTCACACTTTACCAAAAGTTCGGCCGACGGTTGTTGAGACGGTGGTAGAATTTTAAATTTTTCAGTCCTTTTTACCTCTCCTCCCTCAACCTGACAAACATCTGCAGGGCATAGCTCGAACCCATCCCGCGTGTCAACTTGTACCGCATACATGAACTTTCCACCAATGAACTCTGTCCTAATAATTTCTTGATTTGGAGCCTTAATATATTCTTGCAGCAGGGATACACCATCAATAGGGGCCTGATAACTCACGCTTTTAATGTGCTGTTCAAGATCTAATTTTGAAGCAATCAGGTGGACACCATTCCCTGTTCCTCCTCGGTTTGGCTTTATAATAAGGGGAAAACTGCCAAGAATGTCGGCGGCTTGGACAATCTGTCCCTCACCCGTAGCCGCAATTGAACGAGGTGTTGTAATGCCTCCAGCGTGAAGGGCAGATAATTGGGCGCCCTTATTAATTTCTAGCTGCAGTGCCCGGCTATTATTGATAACCCGCCTGGAATGGCTTTCTAACCAGTTTAAAACTACAGAAGTTAATTCCACCGAATAACGATGGTCGCGTGTGTGGGAAGAGGCACTCATGCGGTTATAGAACACGCCTTCGGGCGGAGTGGCACTGAGATCAAACGAACCTTCAGCCAAGTCCCATTCTTCATAGGGTAATCCTAGACTTGCAAACGCATTTCGTAAATTACCAAGCCAAAGGCTATTTTCATGAATGACATATATTTTTGCCATTATGTTTCTCCCGTCTAAAATGTGTTTACTTAAGACAATAGTTCCGGTTCCGTTTCAATCATTAGAGCGTCGTTGAAACGATTATAGAATCCACATAATGCTATCCTAAATGTCAACTCTACAATCTGCGGTTCTGTAAAATGCTCTCGTAGCCTATCAAATAAGGCTTCTCGAATGCGCTGTGGCGTTTCTGTCACGGCAACAGCAAACTCAATAACCAGCCTATCGATTTCCGAAAATTCTGGATGGTCTTGATAGTCGAGTATCCGCTCAACGCCTTCGAGTGAAACACCGGCGACTTCCAATTGTGGGGTGTGATGAGATATGCAGTATGCGCAGGCGTTCAATTTCGAAACGGTGACCACTGCCAGCTCGATATAGCGACGCGACACATTTTGATTTTCAGACAACTTCATCAACATGGGTAGGAGGTGCTCGATAACAGGCGGCATATGGGCGAGCACGCCTACCTGATTGCGAAAAGGACCAAAGTCAGTTGCGAACCGTTCAAAGATATTAGCGAGTTCGTCTGTTAGAGACGAGCTTTCTACATTGCTAACGCGTGCCATAATCTTAACTCCTTTAGATCAACCTAGCTTTCAATAATATTCGTTACATCCATTAAAAAGGTTTCAGGCTACTCATTCACCAACAATTATCTATCGCCCAATCAGTATACTTTACTTTACGCAAATAATCTATGGTTCTTCGTTTAGCAATGATGTATAACCACGGGCCAAATTTTAATTTAATGTAACCTATTTGACTCCAACAACGAAAGTATTGTGGATAGGCAAAATACTATGTAGGATATGAGAGAAGATAAAATGATGGTCTTTAAAAACATAAAACGTAACTTTGGCTCACTTATACATCTAAAAATTGCTCTATGCAATGGCAGAGAGCTTCATAAACACCTAACCCATTTTTAAAGGAGTCAATACCCTAATGCATGCAGAACATAAACTACTTTTAGCCCCAATATCCCTGAAAAATGCAGATGGAGAAGTAAAATCCGTTCTTGAAAAAGCCAAAGAGCAAGTCGGTTTTATCCCGAATATGTACGAGGGGATGGTTAACTCTCCGGGACTTTTGAATACTTATCTTGATGGTTATACGGCATTCCGGAAGAATTCAGGTTTTAGCAGCATTGAGCAGGAAGTTATTTTTCTGACCATTAGTAAAATCAACGGTTGCTCCTATTGTATGGCTGCCCACAGCTTCATTGCCGACAAAAAATCTATGGTGCCGCCCGAAGTGATAGACGCTATCCGCGACGGCAACGAAATTTTAGATCATAAACTAGCAGCCCTCAATGCTTTCACCACCACTATGGTTGTTGAACGAGGATTACCCAACAAAAAAGATGTTAAAGTCTTTGTTGATGCTGGTTTTTCAGAACGTCAAATTCTTGAAATTATTTTAGCAATTTCTGTCAAGACCATCAGCAACTATTCAAACCATCTTTTCCACACTCCCATAGATGAAATGTTCGTCGATCACATATGGGAAGATTAAAAATTATCATATGTAGGCGGGGCTGGTAAGCGCCCTGCCAATTATGGTTTTTATTTGAGGTATTTGTCATCAGAGTATAAATCTAAATTTATTTATCCTATGATACTTTAAATATTTTTAGTCTTCTTTAAAAATAACTATTTAATAATCTTAACTATTACTGCAATATCAGATTTTAAAGCAGTTTTACAAGCTAATACATAACCAGACTTTAGTTGTTCTGCATTTAAAACATTTGCAAAATCTATCTCAGGTTTAATAGTTCCTTTTAAAACTATACATTTGCAAGTACCACAACTTCCTACTCGACATTTATGCGGCCATGGTATGCCTTGTAATAAAGCAGCTGAAAGTAAATTTTGACCAGACTTTACATCTATTTTATACATGCTTGAATTAATAATTGCTTTAAAATTTTTATTCTTTTTTTTTAAAAACTTAAACATAATTTTACTCTCTATAACTATTCTGGGTTAAATGAAGGGAATATTAACCCAGAATAATATTATGCAAATAATAAGTATTCTTACTTATTAAAATTGTTGAGCAATCTTCTTTTCTTCATCATTTGCAAAATTAGTGTCCCAATTATCTAGGTGTTTTTTTACATATTTTCTAAATAATGGAGGTATTAATGTAATTAAAAATAATGAAAAATAACCAATTCCATAGTTAGGACCCTTAACATCATCCAGTTCCCAGAAATAGGTTTCTCCTCTAACATGATGATCCGCTTGACGACCAATTGCTATAAAAAACCAATCGGTAAAGACAGAATCATTATCCCAAGAGTGTCTATGTTCAACATTTTTACCTTTTCCTCTTATCAAACCATAGTGACCCATAAAATTTAAAGCTTCTAATTCAAAATTAGCTATAATCCATAAAGTTAGAAGAGCGGCTAAGCCTAAAAACCCTCCAGCCCAAATAAACAAAATAACTGAAGGTAAACTATAAATATAGCCAAGAATCCATTTATTACTTAAACTTAAAAAAGGCTTTTCTTGTTTTTCTAATCTAGATTTTTCAAGATCATATGAAAATTTACATTGCCCTGCATGGGATAACCATGTGTGCATATAAATATTTCTTCCACGTGGTGCTGTTGCAGGATCATCTTCATTTCCAAGATGTAAATGATGCTGATAAACATGCGCATAAGTAAAATGTGAAGCCCCACTTAAAGACATTATCAATCTAGACATTAAGAAGCCTTGTTTTTTATTATGTGATAATTCATGGCCATAAATAATACCTATACCTGCCCATAATCCAGCAGAAATAACAGCTCCGATTAAGTTTATAGTAGTTATTCCATTTTGAATTGTTAACCCATAAATAATTGATGTGTCAAAGGCTGTAGTATTTACATATTGATATATTCTCCATGCTAATGCTAATTGTAATGCTATGAAGACAAATAACATTAAATACATAATGGCATACTGAAGAGATTTTATTCCATCTGAATTACCATTTTTATCAAAGTTTGCCTTCAAGTGTATATTTTTTGTAATGGTATCTAATATGATACATAAACCAAATAAAAATACACCAGTCCATATATATAAACCGCCAATTATTAAACCATAAATTGTACCAATAGACATGATAGGTACAATTAAATATCGAATATTAACAAACAATGTTTTCATATCGAAGATCCTTTTCTTTTATATTTTTGCCATAAATACGGCTTATTTCCTCTAACTTTAAAGTAAATAGCCATGTTAACCATATGAGTGATTATTAAACTAAAGCCTATTGCAATAGCCCAATAAATTTCTTGATAATGGAGATGAGCATCAGTTATATATAAAATAAAAGATACTGAACCAGTCCATAAAAGTATTAGAAGAAAAGCTAAAATAGTCATTATTATTACTCCTTTTTAGTACTTTGACAAAATGTCAGGTGTACAATACAGATAAATACCCGGTAAAATTTTGGATCACCAAAAAAAAACCACCGGCTAAAGCGGTGGATGAGAAGATCGCTTTAGCAGGATTTATAAAGCGCTCTGCAATTAGATTTAAATCAGCGCATCTTAATATAACTTTATTTTTAGTATATGTACAGTACCTACTACTTGGTAAGGTAATTATGTCTAAGAAGTTATATTTGTGACTTTATTCTAAAGTTTTCCAGCAGATGCACATAAGATAGGCAATGTCTCGTCATTACAGCGGGAGTACCGTTTGCCACACCCTGATCAACAAACGTATTGCGCATTGTTGATATGAATTAAACCCATATTACCTTGAGAAAACCATCAAAAAAAAATATTTAGAAATCTAACTATAGAGTATCTAAAAAGCCTTATCTCTGTTGAGACACCCTATACATTCAGACGATTTTGTGTCCTTGAACTTTTTAAATGAAGGAGCATATCCAGCATCCTTTGCAGATCTACTAGCATTTCCACAGAGTGCATATTGTTGGCAGAAAATTTCTTGCTGTGTATTTAGTTGTTTCTCCTGTACCATTAGTTAGAATACACAGTCTTGCCATCTTTCTCTACAGAGGTTTCTAAAGTTGGGAGGTGGTCTTTTACTGTAAATATGATGCAAATGTCTTCCTTTGTGACAGCACCTTACTCTTTTAGAAAAACATGGAGACCATCATTCCAGACATGTTAAGCTATGGAATATCTTCGAGCAAAATCTAAGTTTTCTATATTTTCATAGTATTTGCAGATGCCTCTTAAATTTTACTAGAATCTTTAAGAATATTTTCAATTGTTGTTTTATTTTGAATGCCCCACTCGCTAATAGCTATGATAGAAGAACTAAATTTTTTTCCTAACGTATCCAATTTATATTCAACCTTTAAAGGCATAACTTTGTAGTCAATTTTTATGATTAATTTATCACGTTCTAATTCTTTTAACTGCTGTATTAACATTTTTTCAGTGATATCTTTCATCTCTTTTTTTAATTGGCTATAACGTAATATACCTTTTTGTAATTTCCATAAAATACAAATTTTCCATTTTTTATTTACTAGTTCTAAAGAACGCTCAACGGGACAATTAGTTAATAGCTTCTTGGGCATAATGACCTCACCAAGTAGTAGGTAATTTACATATATTAAATAAAAATTTATATTACCTTATTTAAAGATAATAACACATATTGGATAAGAATATAAAAAATACATTAGATTTAATACTCAATATTTAGGAGAAGATAATGACAAAAACAGTTACCAAAAGCGTGCAAGAATATTACGGAGAGGTTTTAAAAACCAAAGAAGACCTCAAGACTAGTGCATGCTGCCCTATAGATGCCATGCCAACCCATTTACGTTCCTATATGGCAAATGTACATCAGGAAGTACAATCAAAATTTTATGGATGCGGTTCACCAATTCCTCTTGCCTTAGAAAACAGAACAATGCTTGATTTAGGCTGCGGTTCTGGACGTGATGTATATACGGCATCCCAGCTTGTCGGAGAAAAAGGGCATGTTATTGGCATAGATATGACAGAAAAACAGCTTTCAGTTGGCAAAAAATACATTGACTATCATATGGATAAATTTGGATTTAAAAAGCCAAATGTTACCTTCCACCAAGGTTATATTGAAGATTTAAAATCTCTTGGCATAGAAGATAATTCTGTAGATGTAGTAACCTCTAACTGCGTGATAAACCTTTCTCCTAACAAAGAAGAAGTCTTCCGAGAAATATTTCGTGTGTTGAAGCCGGGTGGAGAGGTTTATTTTTCAGATGTATTTGCAGATAAGCGCGTACCAGATAATTTAACACAAGACCCTGTATTGCTTGGTGAATGCTTGGGTGGAGCAATGTATATTGAAGACTTTCGTCGTATTCTGTATAAGGTTGGCTGCTTTGATTATCGTATTGTAAGTAAAGGCCCTATTGAACTCAATGATGTAGAAGTGCGGAAAAAAGCTGGCATGATTGATTTTTATTCTATGACAGTGCGTACCTTCAAATGTAATTTTGAAGATATATGCGAGGATTATGGTCAAGTGGCTTATTACAAAGGCACGATTATTGATAGCCCACATTCTTTCATGCTGGACGACGACCATATTTTTAAAACTGCCCAACCGATGCCGGTATGTGGCAATACCGCAAAAATGCTTTCAGAAACACATTACGGAAACTATTTCCACCTTGAAGGTAACTTCTCTAAACATTACGGACCATTTGATTGTTCTCCTGCATTATCTTCTTTAAATGTTAAAACAGGGGAGTGCTGCTAATACTTAGAATTACAGGAGACGCAGGTATTCATAAGAGGTTCTCTTGGAATCTCGCCATAGATAAAATCCACCCTCTGAATTTTTAGTGATTCACCTATCCTTGTTTCTGATTCCTTATCCGGCAAGCCTTATTTTATCTTTTTGTTACACGGCAAATATATTCTTCATTTGATATAAAACCTTTCTAATATATCTTGAATTAATACTTTAGCTTGGCCATAATAAGCAATATTATCTAAAGCCTCTGTCATATTAGATAAATCATTACCAACCACTACTACCCCTATCATACCTACAGAAACATGAGGAGTACATTTATAAGTATAAATACCTGGTGTATCAAAAATAAAACCTGCACTTTTATGCATTTTTGATTTAAATTTAATATTATTAGGCGTTACCATAAACTCTACATTATGACCTTTTGTAGTAGCTTTCCATAATATTTTATTTCCTACTTGAATCTCAGAAAGCATTGGTTCAAACCTAAATCTTGACCCATCAGGCCCAACATTTAACATATGAACTACCTCATCAACAGC
>Ga0209041_1002342_pt1 | contig 10357 bp, 7 predicted proteins | sample SaaInlV_100m_DNA_4_FD_184647 | JGI IMG/M metagenome (GOLD analysis project Ga0209041, IMG submission 184647) | Marine microbial communities from expanding oxygen minimum zones in the Saanich Inlet - SI037_S2LV_100m_DNA (SPAdes) (version 2) | ecosystem: Environmental > Aquatic > Marine >... | reverse complement strand
CGCCGTTGAAGGCATCTCCCGCACCTGTAGTTTCAAGTACTTTGTCGCCCATGTCAAATGACGGCACATGCTGACTGATCTCAGCATTTCGTACATAAACGCCAAGTTCACCAAGTGTGATTACCGCAGTTTTAACTCCGCGTTCCAAAAATATTTTTGCTGCAGATTCAGCCTGCTCAACTGTTTCCACGGGAATTCCGGCCAGCATAGCGGCTTCAGTTTCGTTAGGTGTAAAATAGTCGGAAAGGCCGTAAACTTCATCCGGAAGAATAGCCGCCGGAGCCGGATTTAAAATTGTCGGTACTCCATTTCTCTTTGCTACTTCCAGTCCGCGTTGCATGACAGGAATCGGAACTTCAAGTGATGCCATAAAAAAAGCGGATTTTGCAATTCCTGCTTCAGCAGCATCTAAATCGGCCGGAAGCATCGCGTCAGCCGCCCCTGGAACGACGATAATCACGTTCTCACTGGTTTCTTCGTTAACTACGATTGAAGCGGCTCCTGTGGCCATATCAGCAATTTCCCAGACATATTCCGCATTGATCCCTTCATCCGCATAGAGTTTCATTGCCATTTCACCGAACGTGTCTTTACCGATTTTGGTAATGAAGATTGTTTCAGCGCCTGCTCTACGTGTTGCTACAGCCTGGTTTGAACCCTTTCCACCAGGACCAAGTTTGAATGAGTTGCCGATGAATGTTTCACCTTTGAGGGGCATCCGGTCAGTCCGGAAAGTAAGGTCCGCTACAAAAATTCCAAGAATCGAAATTGGTTTTGTCATCTGTTTCCTTCTACTAAAGATTTGATTAAGTCTTTCATTATAATATCATCTGCTTAACACGTTAACCAATCCGCTGAAAATGGAAAGACAGAAAAAATAAAAGTCGTGATAGAGACCGAGTCACTAAATGAGTGTGAAAATTATGAACAATCTAAATTTCTCTGTAACTCACTGATATTAATGTCATGTATTAGGAAATAGTGTCTTATGAACTCGGGGTTGTGAACCCTGGTGTAGATTGTCATGGAACTTGCATCAATGACACAAAATTAGCCTTATATTTTAGTGCTTTGTTAAATCAATCCTTTATAAAAAATCTCAATCATTTTTTCGTTCAGTCATAAATTCAATGGGGGAAATGGGGGAGAGAAAAAAATTTGCCAACAAACATTTTAATTAATTCCGGAGTATTGAATGCCTAGACAGACCCGACACAGCACAGAGTTCAGCGGTGTATATTTTGTAAAACTTGCCAATGAAAATCAATCCTTTTTTATCCGTTACAAACGCAATGGTAAAAGTGTTGAAGAAAAGGCGGGACGCAGTAATGAGGGCTGGGACGCAGAAATAGCCTGTCTTTTACGGGCTGAAAGAATGTCTGCTAATGATGCTCAGGCTGGAGAACTTCAGCAGGACAGTGCCTCGAATGCAGGCCAACTCTGGACATTTTCAAAAATATTTGAAAAGTATCTGCGTCTCCGTCCTGACCTGAAAGGCCGTGAAAATGATATTTACCGCTTCAAGAACTACCTTGAACAGGATTTTGCTGACATTGCTCCGGAAGAAGTAACTCAAGGCGATGTAGAGCGTTTCAGGCACAATTTGCAAAATAAGTGCTTAAAACCGGCAACTGTACGTCATGTGCTGGAACTTTTACGGCGTCTTGCCAACTTTGCGGTCAAAAAGAATTACTGCCGTGGACTGAGTTTTAAGCTTGAAATGCCGAAAGTCGATAATCAAAAAACCGAAGAATTGACGCAGCATCAATTACAGAATCTTTTGCGGGTTTTGGAAGAAGATCCGGATTTACAGGTCAGTAATTTGGTGCGGATGGCGCTCTATACCGGTATGAGGCGTGGTGAACTCTTTGAACTTTGCTGGAGTGATATTGATTTTCATCACAAAACAATTACAGTCAGATCAGCTAAAAACGGCCAGCATCCTTCAATTCCGTTGAATGAAATGGCGGAAAAAGTTTTAGCGGAGCATGCTCATGTCAAAGGTTCTAGTAAGTTTGTTTTTCCGGGACGCAGTGGAAAAAAACGTACTGAATGCAAACGCCAGTTGCTAAGAATCAGGAAAAATGCCGGACTTCCGGAAGATTTCAGATTATTACAGGGGCTCAGACATGTTTATGCGACAATGCTCGTTTCAAGCGGAAAGGTAGACCTCGAAACTCTCCAGTCACTTTTAACCCAGAAATCACCGTTGATGACGCAGCGTTATGCTCATTTGCTGGATCAAAAAGTAGAAGTTCCGGATAGCGAAATAGCCACGGACTACACGGATAGTGAAATAGCCACGGACTACACGGAAATTGAAATAGCCACGGATTCCCCGGATAAGGAAATAGCCACGGATTCCACGGATAGTGAAGAAACTCCGGAAGTGGTCTTAGCCACTGATACCACGGAAACTGAATTAACCACGGATAACACGGATTCCACGGAAATTGAATTAGCCACGGATTCCACGGATAAGGAAATAGCCACGGATAACACGGTTTATGAAATAGCCACGGATTACACGGATTATGAAATAGCCACGGATTACACGGATTATGAAATAGCCACGGATTACACGGATTATGAAATAGCCACGGATAACACGGTTTATGAAATAGCCACGGATGTAGATGAAATTGAAGAAGTTACGGAAAACGTGTTGGAGAGTAAAACACCGGAACTAAGTCAGCTGGTTAAACAGAATTATTCCGCTGTTAAACCAAAAGAAATTCAGCCCAGTGAAGGATATTCGCAGAAAAATATAGTAGTTGAAAAGAAAATTGAAGAGCGTGTCCAACAGAAGGCACGGCCTACACTCAAAGATTTGAAAAATGATTTAAAGTCCTTATCCCAATTAATTCAAACCGCCCCCAGAAGGTCTAAAGTAGCTGCACCTAAACGGAATCAAAGTTGATTTTAGGCTAAATTATAATTTTGACTCGGACAAAGGACGATAGTAACTGACAGCTCTGGTGGCTCCAAGCAACAACAGCAAGTTTAAAGCAACCGAAATCCAGGCAGCGGTAGAGTAATCTCCATTAAAGCTTTCCGACATGCCAAATAGGGCAGGACCAATTGCGCTGGCAAAGACCTGAGCTCCCATAAACGCGCCGCTGATTGCGCCAAGATGTTTACGACCGTAAAATCTCGGCCAGGCAACTACCGTAAGACAGCCCCAGACTCCGCCCTGAACTCCAAATCCGACAACTAACATAAGTCTGTACCAGATCGATTCTAAATTGAGTATGCCTAGACTGCCGACAGCAAGCCCGACAAGCAGGATCATCAGCAGATACTTCAGCGGCATCCGATCACTGGCCCAACCTGCGATGAAGTGGCTGATTACACTGATTACTGACATAGGAAGAAAAAGTTCATACGCTTCCATTCTTGAAAGTCCGGCTAATGCTCCGATTGAACTGATATGAAAAGTGAGGCCGGTGACGATCAAAGCCGCTGAGCATAAACCAAGACAGAATATCCAGAAATTATAGGTTCGCAAGGCTTCTTTAAGCGTTACTTCAGGCTCTACAGGTTGGTTTGCTGTTTCCACAGGTGATATTATTTTACCATCCATCAGTAAGCCGCAGTCTTCCGGATTGTCCCGAAAAAACAACCAGCCTACAAAGGCCATTCCGAAGCCGAAAATGATTGCCATCCGCACCATACTGCCGGAATTACCGTAATCCTCGATGAAGATATTCATGAACAACGGAGCGCCTGAAAAGCTGAAGGCTACGAAAATTCCACTGATTCCGCTGACAAGACCTCTTCTGCGCTCAAACCACTTAGCTAAGGTGTTACGGCTCACCATAGCCATGATTCCTTGTCCGAATTGTCTCAACAGTAGAAAGATCACCGTCATGACAAAAAGCTCACTGCTTAAGTTTGAAAGCCCAGGAAAGATTGACTGCAGAAGTTGAATCAGCGTTGATGCTTGAGAAAAGAGGAGTAACGAAAATCCCAGTCCAATACCTGCAAAAACTATCATGATCCGAGCACCTAAAAGATCATAATAGCGTCCGGCAAGCGGGAGTAGCAGACTGCTCAGGATTGTTCCTGTCATGTAGGCCATACTGATCTGCATACGGCTGAGGTGAGTGCTTTGAATCAGAAAATCTGTGTAAACTCCAACACCCATCGTCTGACCAGGGATGCTGGACATGATGCCAAAAGTTGTGACAACAACAATGACCCATCCATAAAAAATAGGAAAACGGGAAGGTACAAAAGGAAAGTTAGTCTTGAAGACAGTTGAAATTTTCATTTGGTCTTAGAGAAGGTTTCGAAAAAAAATAAAATAAACACAGTTATTTCGGCAGTCGGTAGAAATGATAATATATTTGATGGTCACGTAAAAAGTCATAATGACAGCTAATTACGAATGCATCAGTGCTTAACTGCGGAAAGCTTCCTCTCTACGCACAAAACGGCAAGATTTAGAACTGTTTTCGACTATGTCAAAATCAGTTGTTGATAAAATTATCACTTTAGAAATAAATTAACTTTCGGGGAATCAGTAAGTGGTCTGGGAATCTATGCTTCGGCAAAGGAAAGGTAAGGAGATGAAAAAGCAAAGTAGAATTCGGAATCTTAATACTTTCAGCAGGGTACTTCAATTTCCCCCAATACGGTATCACGCAACTATCTGATTCACTGGTAGCAGGAGGCAGATTTGAACTGCCGACCTCGGGGTTATGAATCCCGCGCTCTCACCAACTGAGCTACCCTGCCATTCTGTGATCCTAGATTATGTCATGTGTTGCAAAAGCAAGACAAGTTTTTTGTGGATTAGGATTAATCAATCCACTTAAGTTAAATATTTTTTAGTATTGAGATTAAATTTGACTTTGCCCTCCTGTCTCTGCACAATCTTGGGTTTTATATCAGGAAAGAAATTCAATTTGGCAAATTCATGATTTCAGTAAAAAATGTAGTCAAGCACTTCGGCGGAGTAGTTGCAGTTGATGGAGTTGACATGAAAATTGAACGTGGAAGCATTACCGGTTTGATCGGTCCCAACGGTGCAGGAAAAACCACACTCTTTAATTTGATTGCCGGAAATATCGCGCCCAGCGAAGGCAGTATTTTTTTGGATGGTGAGGATGTGACCGGTCTCAAACCACACGAACTGTTTTCCAAAGGGCTGCTCCGTACCTTCCAGATTGCTCACGAATTTCACACACTCAGTGTACTCGATAATTTGATGATGGTTCCTCCGCTGCAAATCGGAGAATCACTGCTTGGTGCATGGTTTCGTAGAAAAGAGGTAGTCCGCCAGGAAGCAGAAATCCGTAAAAAAGCAGAGGATGTCATCTCTTTCCTGAATATGCGTCATATGTCAGATGAACTGGCGGGTAATCTTTCCGGAGGTCAGAAGAAACTGCTTGAACTTGGCCGGACGATGATGGTTGATCCCAAGGTAGTGGTGCTGGATGAGGTAGGTGCAGGCGTTAACAGATCACTGCTGAGAGAAGTTGGTGATGCGATTCTGAGTATGAACCGTGACCGTGGTTATACATTCTGCATGATCGAACATGACATGGATTTCATCAGCAGGCTTTGTTCTCCTGTCGTAGTGATGGCTGAAGGAAAAATACTAGCTCAGGGTAGCGCAGAGGAAATTAAGTCCAATGAGGACGTTATAGAAGCTTATTTAGGGACTGGACTGAAAAATAAAGGGGAGGTGCTGCAGGGATGAGTTATTTGATTGGTGAAAAATTAACCGGAGGATATGGTGGGCCGGATATCATCAAAGACTGTACGCTTTCAGTTGATAAAGGCGAAATTGCGGTGGTGGTGGGGCCTAACGGTGCCGGTAAATCTACGGCGATGAAAGCTCTGCTGGGAATGCTGAAGCTGAATGGCGGCTCCGTAAAACTTGACGGACAGGATATTACCAGCATGTCACCTCAGCAAAGAGTTGCTAAAGGCATGGCCTTTGTTCCGCAAAATAAAAATGTCTTTGTTTCAATGACAGTTGAGGAAAATCTTGAAATGGGCGCTTTTTTACGTCGAGACGATATCACTGAAACGATGGAGCAGATTTACGACCTCTTTCCAATCCTGAAAACAAAGCGCAGACAAGTTGCCGGGGAACTCTCCGGAGGGCAGCGACAGCAGGTTGCAGTGGGACGTGCTCTGATGACAAAACCGACTGTACTGATGCTGGATGAACCGACTGCCGGAGTTTCACCAATTGTGATGGATGAGCTGTTTGACCGGATCATTGAAATAAAACGTAGCGGAATCGCGATTCTGATGGTTGAACAAAATGCGCGTCAAGCCTTGAACATTGCAGATATCGGCTTCGTGCTGGTGACAGGCGAAAATCGTTTTACCGACAGCGGAGATGCTCTGCTGGCGAATGAAGAAGTCCGCAAAACATTTTTGGGAGGCTGAATTTGGATTATTCTACTGACTTATTAAATGCACTTGTGCTGATTACAAATTATGTTTTGATACCGTCTATTTCCTATGGATCTCAGTTGGCGTTGGGAGCAGTAGGGGTTACGCTGGTTTTCGGAATTCTGCGTTTCGCGAATTTTGCACATGGTGAGGTAATGTCATTTGGTACAATGGCCACTATTTTCATCACCTGGTGGTTTCAGTCAATGGGAATTTCCATGGGTGCTTTGCCTACAGCACTGCTGGCATTGCCTTTTGCAATCCTGATTACAGCATTGCTTGTGGTGGCAATCGATAAATCTATTTTTAGTTTTTACCGCATAAACAAAAGCCGGCCTGTGACTTTTGTGGTCGCATCGGTTGGTGTGATGTTCATGCTGAACGGCTTAGTCCGGATTCTGATTGGAACTGATGAAATAATATTTCGGGACGGTCAAAAATTTCTGATAAAAGCTGGTGCTTTCAAAAAAATGACAGGACTGAGTGAGGGTCTGGCCCTGAAACAAACTCAGGTTTTGACCTTTGTCCTGGCTGTAATCGCAGTACTGGCGCTACTCTGGTTTTTACAGCGTACACGTACCGGAAAAGCCATGCGTGCCTTTTCTGACAATGAAGACCTGGCCTTACTTTCGGGAATCAATCCGGAACGTGTAGTGCTGGTAACATGGATAATTGCCGCAAGTTTAGCAACTCTGGCAGGTGTGTTGTACGGTCTGGACAAGAGTTTTAAACCTTTGGTCTATTTCCATTTGCTGTTGCCGATCTTTGCCGCGGCGATTGTTGGAGGGATCGGTCAACCGCTGGGCGCAATTCTCGGTGGATATGTAGTCGCGTTTTCTGAAATATCTGCCACCTATGCTTTCAAAAAATTCATAAAATACATTTATCCCGGAGACTTTGTGCCTGAAGGTATGCTCCAGTTTTTAACTACTGAATACAAATTTGCGGTATCATTTTTAATTCTGGTGTTGGTGCTGCTGGTGCGGCCAACCGGAATATTGCGTGGGAAGGTCTTATGACAAATTCAAAACGTGCGCTCATCAGTTTTTCCATCATGGCTCTGATGCTGATTATGGTTGGCTATGGTCAGTCATGGAATGTCGCTCTGGCAATTTTCAATCTCTGTCTGATTTCTGCAGTGATGTCGATGGGACTCAACATACAGTGGGGTTATGCCGGACTTTTTAATGCAGGTGTGATGGCATCCACCGCAATCGGAGGATTGACTGCAGTATTGATATCATATTCACCGGTCTCAAAAGCCTGGTCGGTCGGCGGATCATCGCTTTCTGCTGCGTTAGTGTCTTTGTTGTTGACGATAATTGCGAGTGTGGTGATCTGGAAAAAAATTCCAAAAAGTTCGAAAAGAACATGGAGTATGACTGCAGTTTTATTGCTTGGATATGGTTTCATACGTTTCTTTTACGAACAGGGGACTTATGCAATTGAAGCAGTTGATCCGGCTAAAACAGGTTTTCTCGGTGGACTGGGACTGCCGATCCTGTTTTCTTGGCTCGCAGGTGGAGTTGCAGCAGCAGGTTTAGCCTGGTTGATTGGCAGAATTGCGCTTGGTTTACGCTCAGATTATTTCGCGATTGCAACTTTGGGTATTTCAGAAATCATGATTTCCATTCTCAAAAATGAGGACTGGCTTTCCCGCGGAGTTAAAAACGTGACCGGACTGAAACGTCCTGTGCCTTATGAAGTGGATCTGCAGCAGACTGAATGGTTTATAAATCTGGTAAATTGGTTTTATGGAACAGCTGATGACGGAAGTGCGCTGAGTGCGGATGTTATGCGTGAGGCCCTGCAGTTAAGTGCGGGCGTGTTTGTTAAGCTGTGTTATTCTGTACTCTTTGTCGCTGTCGTGCTAATTATTCTGGGATTTGCAACACGTGCTCTTAACTCGCCATGGGGTCGGATGATGCGTGCTATTCGTGATAATGAAACCGCGGCTTCCGCAATGGGAAAAGACATTACCAGCCGTCATCGACAGGTTTTCATCATCGGTTCCGCAGTCATTGGCATATCCGGAGCAATGCTGACTACTCTGGATGGACAGTTCACACCCGGAAGTTACATTCCGTTACGCTTCACTTTTCTAATCTGGGTGATGGTCATCATCGGCGGAAGTGGTAATAATCTTGGTTCAATCATCGGTGCTTTCATCACCTGGTTTGTCTGGATTGAAGCAGAGCCGGCCTCACTCTGGCTGCTGAGTAATCTGGATCTGTTTCTCGATGAAACAAGTCCGCTGAAATTGCATCTGCAGGACGTTGCACCGCACATGAGGATGGTGCTGATGGGCTTGATTCTGGTGCTTGTGCTGAGATTCAGTCCCAAAGGTATTTTACCCGAAAAAGCGCCGGATCATTATTGAAGATTGGCAGAAATCTGTTTTAACGAACTTCCAGAAAGTTTTCTTTCCAGCGAAATTTAATTCCGGAAACAAATTATTAGATATTTTCATTTGAACAGGGAGTCCTGCTTTTTAAGCAAATTACTCTGTGTTCTGCATGGCGCTGTGCTATGCTTATCTGCTGACATGCTTTTAAGGTCTACGTTAAAATACAATTTGCAAAGACATTAAATTTTTAGGAATGAATCATATTGTCGATTCTAAAGTTAATAATCTGAAAACAAGGTAAAAAATGGCATTAAATATTAAAACTATTCGTGAACAATTTCCGGCTCTGGCTTTAAAAGATGAAGGCAAAGCGAGGATTTATCTGGACAATCCGGGAGGAACTCAGGTTCCGCGTCAAGTGCTGGAACGGATGGAACATTATCTGATTCATACCAATTCCAACCACGGAGGGCCATTCCGGACTTCAGTTGAATCGGATAAAGTTCTGAAAGACGCACATCAGGGGATGGCTGATTTGTTGAATGCAAAATCTGCAGACGAAATAGTTTTTGGCGCGAATATGACAAGCCTGACTTTTGCGGTTTCACGTTCAATTGGACGTCTTCTGAAGCACGGTGACGTAATTCTGCTGACACGAATGGACCATGACGGTAATGTCGGACCATGGTTGCATCTGGCTGAGGATTTGGGACTTGAAGTAAAGTGGCTTAATTTTGATCTCAAAACTTACGAATACGATCTGGAAGAAGCGCAATCCATCTTCAAAGATAATAACATAAAACTGGCTGCAATCAACTACGCCAGCAATTGTCTGGGAACAATTAACAACGTTAAAGCACTCACTGAAATGGCCCATCTGTCAGACACACTGGTTTTTGTAGATGCTGTTCAGTACGTACCTCACGGTCCGACTGATGTACAGGATATTGGCTGTGATTTTCTGGCCTGTTCACCTTATAAGTTCTTTGGTCCGCACCAGGGGGTTTTGTGGGGGAAAGCAGAATTACTTGAGAAACTTGAAGCTTATAAAGTACGTCCTGCAGAGAATACTGCTCCCGGAAAATTTGAGACAGGAACCCAGTTGCATGAAGGGCAGGCGGGCACATTGGGGGTGCTCGAATATCTGGAATGGCTGGGAGAAACTATGGGTGCGGAATACCTTGCAAACTTTCCGGAGTTTAGCGGACGCCGTAAAAAGTTACATGCTGCAATGCTCGCCATTCAGGACTACGAACAGACTCTCAGCAGTCGCTTAATTGAAGGTCTGCAAAATTTAGCAGGAGTAGACGTCAAAGGTATCAGTGCCGTTAAAGATTTAGCACGCCGCGTTCCAACCGTTTCGTTTACAGTTAAAAACCAAAATCCGGAAGAGATTGCAGTTAAATTGGCGGCAGAAAATATTTTCGTCTGGGACGGTCACAACTACGCACTGGAGGCAGTACGTCTGATGGGGATTGAAGAAGCAGGAGGAGTTGTGCGGATTGGTCCGGTGCATTATAATACTCTTGAGGAAATAGACCGTACACTTGAAGTCTTGAAAACGTGCTGGTAAATAATTGCGACGCGTGAATCTCT
>Ga0209041_1002340_pt1 | contig 10370 bp, 9 predicted proteins | sample SaaInlV_100m_DNA_4_FD_184647 | JGI IMG/M metagenome (GOLD analysis project Ga0209041, IMG submission 184647) | Marine microbial communities from expanding oxygen minimum zones in the Saanich Inlet - SI037_S2LV_100m_DNA (SPAdes) (version 2) | ecosystem: Environmental > Aquatic > Marine >... | reverse complement strand
TAAATTAATTAATTTTTATTATTGCTTTAAAATAACCTATATGAATTATTTTACTGATTCATTTAATATATAGCCAGTTTTTAAAGAGATAGAGATGAAATTTAAAAGAATAGCCATTATAGGTAAATATCCCGCAGCCATAGAATCAAGTGAAATGGACTCACAACTTATTGATTTGATAAAATATTTATCAAAAAGTGATTATGAGTTAATCATAGAAGAGAAGACACAAAAAAAAATTAAAATTGATGATTATCAATCGACACCATTAAAGAGTATAGGTGCTGCAGCCGACATTGCTATTATTGTGGGCGGTGATGGAACGATGTTAGGGGTTGCAAGAAACCTTCTAGATGATGGCATACCTATGATAGGGGTGAATAGTGGCCGTTTCGGGTTTTTAGCTGACCTTAATAAAAAAAATATGTTTACCAGCATAGATAAAGTTTTAAATGGAAACTATGATGAAGATAGGCGTTTGCTTATCGAAACAAAAGTTTATCGGGGCGATAAAGTTATTTATGCGTCATTCGCATTAAATGATGTTGTCATAAAAAGTGGAGTTAGGTTAATTGAATTAGAGGTGTCCATTAACGATAAATTTGTACATACACAAAGATCAGATGGAATTATTGTCTCCACACCTACAGGCACAACAGCATATGCACTATCGGCAGGAGGTCCAATTTTACATCCACAATTAGATGCTATCTCGATTGTACCGATTAACCCTCATACATTGAGTAACAGACCTATTGCTATTAATGCAACAAGTGAAATAGAAATAAAAATTGTCCAAATGGAAGAGGCTTCATTGAGTATAGATGGTCAAATTAAATTTCCTCTTGATATAAGGGACAAAATTCAAGTAACCAAAGCTAAAAGAACTATTTCAATATTACACCCAAAAGATTACTGCTACTTTGAAATGTTAAGAAATAAACTGCACTGGGGTTAGACGATTTATGCTAGAAAATCTACTAATAAGAAATTATGTCATTGTTGACGAGCTAGATTTAAATTTTTTGTTAGGTTTTTCGTCGCTAACAGGCGAGACGGGAGCAGGTAAGTCCATACTTATTGATGCATTATCATTGGCACTTGGTAGCAGGAGTGAGAGTGGTGTTGTAAAAAAAGGGAATGAGAAAGCAGATATCACAGCAACGTTTAATCTAGAAGGGAATGATGAAGCAAAAGCCTGGCTATCCCAAAATGAATTTGAGGAATCAGATAATCAATTGTTATTAAGAAGGGTGATATACAAAGATGGTAAGTCAAAAGCATTTATAAACGGAATTCCATCAACCATTAGCCAGCTAAAATCTATTGGTGAAAGTTTAGTTGATATCTATAGTCAAAACATCCATCACTCTCTCTTAAAGAAAACCTCACAAAGAGAGATATTAGATAGCTTTCTTGGCTTTAAAGAGGAATTAAGAAATCTAAAAAAATTTTATAGTGAGTGGCAGAGATTATTTCTGGAGCAAGATAAGTTTCTCAAGAATAAAGAGAGCTTTTTAAATGAGCTTAATGAGATTGAAGATAGATATAATGAATTTTCGGCATTAAATTTTACTTATTCTGAATGGCAACAACTTCAAATTGATCAGAAATTTTTAGCTAATGGTAATGAGTTAATTAGTGGGGTAAATAAATGTATTTCAATGATCGATGATGGCGATATCTCTTTAAACTCCCTTGCTAGACAAGTTCAAGTAGAATTAAAAAGTCTTTATGGCCTAGATAAAAGACTTGAAAATGCAAATAATATTATGCATTCAATGCAAGCAGAATCTATGGAGCTATCTCGAGAACTTACAAATTATCTGCAAAATGTAGATATTGATGAGAATTTGCAACAAAGTGTTGAAGAAAAAATCCAGTCTATATTTAGTTTTTGTAGAAAATTTAATGTTAAACCTGAAGACTTAGAAGCAGAAAGTGAAAAATGGCTTCAAAGGTTAGAGGAATTAAAAATAATGTTAAGTGATAAAGATATATCCTTGTTAGTCAGCGAAGCTAAGACTTCTTATGATGAAATTGCATCAAAGGTTACTAACAAACGAGTAAGCGCAGCAATATTATTGAGCAAACTAATCACAGAGAAACTGAATCAACTCTCCTTTAATGATGCAAGCTTTAATGTTGAGTTAAGCTCTATAGATCCATCAATTAATGGAAATGAAAGTATACAATTTTTAGTTTCAACCTTCAAAGGGGCAGAGCTTCAGCCGATTCAAAAAGTGTTATCAGGCGGTGAATTATCAAGAATAAGTTTGGCAATAAGGGTCGCATCTATTTCTAATATTGAAGTCCCAACTATGATATTCGATGAAGTTGATGTGGGAATAGGTGGCGGTGTTGCTGAAGTAGTAGGTAATTTATTGAAAGATTTAGGCGGTAAAAAAAACACACAGGCACTTGTCATAACACACCTTCCTCAAGTAGCTGCAAAGTCTGATCATCATTATAAAGTCAGCAAAAAACAAGTTGAAAATTCAATTTATAGCGAAATTAGACTTTTAAATGAAGCTGATCGTGTTGATGAAATAGCAAGAATGCTGGGCGGAATAAAGGTGACTGATAAGGCAATTGATCATGCCAAAGAAATATTAGGATGATCTATTTTTTATATTCACAATCCTTTTTTGTGCAATCTCCATAGATATATAGAGAGTGTTCAATTATTGTAAATCCGTGTTCATTTGCAACTTGTGTTTGTAATTTCTCAATACCTTCATTGACAAACTCTTCAACATGGCCGCATTGAAGGCATACGATGTGATCATGATGACTTTTCTCATTTAGCTCAAAAACAGCTTTGCCACTTTCAAAGTGATGGCGGATGAGTAATCCTGCCTGCTCAAATTGTGTTAAGACGCGATAAATTGTTGCAAGTCCAACTTCCTCACCACTGCCTAGCATTTCCTTATAAATATCTTCAGCTGTCAGATGTTTTTCTTTGCTACTTTCAAAAATATTTAAAACTTTCAATCTTGGGAGCGTTACTTTTAATCCAGTTTTCTTTAATTCATCATGCTCTTCCATGGTTCTTAACTCCCAATGTAATTTAAAACCTAACCATCACCCAAAATGTTATATTATCAATCTTTGAAAATAAAGTCTTAATAAATGCGTTTAATTTTCATTATCTTCATTTTTGTTATGGTGCCAGCGTGTTCTTGGCTGGGCTCTAATCCATCTGATGAAGATAGCATCCCAGTCGGGCAAGAGGATGATGATACCGATTTATCTGTTATCCCATTAATCAACATCATCACTAAATACCTCCCTGAAACATATAGACAGGATATTTCTCAAGGAAATGAAATAACTCCAGAGATGCTATTAGAGATTAAGCCTGGTATGAATAAATCCCAGGTAAGATTTGTGTTGGGAACTCCTTTGATTCAAGATTCATTTCATAAAAGTCGTTGGGACTATATTTACGTTGTTAGAAAAGAAGGTAAATTTATTGAATCAAGGCACCTTATTCTGTCTTTTAAAAAAGATATTCTTGTTAACCTAACTGGAGACCTTATTGATCGAAACAAAAATATTAAGGCTATGGAATCGGAAAAATCATCTAGTAAGGTCAAAGAATGGGATGAGGAATCTCTGTCTGATGAGCAAAAAAAATTCAGTGATATTGAAGATAAAGATGAAACACTTGAAAAAAGTAATAGTTCTATTGATAATGAACAAAGAGAATCAGTTGAAAAGCCTGTGAAAAAGAATGCAGTTGAAGAATCAGGTAGCGTTTCTCAGAGCATCAAGGAAGATTTAAAAACTTCCATACCAGACAAAGAAGATTCGGGGTACTTTGAACTTCTAATGGAAAATATTGGATTCTAAAATATGAAAAAAATAAATATTATTGTAGTCGGTGCGTCAGGGAAGATGGGGCAGGCAATTATTAAAGAGATTCTGGAAAATTCAGAGTTAAATCTTATCATGGCAATTGATATAAAAACTTCACCAAGAATTGGTAAGGATGCAGGAGAGCTGATGGGAATTGAGAGCAACATTAAAATTAGCTCTGACTTATCAGCTGATAAGGCCCAAGCAAATGTTTTAATCGACTTTACAAGGCCCGAAGCAAGTTTAGGGTACTTAGATTTTTGTGTACAAAATAATCTGGCGTATGTGCTAGGCACGACTGGTTTTTCAGATAGTGAAAAAAATAAGATATCGCTAGCGGCTAAAGAAATACCAATATGTTTTGCGCCAAACATGAGTATCGGTGTTAACGTGCTTATTTCTTTGGTAGAAAAGGCAACAAAATCTCTTTATGACGACTTTGATATCGAAATTATGGAATCACATCATAAACATAAGGTTGATGCCCCATCTGGAACAGCAATAAGACTCGGAGAGGAAGTAGCAAAAGCTTCTAATAGAAATCTTAATGAAGATGCTGTTTTTAGTCGAGAGGGAATTCAAAAAGAGCGTCAAAAGAAAGATATAGGTTTTTCAGTTGTTAGGGGAGGCGATATTGTTGGAGACCATACTGTGCTATTCGCAGGTGATGGGGAAAGGATTGAATTGACCCATAAGGCTGGAAGCAGAACAACGTTCTCTAAGGGCGCTATTAAGGCTGCAAGATTTCTAAATAACAAAACTAAAGGTTTATTTGATATGTTTGATGTCTTAAATTTAAAAAAAGAATCGTAATTTTCTTTTTTTAAAGAAGAAATAATTGAAGAAAGTCACATATTAAATTATACTATTCGCGATCGGCTGTAAATAAATTTAGCCGCTCAATTTAATCAAAAATATTTTAAATCTTGGGAGTTTTTTTGGCGTCTAAATTGCCGGCCATATTAGTGCTAGCGGACGGAACAAAGTTTCGAGGTTTTTCAATTGGCGCTTCAGGTAATACAGTTGGAGAGGTTGTTTTTAACACCTCAATGACAGGCTATCAAGAAATTATTTCAGATCCTTCATATGCTGATCAAATTATATCTTTTACCTATCCTCATATTGGTAATGTCGGTATCAATGAGGAGGACTTTGAATCAAATCATATTTATTCAAAAGGAATTATTATCCATGATTTACCTTTTCAACATTCAAACTTTAGGTCTAATTGCTCACTTTCAGAATTTTTAATTAAAAAAAATATTGTAAGTATTGCAGGTATTGATACAAGAAGTTTAACAACGTATTTAAGGACTCATGGCGCACAATCAGGCTGTATTTTAGCTGGTGAGAATATTGATGAAGATTATGCACTTAAAGTTGCTAAAGAATTTAATGGTTTATTAGGGTCAGACCTTGCACAAAAAGTAACCTCAAAAACTTCTTATAACTTCAACGAGAGTGAATGGTCTCTGGGTAAGGGTTTTGAAACAATGGATAATCAAGAGCTCAATGTTGTGGCTTATGATTTTGGAATAAAGAAAAATATACTGAGGATGTTGGTGTCTAGAGGATGTAATGTCACAGTCGTACCTGCGAAGACAGGTATTGATGATGTAATGGCGCTCAAGCCTGATGGAATATTTTTGTCAAACGGTCCGGGTGACCCTGAGCCTTGTGAATATGCAATTAACAATATTAAAGCTTTTTTAAAAAAAGAAGTTCCTATATTTGGCATTTGTTTGGGGCATCAACTTTTAGCATTGGCGAGTGGAGCTAAAACAGAAAAAATGAAATTTGGACATCATGGCGCTAATCACCCTGTTCGTGATATAGGGTCTGGTAAGATATTTATTACAAGTCAAAATCATGGCTTTTCAGTTGATCCAAAATCTTTATCTGAAAACTTGAAAATAACCCACCTATCCCTATTTGATGGAAGTTTGCAGGGTATTGAGAGAACAGATGTTCCAGCATTTGGATTTCAAGGTCACCCTGAAGCGAGTCCTGGCCCAACTGAGATGTCCTATCTTTTTGATAGATTTATAACAATGATCAAACAATTTAAGGATAGAAAGTGAGTAAAAGAAAGGATATAAAATCAATTTTAATAATTGGCGCAGGCCCAATTATCATTGGACAAGCCTGTGAATTTGATTATTCTGGGGCTCAGGCATGTAAGGCTTTAAAGGAAGAAGGCTATCGCGTTATCCTTGTAAATTCAAATCCAGCAACAATTATGACGGACCCAAATGTTGCAGATGCTACCTACATTGAGCCAATAAAGTGGGAAGTTGTTAAAAAGATAATTGAAATTGAAAGGCCAGATGCTTTATTACCCACAATGGGAGGACAAACAGCACTAAATTGTGCTCTAGATCTTGATAAAAATGGAGTTTTAGAAAGCTTAAATGTTGAGTTAATTGGCGCCTCAAAGGAGGCTATTGATAAAGCAGAGGACAGGCAGCTATTTAAACAAGCGATGAGCAAGATTGGTTTGGCATCAGCAAAATCAGTCATCGCGCATAGCCTCGAAGAGGCTATGCAAGTTCAGGCGGGTATTGGTTATCCAGCAATCATTAGGCCATCATTCACGATGGGGGGTAGTGGGGGTGGGATTGCTTATAATAAAGAAGAATTTGTCACGATATGTGAAAGAGGGCTTGAGGCTTCACCAACCAAAGAGTTACTTATTGAAGAGTCTCTGTTAGGTTGGAAAGAATTTGAAATGGAAGTCGTTCGTGACTCAAACGATAATTGCATAATTATTTGCTCAATTGAAAATTTTGATCCTATGGGTGTACATACAGGAGATTCAATTACTGTTGCACCTGCTCAAACTTTAACGGATAAAGAATATCAAATTATGAGGAATGCCTCAATTGATGTATTAAGGGAGATTGGAGTAGATACTGGAGGTTCTAATGTTCAATTTGCTATAAACCCTGAAGATGGACGAATGGTTGTTATTGAAATGAATCCTCGAGTATCAAGGTCATCAGCTCTTGCATCAAAGGCTACAGGGTTTCCAATTGCAAAAATAGCGGCTAAATTGGCTGTCGGATATTCCCTTGATGAGTTAAGCAATGAAATAACTGGAGGCTTAACACCAGCATCTTTTGAGCCTACTATTGATTATGTTGTGACTAAAATCCCACGTTTTGCTTTTGAAAAATTTCCAAATGCAGATCCAATTCTTACTACACAAATGAAATCTGTTGGTGAGGTAATGGCTATTGGAAGAAGTTTCCAAGAATCTTTTCAAAAAGCGTTGAGAGGTCTTGAGCTTGGATATGATGGTTTAAATGAGATTTCGTCAGACAAAACAATGATCATTAAAGAATTGAAAGAGCCAGGTTCAGATAGATTTAGATACTTAGCTGATGCAATGAGGCTCGGTTTATCAATAGATGAAATATTTAGTCTCACTAAAATTGATCCGTGGTTCTTACACCAAATTAAAGATTTAATTGAAAATGAAGAAATATTAAAAAGTAATAAGCTTGGTGCTATAGATAAGACTTATTTATTCGAGCTTAAACAAAAAGGATTTTCTGATCATCGCATTGGATATCTTTTAGGTGCTGATGAAAAGAATGTTAGGGAATTAAGAATTGAAAATAATATTCATCCAGTCTACAAGCGTGTGGATACATGTGCGGCAGAATTCCATACAGATACGGCATACTTATACTCCACTTACGAGCATGAATGTGAATCACGCCCAACATCAAATAAAAAAATAATGATTTTAGGTGGTGGCCCAAACAGGATTGGTCAAGGGATAGAATTTGACTATTGTTGTGTCCATGCTTCCCTAGCTTTAAAGGAGGCTGGTTTTGAAACCATCATGGTAAATTGCAATCCAGAAACAGTGTCGACAGATTATGATATTTCTGACAGATTATATTTTGAATCAGTCACGTTAGAAGATGTTTTAGAGATTGTGTATAAGGAAAATCCTTTTGGTGTAATTGTTCAGTATGGCGGACAAACTCCACTTAAGCTATCCAAGTCCTTAGCCGAGGCTGGAGTTCCAATTATTGGAACATTGCCTGAAGATATTGATGCTGCAGAAGATAGGGAGAGATTTCAAAAAATATTAAATGATCTCAATTTAAAACAACCTCCGAACAGGACTGCGAGAGCTCCTGAGGAAGCAATTGAGCTCGCTAAAGAAATCGGGTATCCACTCGTAGTTCGCCCAAGCTATGTTCTTGGGGGAAGGGCTATGGAAATTGTTCATGAACAATCGGACTTAGAAAGATATATGAGAGAGGCTGTTAAAGTATCTCATAACTCACCTGTGCTTTTAGATAGATTTTTAAATGACGCAATTGAAGTCGATATTGATGCTATATCTGATGGAAAATCAGTGATTGTAGGGGGGATAATGGAGCATATTGAGCAAGCTGGAGTTCATTCGGGAGATTCTGCATGCTCATTACCGCCTTATAGTATTAATGAAAAAAAACAGAGTGAATTAATATCCCAAACAAAAAAGATGGCATTAAAGCTTAATGTTATAGGATTGATGAATGTTCAATTTGCTCTTCAGGGAGATGATATTTATGTTTTAGAAGTCAATCCAAGAGCTTCGAGAACTGTCCCCTTTGTTTCAAAGGCAATTGGAAGACCATTAGCAAAAATTGCTGCCAGATGTATGGCGGGCGAATCATTAAAGGCACAAAAATTGACTGCTGAGGTCAAGCCAAAATTTTTCTCAGTGAAAGAGGCTGTTTTCCCTTTTATTAAATTTCCGGGGGTGGATGTGATATTGGGGCCTGAAATGAAATCTACAGGAGAGGTAATGGGTGTAGGCGCATCATTTGCAGAGGCATTTATCAAGTCTCAAATGGGTGCATCAATGATCCTTCCGACAAAAGGAATGGCATTTATTAGTGTTAGAAAAGAGGACCATGAAAAAATAGTTGATGTCGCACAGTCACTTAATGAACTAGGGTTTTCTTTAGTTGCAACAAAAGGGACTGCAAAAATTTTAATCCAAAATAATCTAGATGTTCAATATGTAAATAAAGTTGCTGAAGGAAGGCCGCATATTGTAGATATGATTAAAAATGATGAAATTGATTTCATTGTAAATATAACTGAAGATAAGCAGGCAATTATAGATTCATATGAGATCAGAAGAAATGCTCTTCAGAATAAAATTACATACTATACAACTTTAGCAGGAGCCAAGGCTGCATGCGTTGGGATGAGCTATACAGATGAAATATCTGTTTCATCATTGCAGAACTTGCATAAAACCGTCTCTTAAAATACACTCAATTCATATTGGTATTCAATTTAAACAAAATAACTAGGAATTTCTTTGGATAAAACACCTATCACAATCAATGGCTCAGAAAAACTTAAAGAGGAACTAAAGCTCTTAAAAAGTGTTGAGAGGCCAGATGTTATTGCCGCTATTGCTGAAGCAAGAGCACAAGGGGATCTTTCTGAAAATGCTGAATATGATGCAGCAAAAGAAAAGCAAGGCTTCATTGAAGGAAGGATAGCTGATATTGAAGCAAAGCTATCTAACTGCATAATTATTGATCCTCAGGAGCTGCAAAAGGATGGTAGGTGTGTGTTTGGAACTACCGTTGTCATTCAAGATCTTGATACTGAAAATGAGGTTACATATCAAATAGTTGGAGATGATGAAGCAGATATTAAAGAAAAAAAAATTTCAATTAGCTCGCCGCTGGCAAAAGCACTTATTGGCAAACAAATCGAAGATGTTGTTGAGTTTGAATCTCCTGGTGGATTGAAAACATACGAAATTTTACAAGTCAAATATTTATAAAAAGCCATGGGGTCTTTTTTAAATAAATTAAGCTTCATTTTTACAAGTATTTGGGTAGGGGGGCTATGGGCCATGCTCATGGTGACTTATGTCATTTTCAATATAATGCCCAGCTCCTATATTGCAGGCATGATTGTTTCAGACATATTTTCTTATATTAATATATTTGGAATCATTACTCTTGTTTTGATTTTAGGATATGGGTTTCATGTCGAATCAATAAGATTTTTAAAAAAAATGCAGGCTTGGTTAGCCTTTTTTCTTTTATTAGTAGTTTGCATTAGCTTTTTTGGGATCAATCCTATTTTAGAGGCATTAAAAGTAGAGGCCTTTCCAAAGGAGGTTATGGAGAGTGTTTTTGCTGATAGATTTTCAGCTTGGCATGGAATTGCAAGTGTTGCTTATTTAATTGAATGTATTTTAGGGTTATTCTTACTATTAAAAACTAGATAGTTAGGGAAGTAATATTTTTGATGGCTCACTGGCTTTAAAAATTACAATTTGCATACCAATCTGATTGATTGCTTGCCCATTAATTTTTTTACATATTTCATCAAGCATAAGCTTTCTCTTATTTCTATCTTTTTCTTGTAACTTAATTTTAATTAACTCGTGAGCTTTTATACTTATTTGTATTTCATTAATAACAGAATCTGTTAGCCCTTTATGACCGATTTGTACGACGGGGTTAAGTGAA
>Ga0209041_1002331_pt1 | contig 10391 bp, 9 predicted proteins | sample SaaInlV_100m_DNA_4_FD_184647 | JGI IMG/M metagenome (GOLD analysis project Ga0209041, IMG submission 184647) | Marine microbial communities from expanding oxygen minimum zones in the Saanich Inlet - SI037_S2LV_100m_DNA (SPAdes) (version 2) | ecosystem: Environmental > Aquatic > Marine >... | reverse complement strand
CTATTGGGAACAATGCTTGTTCATAGCCATACTTGCCTTGAGTCTTGTCCATGTGCTCGCAGCATCGCTTCAACCAACGGTGCGTCATGTGCATGCTATCCGTGGCGTATTTCAAATCGCATGGGTAAGGCGTGCATTCATCAAATGCCATGATGATGTCGCCGCCAATGCTTTTTTGAATGTCAATCGCCAATTCGGGCGTGAAGAAATGCCGTGATCCATCGCTGTGCGACTGGAAGTTCACGCCTTCTTCGGTGATTTTCCGGTTGTTGCTCAAACTGTAAACCTGGTATCCGCCGCTGTCGGTTAGAATTGGGCCATTCCAGTTCATGAATTGATGCAATCCGCCTGCTTGTTCTAGAATATCAATTCCGGGCTTGAGGTAGAGATGGTAGGTGTTCCCAAGAATGATTTGGGCGTTGATGTCGTCTTCAAGTTCGCGTTGGTGCACGCCTTTCACCGATGCCACCGTACCGACCGGCATGAAGATGGGGGTTTGGATTTCCCCGTGGTCGGTGGTGATTTTTCCAGCTCGCGCCCGAGATGCTGGATCGGTTTTTTCTAGTTCGAACTTCAAGGGTGTAAAAGTATGTTCTAATTGGGTGAAAGACACACCCCGCCTTCTTCGTTTCACTCAGAATCCACCCCTCTCAAGAGGGGAAAGCGCAGCAATAATTCTGTTCGCAGCAATTTCCAGCGCTAACACTGATCGAAGACCACTGAATAGCCTTAAGAAGTTCCGATCTTTCCCCTCTTGAGAGGGGAAGGCGTTAGAGCAATCAGCTGACCTCGAAGAGCTCCAGCACAGTCTCATTCTTAACCTCTCATCATTAGAAAGCGAAGCTTCCCAGCATTAGGCTGGAACACTTTGGCACCAAGAGAATAAGAATTACCGAATGCAAGTTGGGCAAGAATGTCCTCAACTTGACGAGGAACATAGGGTTTATAAAAGTGTGGAAGCGGTTCGTGCGCAACACGAAAATGCCTCAGGGAAGCTTCAAGGCTTTTCTTTGGTTCTTTCTTTTCGCCTGAAAAGAAAGAATGGAAAAAGAAGCCTTCAAAAGAATGAACAGTATAGGGTTAAGCCAAAAGGAAAGAAGATGAGGTGGTGATGTTGAAGATACACACCCCGTCTTCTTCGCAGAGCTCAGAATCCACCCCTCTCAAGAGGGGAAGGCGTAATGTCGAACATGAGCAATTGGCCTTTGGCTCTTGGCCATTAGCCGAAATTCTTAGAACCTGGCAAATAGCCAAAAGCGAACGGCCAAAAGCGAGCTGCGAGAATCGAGCAGCGCCATCGTTCATAACTATATCCAACCTATTATCCAATAAGCCTTGACCATCTCAAATCGGTTCTTTCCTTTGCAAGTGACGATGTCGAATTCCATCAAGTTACTTCCTGATTCTCTCGCGAATAAAATCGCCGCAGGTGAGGTCATTCAACGACCTGCATCTGTTGTTAAGGAATTGCTTGAAAACAGCGTCGATTCTGAAGCAAATTCCATCAAGCTCATCATCGGTGAAAGCGGCAAGTCACTCATCCAAGTCATCGACAACGGAAAAGGTATGAGCGAGGCTGATGTTCGCATGAGCATCGAACGACACGCCACATCAAAAATCACACAAACAGAAGACCTTTTCAAAATTCAAACGCTCGGCTTTAGGGGTGAAGCACTCGCCAGTATGGCCGCTGTATCTCACTTACAGATCAAGTCCAGACCTGATCGCCGCGATGTCGGTACCGATTTGATTGTAGAAGGTTCAAAGGTGAAGTCGCAAGACATCTGCGCCATGGAAGTTGGAACGACCATCAGTGTCAAGCACCTCTTTTTCAATGTGCCAGCGCGTCGAAAGTTCTTGAAAAGCGACGCGGTAGAAATGCGCCACATCATCGATGAGTTTGAACGCGTCGCCCTCGTCAATCCAGACATTGAGTTTAAGCTTTATCACAACGATCAAGAACTCTTCAACCTACCACAAACCAAACAGCGCCAACGCATTGTCGGGATTCTTGGGAAGTCGTATCAAGAAAAACTTGTTCCTGTGGAAGAAGAAACCGACCTCGTCAAGGTCCATGGTTTTATTGGAAAGCCTAAATGGGCCAAGAAAAGTCGTGGTGAGCAATTCTTCTTCGTGAATGGTCGTTTCTTCAAAAGCCCTTATTTCCACTCGGCCATTCTACAAGCATTTGAAGGATTGATTGCGCATCGCCATCATCCAGCCTACTTCATTTACTTCGAGGTGGATCCCGAAAGCATTGACGTCAACATACATCCTACGAAAACCGAAATCAAGTTCGAAGACGAACGCAGCGTATTCGCCATTCTGCGGAGCACCATCAAGCGTTCGATTGGTCAATACCACGTCGCTCCTTCGCTTGACTTTGATAAAGAGACCACATTCGACATTGCCCCACCGCCAAAGGGAACGGAGATCCCCAAGCCGGGTGTCATGATCAATACAGAATACAATCCATTCGAATCACAAAAGCAAACCGCTCAGAAAGAATGGGAGCGCGGCTCGTCCTTCCAGCGCGATAACGTTCAAGGATGGGAAAAGCTTTACGAAGGGTTGGATCAAAGCCTAGAGAAGGAAGAAGAAACTCCTTCAACCCTTGAACTCAGGAATGACGAAGATCAAACCGTCGTTCGTCAAATTGGACTGAAATACATCTTAGTTCAGAGTCAAGAGGGAATCTTTCTGCTCCATCAATACCGGGCTCACGTGCGATTGCTCTTCGAGGAGTTTGAAGAAGCCATGACGAGTGAAATGAGTGCTTCGCAACAACAGCTCTTCCCCGTTACGCTCGAATACTCGAAAAAGGAAGCAGCGCTCTTCAGCGGGTTCCTGGCTCCCTTGAACCGAATGGGATTCGAGATCGAACCATTCGGTGAATCAGCCTTCATTGTGAGAGCCGTTCCTGCTGCATGTCCTGAGATCAGCATCGAGGAAGTCATGGGAGGATTTTTAGACGACTTGAAAGGCGATAAACCAACCGATCCAGACAAACTCACGGATAGCGTGGTCAAGAGTCTGGCGAGGCAATCTGCCATCAAGTCAGGAAAGGAACTTCAGGCACAAGAAATGCTATCCCTATTCCGTTCGTTGATGAGGTGTAAAAATCCTCAGTATGATTTAAGCGGACGACCGACATTCATGCTTATGAATGCGGGAATGCTAGATAAAATGTTTGGATAGATGCAGATTGGATCAGGTAGGTGGAGCATGATGCCTCCAGTGGTAAAAAACTTGTTGATACTAAACGGGTTGCTGTTTTTAGCTACACTCTCATTTCAGACTTCGATTGGAATTGACTTACGAGACATGCTCGGGCTTCACTATTTCGAAGCGGAGAAGTTTAAGATTTATCAGATCGTCACGTACATGTTCATGCACGGCGACTTCACCCACATCTTCTTCAACATGTTTGCGGTATGGATGTTTGGTTCAGCCATCGAAAATGTATGGGGAAGTCGGAAGTTTTTGATCTACTATCTACTCACCGGATTTGGCGCAGCGCTGATTCACTACATCACGATCTACATTGACATTGCTCCGGTCATTTCTATGATGGAACAATTGGTAGAAGATCCATCAGCCCAAGCAGCAATCAGCTTTACCAACTCCCACAACTGGGGCAGCTATTTGGATCAGTTCTACTACAAGGACATGTATGACCGCACCTTGGAATACATGAATGGATCCTTGCAAGTATTGAAAGTGGATCCTGAGAACACACAGGCACTGCGCGACACGTCGAACTTCTTTGCTTCCTACCTTGAGCACTTCATGAACCTCCCGAACGTGGTGGGTGCATCAGGATCATTGTTCGGAATTCTACTCGCGTTTGGAATGATGTTTCCCAATGTGAGATTGTTCATGATCTTCATCCCTATACCTATCAAGGCCAAATACTTTGTCATCGGTTACGGCGTCATGGAATTGGTTTCTGCCTTCCAAAACAATCCTGGAGATAACGTTGCGCATTTTGCGCATCTTGGAGGAATGCTATTTGGATATATAATTATCAAGTTCTGGCAGAAGTCAGGACAACGCTGGCGATAGCCACGATTTGGAAACCATGTTAGACGACTTAAAAAAACTATTTAAGGGAAACAACTTCACTGGTCAGATCATTCTGATCAATGCTGGAGCATTCTTGCTTGTCAACATTGTGGCTGCACTAGCTTACGGCGGAGTAGATCGTCCAATACTCAACTGGCTTGGAATGCCGTCGTTCATTCCAACCTTCGTAACCAGACCATGGACTGTCTTTACATATATGTTCATGCACGGTGGATTATGGCACCTCATCTTCAACATGTACATGCTGTATTGGTTTGGAAGAATATTCGCCGACTTCCTCGGACAAAAAAGACTGGCAGGGTTATACTTCATGGGCGGACTGGCAGGTGGATTGCTTTATCTGATCAGCTACAACCTCATCTTCCTCGGCGGTGACGAAGTTCAAGGAGCAATTCTCGTCGGTGCATCAGCCGCGGTTATGGCAGTGACGATTGCATCAGGAATTCGCTTTCCTGATTATACGATCAATCTGATGTTCATTGGTCCAGTAAAATTGAAATATGTTGCCCTCGTTGTTTTTCTCCTCTCAACGGTCATCGACTTTCAGAGTAACATGGGTGGAAAAATTGCACACATTGGAGGCGCCGCTGCGGGCTATTTCTATGCTCGTGGATTAAACAATGGCAAGGACTACGCGTTAAGCTTTGTAGACTTTTTTATGTCCATTGGTTCTTGGTTCGACAGAGGCCCAAAACTCAAAGTTGTGAAAGATAAGCCCGGTCAAAAGTCTTCTCGCTCCAAAGCTGCAAAGGCCACTGCGACGAAGAAGGCTGGCGGTGAACACACGGCGCGTGTCGATGAGATTCTGGATAAGATCAGCAAGTCGGGTTATGAAAACCTGAGCAAGGAGGAAAAGGAATTCCTCTTCAACCTCAACAACAAGAAATAAGGCTCTAACCGATTTCTGCATAGGCGTTGCAGGCTATCCTGAAAAGCACTTTGAAGCTCCCAATTTTAAATCGGATTTGAAGTATCTGAAGAAGAAGGTTGATTTGGGTGCTGAGTATATCGTCACTCAACTCTTTTACGACAACAGCAAGTACTTTGACTTTGTTGCCCGCTGTCGCGAAGTTGGAATCGACGTACCTATTATTCCAGGATTAAAACCCATTGCTACGTTGAAGCAATTGAATAAAACCCCACACTTCTTTCATGTGAATTTGCCAGATGAATTGGTAGATCAAGTCGAAGCATGCAAGACCAATGAGGATGTTCGGAAAGTTGGAATTAAGTGGTGCATTCAACAGTCACAAGAATTGGTGGAAGCCGGAGTTCCGGTGCTACACTACTACACCATGGGGAAAGCCAAAAGCGTTGGGATTGTTGCGAAGGAGGTTTTTGGATAAATCCACGGTCTTGGTTCAATTTAGGTCGAGGATTTAAGAAGCGTTAAAAGGAAAGACCAAGAACATTAAGTCATCTTAGCATTTCTTTGGGGCAATCTTTCCTTTTGCCTCTTTCCTTTTGCCGGTCGAGTCGAAGACGAATTCTTTCGGCTGCCTTAATGACTAATCGATTAGAGTCTGCTCCAAAAGCCCGTACCCAAAATCTGCCAACGATGGCTCGCACATAACGAGGAGCACAACATCACTTTCTTCGATTTCAGAAGCTCGAATCTCGGGTGTAACCGTTATTCCATGGTCGCCGATTTGTTGGAACATAGTGCTGTTGTAGTAGAAGTACTTACTCTCTGGATGGAACAAGCCTTCGTGCAATCCGAGATAGAGGTATGTCCAGTAGTAGCTATCACCGATGACCAAGACGCGTGGTTTTTGGTCTCCTGTAAAACCAAGAGTTGGATAGGCCAAGCTATCCTTTTCATTATCTGGATGGCTCATTAAGTTGAGCAAATTATGGAGGTCTTTATCGGAATACCTCGGCGCGCCGAGCTCGATAGAATCGAAGCTAATGCTCGGGATATCAATTCCCTCACTTCGAAAAGATGCCACGACGGAGAGTCCTGAAGTCGCCGCGCCATACACACTCCAATGAGTTCCCTGCCTGGTATACATTGGGTATGGAGAAGACTCCATTTCCCAATTGAAATAATCCATGTGATCGAAGAGATAAAAGCCTTGTTCGTAAAGCTTTTCGCAAAAGACATGGTAGTTGGTTTCTTTGGTTTTTTTGCAATCCCAATCAACCTTATCCTGATAAGCTCTCCATTTATTGGGAGGAATGAGCAGTAAGAGTTTCTTGCCTCGTTCTTCCAAGCTCAGTCTCAATGTTTCTAATGAATCGACCTTAAGCTGAATCTCTTCTTCTCCCAGGAAGTCAAGACCGCAAACACTCTTCCGATATCCTTTCTCGAATAAGTAGCCATCACTTCCTTGCACAACCTGGGAGTTGAATTCATTGAAAAGCCGGTACCGTATCTCATTATAGAACCTCACAATCGGAGATCTGAATCCAAATTTCTTGTCATATTAAAGGCAACCGCTCGCTGGAATTCACCTGAAAACCAAGAACTTAAATTAAGATCAGGAACTTGTTTCTTAGCTGTTGCGCCAGATAATCCAGCAGTCTTTGGAATATTGACTGTGGCTTGAACGAACATCAAGGCGAGTCCAGTCAAAAGGATGATAAAGGCTATGCGGCTAAAAGTCGTCGTTTCGTTCTCGGATTTGTTTCGTGAAGAAATATCCGATTTTAAAATCGATTCCGAAACTATTCAGTTTGGCGGTGAACGGATCGTTGCTCGCAAACTGACCTAAGTAGTCGCGAGCATTGTTGAGCTGAACTCTGTACATCGGCTGAACGACTAATACTACTCTTTTGGATATGTACCCAGAAACTCCAATTCCAGCATGTGCGCCTACATACCAATCGACGTAGAGATTGGAATTTGACCGCCCAGGGCTCACGTCTAAAAATCCATCCTCTGGAGTCTCTTCTCCAGTTTGATACTTATTTCTGATCTGTTCGTTCAACAGATAGGCACCGGTTAACCCACCGGTATAAATCATCTCCAGTTTACGATTAAACCGGTGGTGAATGTTGATGGAAATCGGAACACCAACCATATGTACACTCGAAAGAGCTGCCCCGATTTTTTTAACCACACCTGGCTCATTTGGATCCTCTCCGTAGATCGTGTTTCGGAAACCTTTGTTCATATAGATCGCTCCAAAGCTCATGCTGAGAGAAGGGTCGAAAAATCGTTTGTACTCTATTCCAAAATTGTAGCTCAGCTTTTCACCCCACAATTGGTTGTATGCTGTCGCGTTCACAGATTTCGCAAATCGGAGCCATTCTAAAGTGGGAGAAAGTTGTAGAGATAAGTGATACTTCTCCCCAGAAGCGAAAGATTGAGACGCTACCGCAAAGAAAATTGCGAGGTACAACAGACGCCGCATGATCAATACAATTCAGGGAAACGCTCTGGGTCAGTTTCGCCCATGATGGAATAAATCTTCTCGAAGATGTCGTCATGAGACGGTTTCGAGAAATAGTCGCCATCCGAAGCATAAGCCGGTCGATGTGCCTTCGCACTCAGCGTCGCTGGAGCCGAATCCAAATGAACGTATCCGCCCTGCTTTTCAAGCACTTCTTGCATCATATATGCACTAGCACCGCCTGGAACATCTTCATCAACGAAGAGAACGCGGTTTGTCTTTTTGACACTTTCAACGATCTCTTGTCCAATGTCAAAAGGCAATAAAGTCTGAGCATCGATTACTTCAGCGCTTATGCCAACTTCATTCAGCTGTTTGGCAACTTCAACGCACATTCGAACCATGGAACCATAAGTCACAATCGTGATGTCGTCTCCTTCAACCATGGTTTCCACTTTTCCAAGGGCGATTCTAAATTCACCAAGATTGGATGGAAGATCTTCCTTAAGCCGATAGCCATTTAGAGATTCAACAACAATGGCAGGATCATCACCAGCCATCAAGGTGTTATACATTCCTGCAGCTTGCGTCATGTTTCTCGGAACACAGATGTGCATTCCTCTCAATGAGTGAATCATCATCCCTAAAGGGGAACCACTGTGCCAAATGCCTTCTAGGCGGTGACCTCTTGTTCGAATAATCAACGGGGCCTTTTGACCTCCCTTTGTTCGGTACTGAAGAGTGGATAGGTCGTCACTTAATACTTGAAGGGCGTATAACAGGTAGTCGAGGTATTGAATCTCAGCAATTGGACGAAGTCCTCGCATGGCCATTCCGATTCCCTGACCGACGATCGTGCACTCTCGAATACCAACGTCAAACACTCGGTGATCACCGTACTTCGCTTGTAATCCTTCTAGGCCTTGATTGACTCCTCCAATCTTTCCAGAATCTTCTCCGAAGATGATGAGCTCTGGATTTGCAGCGAGTAGCGCGTCAAAATTCTCACGAATAATTTCGCGGCCATCCACCTTCTTATCGTCAGAAAAGTCTGCAGGGACTGGCTCAACTTTTAATGGTGAATCAGTTGATTCCGAATACAAATGAGAAGAATATCGCTCAGCATTTTCAGTCATCTTATCCTGAATCCATTGAGACAATGCTGCCTTTGCAGGAGACTGTTCTTCTCTTGCATAACGAAGTCCTTTCCGAGCCGCCTCAATTATTTCTTTTCGAAGTGAATCGGCCTCAGATTCTAATCCTTCTTTCACCTTATTGATGAAAGCAGCATTCTTGCTTGCTCCGGCTAAACCCGTAAGAAGCTGAATCACTGCGGCCTTATCATCCTTCATTGGATTGAGGAATGCTTTCCATGCGTTGTTCTTCGCATCTCTTGCGTCCTTTTTGGCTGACTTCTCAAGTACTTCCAATTCTTCGTTAGAAGCAATACCATTGGCCTCAATCCACTCGCGCATCTTCTTAATCGGGTCAAAATCTTTTTCCCATTGAAGGCGCTCCTCAGATTTGTAGCGTTCGTGTGATCCGCTGGTTGAATGTCCTTGAGGCTGTGTTACTTCTTCCACGTGAACCAAGACCGGAACCTGTTCTTCCCGAGCGATCTTCACTGCCTTTTCATAAGTCAGGATTAGGTGTGGGTAATCCCAACCTTTGGTCTTAATTATTTCGAATCCAGGTGCATCTTCCGTCCGTTGAAAACCTGAAAGTGCCTCGCTGATACTTTGCTTAACTGTTTGAAATTCTTTTGGAACCGATATGCCATGTCCATCATCCCATACCGACATCACGAGAGGCACTTGTAGCACACCTGCAGCGTTCATAGCCTCCCAAAAAGGCCCTTCAGACGTGGATGCGTCTCCAGTTGTACCGAAGGCGACATCATTGCCACCGTTACTGAATGTGTTATGATCTTTGAGTTCCGGATTGTTTCGATAAAACTTACTCGCCAGCGCCAATCCAAGAAGTCTTGGCATTTGCCCTGCCGTCGGGCTTATATCAGCCGATGAATTGCGGGTCTCAGCCAGATTGGTCCAATTCCCTTCAGCATCAAGTGTGCGTGTTGAATAGTGGCCATTCATCATCCGGCCTGCAGAAGCGGGCTCGCGTTCCAAGTCAGCATCGGCATAAAGTTGAGCAAAGAACTCTTCTCCAGTCAGCAGTCCAGCTGCCATCATCATGGTCTGGTCGCGATAGTACCCAGATCTCCAATCACCTGGCTGCCAGTACTTGGCAAGGGCAATCTGAGCTACTTCTTTACCGTCGCCAAGAATTCCAAACTTGGCTTTACCAGTAAGAACTTCGCGTCTTCCCATGAGGCTTATTTCTCGACTGTAGTTGGCCAACTTATAATCAGCCAAAACCTCTGCTTTCATCTCGTCCCTGGTAATTGCCTTATCCTCTGCTGCCTCTGTCTGCGCCATAATCTGAAAATTGAAGTGGTCGAAAAGCCGTCTTTTCGCCGCCGCGAAGATAATTAATGGCAACGGGAATAAATAAGAAAACCCCGTCGTTTGACGGGGTTTCACCTAACTAAACAGCAATGTAAAGAACGATCAGTGTAATGGGTTTGCTAGCCCAAAAGGTCTTTAGTCGATTTGAATATCGATGTCCGCTTCGAGCCCTTCTTCCTCGATTTTTTCGCGAATACGATCTTCTAATTCGTCTTCCCACTCTTCACGGCCTTCCACAGAGTCTAGAGATTCTTCTCTGTCGTTGTCCATTTCACAGTCAAGACAAGTCAAGCCTTCTGCACGCATTTCCCAGTGGTGTTCAACCATGTCTGGATCATACATGTCAGTGACATTTTCGATGTCATTGATTATTCTCTTTGTCTTACTGGTTAGGAAAATCACCTTCCCAATAGGAACCCTGAGCGTCACTTCCACTTCCTGAGCTCTCAAGAGATCTCCTTGTGGAAACTGGAAGTATGGATTGAGCGTGATCGATGTTGAA
>Ga0209041_1002327_pt1 | contig 10407 bp, 10 predicted proteins | sample SaaInlV_100m_DNA_4_FD_184647 | JGI IMG/M metagenome (GOLD analysis project Ga0209041, IMG submission 184647) | Marine microbial communities from expanding oxygen minimum zones in the Saanich Inlet - SI037_S2LV_100m_DNA (SPAdes) (version 2) | ecosystem: Environmental > Aquatic > Marine >... | reverse complement strand
GCAGATCAATCTGTTGGTAAACACGGTGCTGGCTTCTTTTTTGGTGACGGGCAGTGTGTCCTGGCTTTACTATTCGGATCGGTTGATGGAGTTTCCGCTTGGGGTCTTTGGTATTGCCTTAGCTACGGTGATCCTTCCCACTTTGTCACGCCAGGTCGCCAGTTCAGAGCAAACGGCTTATAGCCAGACCCTTGACTGGGCGTTGCGTCTGGTTTTCCTGGTTGCGTTGCCCGCAACTGCTGCGCTGGCGATACTCGCTTTCCCGCTGATGGTGACGCTCTTTCACTATGGACAATTTTCTGCAACCGATGCATCCATGGCATCGAAGAGCCTGATCGCCTTCGCACTTGGGCTCACTGGGTTTATCTTGGTCAAGGTATTGGCACCTGGGTTTTACGCCCGCAAAGATACCCGTACCCCTGCGATTATCGGCGCGATTGCAATGATGGTTAATGCTTTGGCGGCTGTTTCTCTCGCTTTCACCTTAGGACATGTTGGCTTGGCGCTTGCCACCAGCCTCGCCGGGATCGTTAACGCGGCACTGCTTTATATCCGTTTAATATCTAAAACCGGATTTCAGCCTGGGGACGGGTGGCCGGCGTTCCTGGTCCGAGTGAGCCTGGCGACATTAATCATGTCGGCTCTGCTGGGGTTTGGGGTAGCGGGCGATTTGGCCTGGCTCTCCCACAGCGTGCCCAAACGCATTTTGTTGCTGGGGTTTTGGGTTATTGCCGGTGGCGGGGTTTATCTGGGCTCGCTTTACCTTCTTGGGCTAAAGGTGCACCGCTTCGTTGAGCGGCCTTAAAATGCAAACGCATTCGCTGGCGGACGTGGTCGCCCTGATCAGCCATCCTGGAGAGCCTAGAATATTTTCACTCTCCGAGGCCCGCGAATTACTGCCTGTTATCAGAAAACTTACCGCTTCTGCTTCGCGAGAACTGGATCCTTGCCAGCTGCGGATGCGGCGACTACTTGACTGTGACCCCCGGCTGGCTCCATTGGAGCTTGAATTTGAGACGATTATTCGCAAATGGGTAGAGCGGGTACAACGTTTAGGCGTGACGGTGTCTGGTTTATGGCAAATTGGGTTCGACACCGGCGAGGGCTACCTGTGTTGGCGCTACCCCGAGTTGCGTCTGGCATACTTTCGCGGATACGACGAAAGCTTAGATTCTCGCCGGCGGCTGTCAGAGGTGATTCAAGAATATCAACCCGATTGGGCGGTGTATTGAACAGGCAACAGGAATAACAATGATCCTGATTCGTGACCTATATAACATTCGTGCCTCGCACCGCCCGTCAGTGGTATCGATTGGTAACTACGATGGCGTACATCTGGGGCATGCACGCTTGATAAACGTTCTTCGGGAACAGGCCTGTCGGCTTGGGGCGAGCGCCACGATAATGACGTTTGAGCCTCATCCCCACGAGTTTTTCAGCCCGGAGAACGCTCCGCCTCGGCTCCTGCGCTGGCGAGACAAGATTGAGAAGTTGGAGCGAGCCGGGGTTGATCAGATATTTTCGCTGCGTTTTGATCGCGAGCTGGCCCAGACGTCGGCCGAAGATTTTGTCAGAAAATATCTCGTTGACGGCCTTGGGGTTCGCCATCTGGTTATTGGCGATGATTTTCGTTTTGGCCGTAAACGTACCGGCGATATTAATTTGCTGAGAACACTCGGCGAGGCGTGGGGCTTTACCATAAGCGCGGTAGAGACCTGTGAAGTGCAAGGACAAAGAGTTAGCAGTTCACGAGTGCGAAGCGCACTTGGCGACAATGATTTTGAGCTCGCTGCCAGGTTGCTCGGTTACCGGTACGCTATAGGCGGACGGGTGGCACACGGCGACAAGCGCGGCCGGACTATCGGATTTCCCACTGCGAATATCGTCCTGCGTTATGACAACGTGCCGGTTTGGGGGGTATATGCCGTGTTGGTCCATTCCCAGGGCCGGAGCCCTTTGCCGGGTATTGCTAACATCGGGACACGCCCGACCATTGGTGGGGAGCGGGTACTTCTGGAAACACATTTGTTTGATTTTGATGAATCACTCTATGCTGAGCGAATCCAGGTTGAATTTAAGACTAAGATCCGCCCGGAAAAGCGTTTTGAATCGATTGAGGCACTTAAAGCCCAGATTGCCAAGGACAGCGACACCGCACGATCATGGTTTACCCAAGCTAGCCAGACAGGCGAGTAGGGCTGCAGTGATTCCCAAGCTCACGAGTCAGTCGCTACGTTTTTTGCTCCTCGCGGTGATCATTGTGGCGTTGGACTGGCTCAGCAAGTACTGGGCGCAGGATGCATTAACACGGCACGGCCTCATACCGGTGTGGCCAGGGTTCAATCTGGTGCTGGTGCACAATCAAGGGGCAGCTTTTGGTTTTCTCCACCAAGCCAGTGGTTGGCAGACAATGTTATTTATAGTGGTGGGAATTTCAGTGGCCATTTACCTGGGTATTCGGCTTTGGATAGCCCGCGCCGATGAGTACCTGCTCAATATCGGTCTTAGCTGTATCCTCGGTGGTTCGATCGGTAACCTGATCGATCGGTTGAACTACGGATTTGTTGTTGATTTTCTGGATGTGTATGTGGATTCGTGGCATTGGCCCACATTCAATGTGGCCGACATCGCCATCAGTGTTGGAGCAGGAATAGTCATTGTTGATATTTTTGGATTATTCCGTCCCAGGGCAGAGAAGGCGCTTAATGACTGAGCGAAGGGCAATCGCTACAGGAGACCATGTCGAACTTCATTATCGGGTTCTGCTGGCAGACGACACCGAGGTTGAAAATTCCGGTGAGCAAGCTGTCAGCCTTATTGTGGGCAGTACCGACTTGCCAGAAGTGGTGGCCCAGGCATTAGTTGGCAAAAATTCCGGCGAACGGTTTCGAATTGAGATCAGTGGGTCGGATGGGGTATTTGGTGTCTACGATCCCCAGAATACCCAAGTGATTGCGCGGGAGAAGTTTAGCGAGCGGGTTCAGCCAGACCTTGGCGCCTTGGTTGAATTTGAGCTTCCCGATGGGGAGAGTATCGCCGGGCATGTTGTTGGGATCAGCGATGATGGCGTGTCGGTTGATTTTAATCATTCCACTGATTGGGCGAGACTGCGTTTACGAGATTGCAATTGTTGCAACCGACAAGCGCAAAGACGGACCGCCCGCTGATAACAATAAACATGACTGACTTTGTAATAAAACTTGCCAACCCCCGGGGATTTTGTGCCGGCGTTGATCGCGCAATCGAAATCGTCGAGCGGGCGCTGCAGAAATACGGTGCACCGGTGTATGTACGCCACGAGGTGGTGCACAACCGCTTCGTGGTCGATGGCCTTCGCTCAAAAGGTGCCATATTTGTTGAAGAGCTGGATGAGGTACCCGACGGTGCGAACCTGATTTTCAGTGCACACGGGGTATCGCGACAGGTGCAGAACAAAGCCAATGTTCGTGAATTGCAAGTTTTTGACGCAACCTGTCCGCTGGTGACCAAGGTCCACTCTGAGGTTGCCCGGTATGGTCACGAAGGCAAGACTGTTGTCCTTGTGGGGCATGAAGGACACCCGGAAGTAGAGGGGACAATGGGCCAGGCCGTGGGACCGGTCTTTTTAGTCGAGACTCTGGCGGATGTCGCAGCGCTTAAGATCCCGTCGAACGTTCAATTGGCTTATGTTACTCAGACCACTCTGTCAGTCGACGATACGGCAAGGATTATCGAAGCACTGCGCCGGCGGTTCCCTGGGATTGAGGGCCCACGTCGCAATGATATCTGTTATGCCACGCAAAATCGCCAGGACTCAGTCAGGAAATTGGCTCAAACCTGCGATGTGGTCCTGGTGGTCGGATCTCACAACAGCTCAAACTCAAACCGTTTGCGCGAGCTTGCCGAAGAGGTGGGAGCCCGTGCTTATCTTATTGATGGAGCCGATGATGTTGTTGTCGACTGGTTGGTTGGCGCTCGACAGATCGGTATTACGGCCGGCGCATCCGCCCCGGAAGTGCTGGTCAGCCATGTGATTAATCATCTCGAAACATTGGGTGGTCGGTTGGGCAGTGCCGCCGAGATAACTGAGGAGGGCGTCGCTTTCGCGCTACCGGCTGAACTTCGCCAGGACTTTGACGTCATTGTGCGTTAGACGAAATGTCTGTACGCGCAATATAATTGCTTGGTTGAAATAATGCCCCAACGCCGGTGTAGCTCAGTTGGTAGAGCAGCGCATTCGTAATGCGAAGGTCGTAGGTTCGAATCCTATCTCCGGCACCAATGGTCTGCATATGTAGCGCTTTCTGATATTGAAATCCCTATTTTTATAATCTTTGGTCTCTTCTTATCCCCGCCTATCCACCCAGACAGATTTCACAGGAACCAAATGAGTAAAACCAACACACAACGTATTCTCGTTACCGGCGGCGCTGGTTTTGTCGGATCACACCTATGTGACCGACTGGTCGAACAAGGCGATGACGTTATTTGCCTGGACAACTTTTTTACCGGCGATAAACGCAACATAGCTCATCTTTTCGGTCGATCTAATTTCGAACTGGTTCGCCACGATGTCACCTTTCCGCTTTATGTCGAGGTGGATCAGATCTACAACCTGGCTTGCCCGGCATCGCCGGTTCACTACCAGTCCGACCCGGTACAGACAACCAAGACCAGTGTCCATGGCGCGATCAACATGTTGGGATTGGCTAAACGCACAGGCGCACGAATCTTGCAGGCCTCGACCAGCGAGGTGTACGGAGACCCTGAAGTACATCCGCAAACTGAGGATTACTGGGGCCGCGTGAATCCCGTGGGCACTCGTGCCTGTTACGACGAAGGAAAGCGTTGTGCAGAGACGCTCTTTTTCGATTACTGGAGACAGCATCGATTGGAGATCAAAGTGGCGCGGATTTTTAATACCTACGGGCCGCGCATGCACCCCAACGATGGCCGGGTGGTGTCCAACTTTATCGTCCAGGCGCTTAAGGGTTTGCCGATCACTATTTATGGTAAAGGTAGCCAGACCCGATCGTTTTGCTATGTCGATGATCTGGTTGAAGGTCTTATAGGGCTTATGAATTCTGATGCTGAGATCACCGGACCGGTGAACCTTGGCAACCCCAACGAATTCACAATTCGGCAACTGGCTGACAAAGTTCTCGCCCAAACCGGCTCGCGTTCCAAGATTGAGTTAAAGGCGTTGCCTGAAGACGACCCAAAGCAGCGCCAACCCGATATCACTTTGGCGACAAAGTTATTGGACTGGGGCCCCAAAGTGAATCTGGATTCCGGCCTAGATACCACTATTGAGTATTTCCGGGGACGGCTTTAGTCAAAGTGCCTTCGATTACGGTCTTGCGGGCTTTGTAGTCGGCAAACTCACGGGCTCAGCCTGTGAGCCTGTACCCAGAGCACAATGCTCTCGTGTTGAAACCAACGGGAGTAAACGATGAGTGATCTGGTTGATTTTTTGGGGTGGCTGGGGTTAACCCTTTGTTGTGCGGTCGTCGTGGGCTACGGTCTTGAGTCCTTTGGAGCAAACCTGGAGGCTGCCCAGTCTCTGGCGCTGGGGCTTTGTGCCAGCATTGGCGCAGGGAGTGCCAGTTATCTTTTGCTGCACTGGTTGTCGCCAGCGCTATTACTGTCTAGATGGCTGTCAAAGAGCGTCAAGCCTGGCAAAACATATAGCTTGTTTAGAGCGGTGTCAGTGCGAGCCTGATCTACGTTTTGGTATTAAGTATTTTAGACAACTTTGTTTTCGATCTAGACGACTCTGCCGAGCGTCTCATTGTTCGACGAGGCTTTAAGGATCGAATCGACAGTGCCTGAACGCAAGACATGGCGGCCGTGCCGATCGGCTCAAAATCCCAGGTTTTAGGTACCTAGAGGCCGTGTCATTGGGTTTACCCCAAGCCAGATCGGACTCCATCGTCGGGTTGGGCGGAGGTGGTTCTCATGTATATCGGCGATCGCGACCTGCGCACGATTCACTCATAGGGATCGGATGCACCTGGGGGGCGGGTTTTAAACCGTTTATGCACCCAGAAGTATTGAAGTGGCGAGTTCCGTACACATGATTCAATAGCAAGATTCATCCGCTTAGCATCTTCGGCTACCTCGGGCGTGGGGAAATCCTTAAGTGGCGGGTGGATGATCAGTTCGAATCCTTCACCTCGCGGTAGAAGGTAGGTGGCGCACGGCACGACCGGTGCGCGACTCATCCTGGCGAGACGCCCCAGCACGGGCCAGGTAGCTGTTGGTATCTCGAAAAAGGGTGCAAAAACAGCTCGACGGGCCCCGGGATCCTGGTCCGGAAGGTAATAGCAGGCTTCGCCGGCACGGACCGCACGGACCATGCGCTTGAGATCGTTCTTACGCTCAAATAGACGGGCACCGAAGCGCTCTCGTGCTCGGAGCATATAGCGGTCGAAGACGGGATTACGGGTACGCTGGTAGACGCTGACTCCGCGATAACGCAAAGACAGGTAGACGCCGCCCAGTTCCAGAGCAAGAAAATGGGGCGCAAGGATGATAACGCCCTGACCGGTGGCAAGAATTTCATCTAACAGCTCTGGGTTGCGGATGCGGACATTTTGCATCAACTGCTCAGGCGAAGCCCACCAGACATAGCCCGTATAAAGGAGCATTCGCGCCGTATTGCGAAGGTTCTCCCGGGCCATTGCGGTTATTTCATCTTCAGACCTTTCGGGAAAACAAAGTGCAAGGTTGCGCTCAGCGATACGTCGCCGCGAGGGAATTGCCATTCGCAGTAGGTCGCCCAGGAGCGTACCAACATGGTATAGCAATGGCAAAGGCACTTTGGCCAGAAAACGCAGCAGTCCCAGCGTGACCCAACTGCCCACATATTTGGGGTGGAACGGGCTGCGAACTCGTTTTTTCATAACGAACTTGCCAGTCTGTGCAAGCCTTTGAAGTGATCAGCCGACTGGGTTTTCTGGGTGGAGGAATATAAGGACATGAACATCGTTAGATAACAAATTTCAATGATCCCAGCCAAGAGAATAAGGCACCCTGTGATATAGTGAAACCAGTCGTTACGGCAGTTTCCTGTCAAGAGAGTAGCCGCCGCGCAGATCACGTTCCGGGAGGTTTTTTGACTGAGACTATTGTACTCACCGCAGAGATGATAGCGGTGATGGGGATATTGGGTCTCACGATTTTCCTCTTTGCCTTTGAGATTGTCCGGGTTGATGTCGCTGCTATTGCGATCATGGTCTTGTTGGGCCTTACGACTATGGTCCCGGGGCACGATGGGCTGGTACCAATTGCTCATCTTTTCGACGGCTTCTCCAGTAACGCGGTTATTTCAATTATTGCCGTGATGATCATCGGTGCTGGGCTGGACAAGACTGGCATTATGAGTCAGGTGGCCGGGAAGATTCTCAAGTATGGTGGGCGCACAGAGAGCCGAATTATCACCATTATTTCGGCGACGGTCGGGATCATATCGAGTTTTATGCAGAACATTGGGGCCGCGGCTCTATTTTTGCCGGTGGTTACCCGTATAGCGAGAAGGGGAAATTTACCGATCTCTCGCCTGCTGATGCCCATGGGATTCTGTGCGATTCTAGGCGGCACCATCACCATGGTTGGCTCCAGCCCACTGATTCTCCTCAATGACCTGATCGAAACCTCCAACCGAAACTTGCCCACGTCGGTGGAGCCAATGCAGGCTTTTTCGTTATTTTCCGTTGCCCCGGTCGGAATCGTAATGCTGATGTGCGGAATTTTGTATTTTGTCTTTCTTGGCCGCCTGGTGCTGCCGGTGGTTAAGGATAAGCCTCAGGAATCAGGGAGTACTCTGCATTACTTTTCCGAAGTGTATGGGATAGCCGGAGAAGTTTATGAGGCTCGAGTCACACTGGATAGCCCGCTAGCTGGAACAATGGTGTCTGAGATTGACAGTGCCGGGCGCGGAGGATGGATCGTTGCGGTGCGTAGTGGCGATGAATTCACTGTTGCGCCTTCAGGGGATACCGAACTGTGGGTTGGAACCGATATTGCGATCATGGGGCCACTGGGGTCAGTTCAGGAATTCTGCGCTGAAAACGCTCTCGAGCTGCGAAAGGAGATGGATGTATTTTCAGAAATATTGAGTCCAACCGCAGCCGGAATCGTAGAGGTTGTCATTCGGCCGGATTCGAATCTTATAGGCAAGACCTTGCGTGAGATAGGGTTGCGCCAGCGTTATGGCGCAACGGTGCTAGCCATTTTCCGAATAGACGAGGTGATCGACAGCGACTTGCCGGAGTTTGTCCTGCAGGCGGGCGATACACTCGTCCTGCATTGTCGCTGGCGTGATATCGCACCCATCGCTGAGAACAACGATTTCGCGGTGGTCACCGATTTTCCACGTGACGATACCCGACCGCACAAGCTGCCTTATGCGGCTGGATTTTTCCTGTTGGCACTCGGTCTGATTCTGTTCAGCGATTTAAGACTTTCGGTTGCGCTAATGACCGGGGCGGTGGGGATGATTATCAGCGGTGTGATCCGCATAGACGAGGCTTACCAGTCGATTGGGTGGCAGAGTGTTTTTCTGCTCGCAAGTTTGATCCCATTAGGGCTCGCAGTGGAAAACACCGGCACTGCAGCGTGGATAGCCCAGCAAACGCTCATTCTCATGGGCGACGTACCCGGATGGGTGCTGCAAACCAGTATTGCGGTGCTGGCAACGATCTTCACCTTGCTGATGTCTAATGTCGGAGCTACTGTGCTTTTGGTTCCGTTGGCCGTTAACATTGCTATCGGCGCAGGCGCCGATCCTGCGATGTTTGCTTTAACCGTGGCGCTGGCGACTTCTAACTCGTTCCTGATCCCCACTCATCAGGTGAATGCGTTGATCATGGGCCCGGGTGGATATCGGGTTATTGATTTCATGCGGGCAGGCGGAATCATGACGGTTCTCTTTCTGGTCGTCATGATGTTGATGCTAAATCTTATTTTCTGAAGTCTTCTCTAACTGCTGGATTCTTCGGACGTGGCAAGCAAGTGCAGTTTTTCCCAACGCAGCATTGCCTGTTTTCGAGGCGAACCCCAGCGGTACTGGCCTGTTTCGCCGTTTGCCCTGATCACCCTGTGACAAGGGATCAAAAATGAGACCGGGTTTCGCCCTACCGCGGTGCCCACGGCACGACTCGCATATGGCGCTTTGACAGTTTTGGCGAGATCGCCGTAGCTGGCCGTCGCGCCAAGCGGAATGCCAAGCAGGGCGCGCCAGACACGAAGCTGGAATTCGCTACCTTGCACCAGCACAGGCAATGGGTCGTTGGGCAAAGCGCCTGCGCCTGGGAATATTTTTTTCACATATCCGCCGGTGAGCGCCTGTGACCGGCGAAAGGTGGATTCTCCCCAGGTTTGCTCCATCTGTGTGGTGTCCGCGTTGTTCTTGGATTCCCCAAAGGACAGCCAGCAGATACCGCGCTCGGCTACTCCGATCAGGCAGATTCCAAAAGGGGTTGGATGGACACCATAAGATATATCCATCTGTCGACCGTGATTTTGGTATTGCCCTGGGGTCATCCCTTGTAACGTGACAAAAAGATCGTGCAATCGGCCCGGACCAGACAGGCCGACCTCGAGTGCCGTATCAAGCAGGCTCCGACCTTTGCGAAGCTCTCGCTGGGCACTGTTAAGGGTGAGATTCTGCAGAAATCGCTTAGGACTGATACCGACCCATCGTCTAAATAGGCGCTGGAAGTGGTAGGGGCTTAATCCAACGGCAGCGGCGGTCTGGGCCAGACTGGGCTGATCCTCGAAATGCTTTTCCAGATAAGTGAGCGCCCGAGCGGCGCGCTGGTAATCAGACATGGTTTGGGTATTCGGTTTTACTCTCATGCTAAGAGTAGGCATGCCGATAAATTACCGCAACCCGAATCTTGCGCCCATCCTGGGCCAGGCCATGCAATTGGTAGCTCAGCCAGGAATTTGAGCCACCTCCATCAGCCTTAGGCCGGGCCCGACCCACAAGACTTGGCTTTGCTAGACTCGACCAGGAGAAGGATCGGCGGACATTAAGGCAGGCGTCTCGAGCGACTGCCCGTAAACGTCAATCTGGGTTGATCTAACTAAAGGAGCACCTATGAGCCGGGAACTACCTGAGCAGGCGCAGGTCGTGATAATTGGCGGAGGCATTATCGGATGTAGCGTGGCCTACCATCTTGCGGAACTGGGCTGGACCGATGTGGTACTGCTTGAGCGTAAATCGCTCACCAGTGGCACGACCTGGCACGCGGCAGGACTGGTAGGACAGTTACGGGCTACCCACAATCTGACGCGTTTAGCGCAATACACGACCGAACTGTACGAGAACCTGGAGCAAGTCACGGGTCAGGCAACCGGGTTTCGCCAGACCGGCTCGTTAAGTCTGGCAACGGATGTCGAGCGTTTTGAGGAGCTAAAGCG
>Ga0209041_1002294_pt1 | contig 10500 bp, 10 predicted proteins | sample SaaInlV_100m_DNA_4_FD_184647 | JGI IMG/M metagenome (GOLD analysis project Ga0209041, IMG submission 184647) | Marine microbial communities from expanding oxygen minimum zones in the Saanich Inlet - SI037_S2LV_100m_DNA (SPAdes) (version 2) | ecosystem: Environmental > Aquatic > Marine >... | reverse complement strand
AAGGTAAATTAATACTGCCAACCTCTTTAAAAAGACCTCTTATCATTTCTTCCATGAGAGATGTAATTTCGTCTTCATTCATAAAGGATGTTTCAACATCAAGCTGGGTAAATTCAGGTTGACGATCTGCCCTTAAATCTTCATCTCTGAAACATTTAACAATTTGGTAGTATCTTTCAAAGCCTGACATCATTAAGAGTTGTTTGAAAAGCTGAGGAGACTGAGGGAGTGCAAAAAAACTGCCTTCATGCGTTCTTGATGGAACGAGATAGTCTCTTGCTCCTTCAGGTGTTGCTTTAGTTAAAAAAGGAGTCTCTATGTCTAGAAAATCATTTTTATCCATAAATTCTCGCATAAAATGCGTCACCTTTGATCTAAGACGCAAACGCTTTTGCATTTCGTCTCTGCGAAGATCCAAATAACGATATTTAAGTCTAACTTCCTCCGAAGTTTCCATCGAATCTAGTTGAAATGGAATGGGTTTTGATGAATTTAAAATTTTGATTTCTGAAGCAAGAACTTCTATTTCACCAGTTGGAATTTTATTATTAACCATCTCGCTAGCCCTTACAACAACTTGACCAGTTATCTGAAGCACAAACTCGTTCCTGATTGTTTCAGCAATTTTAAAGGTATCTGCAGTATCAGGGTTAATAACAATTTGAGCGATTCCCTTTTTATCTCTTACATCCAAAAATATAACGCCTCCATGATCACGCCTTCTATTAACCCATCCGCAAAGCTTTACTTGTTTGTCTAGAGTTGACTTGTCTAATTCGCCACAAAAATGTGTCCTCATTTTTTTTCCTTAATTTTTAGATTTTCAGGTGTCACAACACCTGCTGAAATAACGAGTTTGAAGGCTTGTTCAACAGTCATTTGTAGCTCGAATGCATCTTTTTTTGGCATCATCACAAAAAAGCCTGAAGTTGGGTTGGGAGTAGTTGGCACAAATAAATTGATGACATCTTCTCCAATAATAGTTTCTACTTCACCCTTATAGTCACCTGATTGAAATGCAATCACCCAGATTCCTTTGCTTGGATATTGAATCAAATATGCTTTTCTAAAGCTATCACTTGAAGTGTTAAAAACAGTAGAGGATATTTTTTTTAGTGCGTTATATATATTTCTAAAGCCGGGTATTTTATTTAACGCGCGTTCCCATAAGTCAAGGAGTTTGCGACCTAAGATGTTTGAAACAACAGCTCCAGTAATGAGGATAATTAGAATAACTAAAACAATTCCAGAGCCTGGAATAGTGGTATCTAAATTGAGCAGAGATTCAGGCAGAAGTCTCTTTGGGACAAGGTTATCGACAACTTCTAAAAAGAACTTGATAAGGAGTACACTTAGTGCAAGTGGAATCCAAAATAAAAGCCCGGATATAAAGTAATTTCTTAAGCGCTTCACTGAACTTAAAGGTAAATCCTAAAAAAGAGTTATTTTAACACAAGCTGTATTGTCAATTTGAAACTCGAGAGCTTAATATAACGAGGTTTTTAATTAAGCTCCTCTTCTCTAAGTGTTAGAATCTCATAGCCGTTTTCAGTCACTAAAATTGTATGCTCAGTCTGAGCTGAAAGCGATCGATCTTTGGTGGTTACTGTCCAGCCGTCAATTCTTGATGTAATGACCTCATACCCACCTAAATTTACCATTGGCTCAATAGTAAAAGTCATTCCAGGCTCAAGAATAGGGCTTTGAGATATTTTGCCATCATCGTAATGAATCACTTGTGGGAGTTCGTGGAAAACCTCACCAATGCCATGACCACAATAATCTCTGACGACAGAGCAGTTTTTACTATGGACATAGGTGCCTATAACCTTTCCAATCTCACCTAAGTGAATACCAGGCTTTACTTTGTCAATACCAAGCATCATAGAGTCTCTGGCGACATTACATATTTTCATGGCTTTAACACTAGGCTTTCCAACGATAAACATTTTTGATGTATCGCCATGAAAGCCGTCTTTGATGACAGTAATATCAATATTTATGATGTCACCTTTTTTGAGTTTTTTTTCGCTCGGTATTCCATGACAAACCACATTATTAACAGAGGTACATATCGATTTTGGGAAGCCATTGTAATTAAGGGGCGCAGGAATTGAATCTAAGTCGTTTACTATGTAGTCATGACAAATTTGATCAAGCTTCTCTGTTGTAACGCCTGTTCTAACATGATCACCTATCATCTCAAGTACACTAGATGCAAGCTTTCCAGCTACGCGCATCTTTTCAACTTGGCCTGGCAATTTGATTGAGATAGACATAAGCTATTTAGATTGAAGTGCTCTTTTCTCTAAAGCCTTTATTCTGTCTTCAATTGGTGGATGTGATGATAATCGTTGTCGCCATCCTGTCTTTGGTTTTTCGTCAATACCAAATGCTGCTAATTGTTCGGGCAAGGGTTCTGGCTCTCTCTGACCAAGACGCTTTAGTGCATTAATCATGTTTTGATGACCCGCTAAATCTGCGCCACCGGTATCAGCGATATACTCTCTTTTACGGGAAAAATACATAACAATGATGCTGGCTAGAATTGAAAGAATTACTTGGGCAAAAATGGTTGTGACAAAGTATCCAATTCCATAGCCACGTTGGTTTTTTAAGATGACTCGGTCGACAACATGCCCAATAACTCTAGAGAAAAATATCACGAAGGTGTTAACAACTCCCTGAATAAGGGTAAGCGTCACCATGTCTCCATTAGCAACATGACTCATCTCATGTCCAACCACTGCTTCAATTTCACCTTGAGTCATATTATCAAGCAGTCCCTGTGAAACGGCTACTAGAGCATTATTTTTACTGGCACCAGTGGCAAACGCATTCATTTGACTTGAAGGGAAAATAGCAACTTCTGGCATCTTAATGCCAACAATTTCAGATTGTTTTTTTACTGTTTCAATGAGCCATTTCTCTATGTTATTTTTTGGAGTAGCAATAACAGTTGCGCCCGTCATTCGTTTTGCCATCCATTTTGAAATCGCAAGAGAGATAAAGGCACCACCAAAGCCAAAAACGCCAGAAAAAATGACAAGAGCATTGATATTTAAGTCACTTCCATTTTGCATGAGAAGGCTTTCTACTCCAAGAATTCTAAGAGTAATACTTAAAATGACCATAATGGCAATATTAGTCAGTAAAAATAAGAATATTCTTTGCATATTTTTTCCTTGAATTAAAAAATGATTAACTAGTTATATTATATAAATAAAAAACTTTATTAATGTGATATTGATGAATTTTTGGATTAAGTCAAAGTGCTAACCTAAATCAAAAAAAAAACTATCTTCCAGGCCACATCATTCGCGCTTCAGTCATGGTGCAGGCATTTTCACCTGACGCAGTTAGTATGGTTTGATAAGAGTTATCAGTAGGAGTTAGAATAATATATGTGCCATCGGCATAGCTTGATAATTGAAGATTTTCATTTTTAGCTTTTATTTGTGCAATTTCAGAGCAAGATTGGTTATTAATGGCGGTCACTATAACTGTAGAAAGATAGCAGTATTCTCCCTCAGGTATCAAAGTAGCAGAGAATGATGAGGATCCATTGTTATATCTCTGAGAGGAGACATGAAGTGAAGGTAACACAGAAGGATTTTCAGGATGAGCAAATGTAACGTTTAAACCGTTTAAATTATATGATTTTTCTATTTGACTTAGATAGGAATAGCAAGTTTCATTGATACCTCGGTCTCTAGCATCATCAGATAAATTAGATCCGTTAGCGCAAAGACTACAAAAGAGCATTAGAAGTGTTAAGGTTGTAAAGTGGTAAGTATTCATGATTAACATCAATTTATTAAATTAACAGTTCAATATACGCCCTTTATCCAAAATATTAGGATAATTTTCAGAACACAATAAAACCTTAAATTTGATTGGATAAGTAATTTAAAGTACTTTATAATGAAATTTCGAATATTTGAAGGAGTTTTAAAAATGAAGTTAAGATTATTATTTATTGCTGTTTTAGCATTGCTTGTAAGTGGTTGTGTAGACACGATTATGGCTGTACCTGCTGCTGCAGTTAATGGGGTTGGAAATGTAGTAGGCAGTATTTGGGGAGCAGTAACAAGTATTTTTTAAATCTCTCTGGCAATACTTTATAGTCCCATAAAAATTATTATTTTTATGGGATTTTTTTTTGAGAATAATTCAACCAATATTTTTATTTTGCGCCAATTGCAGAGCTTCTTTTTTGCTAGAAGCCTGAACAGAGTATGAGACCTTATAGCCTTGATCTATGAGGTTTGATACAGTCCAATCGTTCCCCTTAAAGGCTGGCAGAGTCAGTATAACTGTTTCAACTATAATAATAATAATCTGCAGACCACCTGCAGTTGAAAAGTTAAAAAAGCCAACATACCCATAAATTTCATAATCAATACTAGCCAATATTAGAATTGCAAGGATATAGGCGATGAAAATTTTCCAGAGTCCACGAAACAAGAACCAAACTGGAAAAACGGGTATACATGTTATAAAGGGGATAGCAAGCCATGCAAAACCAGTTTTAACTGCTTTTAATTCTTTTGTAGGGTGCTGAAGAACTTTATAAGTGTTCATGAAAAAACCAAAGTAATTTTTAAAAACAGTATACCAATAAGATTTCAAATAATAAATTCAATAATAGAGATTATTTTATAAAGATTTTTACTTAACCATTCGTTGTGAACTATACTTTTAGTTGAACATATTTATTTAGAAATTTTTATGAAATATGAGTCATTAAATGACCAAGGCATTGCTCTAATAAAAAAAGATCAATTGAATGATGCAAAATTTTTTTTTGAAAAGGCAATTGAATTAAAGCCTGATTTTGCAGATGCATTAAATAATCTTGGTTTTGTGCAGCATAAACTTGGTAAATTAGATCAAGCGGTAAGGTTGTATAAGAAAGTGGTTGCTATCGACTCTAATTATGCTTTAGCAAGTGAAAATAAAATTCTTAGTGTTATTTATTTTTTCTCTCAGGGCAGTATTCAAGAAGCACTAGATACGCTTAGTATTCTTGTAGAGAAAAATCCTAAAGATCCACTCCTCTACAATATGCTTGGAGGTTGTTTTGCAAGTATAGGGCAGACTGATTTGGCGATTGAAAATTATCAGAAGGCTCTTGAGTTTGAGCCGGAATATGCGATCCCAAAGCATATGCTCAATTCTTTAATGGGACATACAAGCAAAGAACCTCCCAAAGAGTACGTAAAAAATCTTTTTGATGATTATGCTTATAGATTTAACGATTCTTTAGTTAATAATCTTCAATATAATCTCCCATTCATTATCAAAGACTTAATGCTTCGAAGTAATAGCGAAAAATCTGAATATAAAAATGTAATTGATTTAGGCTGCGGTACAGGTTTAGCTGGAAAGAGCTTAAGAGATATAAGTAGTCATCTTACAGGTATTGATATTTCAGAAAATATGATTTCTGAAGCTCTAAAGCTGGATATTTACGATAACTTAATTGTGGGAGATATAGTTGAAACACTTAGCTCATCTCAAGAAAAATTTGACTTATTGGTTGCTCTGGATGTACTAATATATATTGGAGACGCGCTATCAACTTTTCAAGCAGTTCGAAAAAGTTGTAAGTCAGACTCACTTTTTGTTTTTTCTGTTGAGATTCAAGAAGAGGATGGATACTCTCTATTAAAAAGCTCCCGTTATGGGCACTCAGATAGATACATAATGGATCAAACTGCTGAAATTTTTGATTTAGTCGATTCTCAAAATGTAAGACTTAGAAAAGAGGGCGATAATTGGATTAATGGAAAGGTATATGTATTTCGACCTATCTAATTAAATCCTGGAAAACTGGGTTCGATTTGAAATTTAGAAATTTCGTTTGATGTGTGAGGGAAGTTAATTACTCACCAAGTTCAGCTGCCAGTTCGGCTTCAAAAGCAGCAATTTCATCTTCTATTGATTGCTCAGTATCGTTTTCTGTTGCCTTAGCAGCTTTTTCAGCGATACGTTTGAGATTAGCTGCTGCGGCTTCTCTTTTTCTTTTAACTATAGCTGCGGCTTCTGCGGCAAGTTCTTCTAATACTTTTTTAGGTATTACTATACTGCTATCATCTAACATTTCATAAAGTCCTAATGATTTAGGTGACGGTACATCCATTGGCGTAATCATTGAAAAATCAAAATTACCGTTGTTTATAACAACTGCTCCATCAGTCCAAGGAACACCTGAAGCAAGATACAAATCATAATCACCATCAGAATCTAAATCATTGAATAGAATAGAAGAGATAAAACCATTCCTATTACTATAATCATCTACTGGAAATATTCCGTGGTCTTTAAACTTCTTGTTACCTAAGTTTTCTATAATTTGTATCGCAGTTCCTTTATATGATTTTCCCGCCCTACTATAAACAATGTCCATATCACCATCATTGTCTAAATCCCAAGCCGATACTTCAGGTATTGTTCCCCATGCTTTGTATTGCTTAAGTGGGGTTGTGTTATAAGGCATAAAATTTCCTCGACCATCATTCCAGTAAATTCCAGTAGGAAAACCATCGCCACCATATTCATGACCTCCAAATATAGCATCTAAGTCGCCATCATTGTCCATATCAGCTAGCTCTAAGGCAAATGCATTACTACCACCACATTTACGTTTTGTTAAAAACCCACTACCATCATTCTTTAAACACCAAAACGTTCCCCAGTCAGTTAGTACCACATCCATATCGCCATCATTATCAATATCACCCGTAGCCCCGCCGTGGGTATAAGCTCTGAAGTTATTATCACTAAGATGGGTGTTACTTGACTCTAGCCAAGTTCCATTTGGCTGACTTAAATAATAACTATCACGATAACCTATGTTCTCTTTGTCCATTCCATGGTCTGGTATATAAATATCTAGCACTTTATCATTATTGTAGTCTGCGATTAGTAACTGCCTTCCAAGCGACATACCTTTATTGTCACGATTATCAATCAACAGCTCAGTCGAGTAGTGAAACTTACCATCAGCGCCGCCCAAATAAAGTGCTGGTTGCGGTTTATTAACATCATCCATCTGTTGGAGACTACACCCATCTTCATAAGTACAGCCGAATTTTCTTGCTTGCATTGTCCCAATATGGATAACATCAGTTAGACCATCATTATTAAAATCAGCCTTATAATATAAACCTGTCCACTCGAATAGTTCTCTTGTTGGTGGGGGATGTAATGGCGGAGCAAAGAAATTAATATTGGGGTCATTCTCAATATAAATACCAGCTAATGCTTTTGTGTTTGAATTGACATTTGATGAATTAGCAGTAGATGAAGATGCTTGTTCATTGCTACCACCACAGTTATATACAAAATAAGTACCATCCGCAGAAATGCTCCTAACTGGCTCGCTGCCATCAGGGCACGACCCCGAAAAACCTTGAGTTGAGAAGAAGGATAGGATTAAGAGTAGGAATAGTTTCTTCATAAAACCACTATACCTAAGTAAGACTTAGTTTGAGTTACTATTAGGGTGCACGCAAATGGACTTTTTGACTTCTTTTTTAGTTGAATATTAAGCTGAAACCCTAATAGGAAGTGGGGCGAGAAACGGGGCTCGAACCCGCGACAACCGGAATCACAATCCGGGGCTCTACCAACTGAGCTATTCCCGCCATAATAAAAGTGGCGCGCCCAATACGATTCGAACGTATGACCTACGGCTTAGAAGGCCGTTGCTCTATCCAGCTGAGCTATGGGCGCATAACTTTGCTTTAATAAAGTTTAGGCTTGCACTTTAAAAATTAATTTTGGTCGGAGTGGAGGGATTTGAACCCCCGACCACCTGGTCCCAAACCAGATACGCTACCAAGCTGCGCTACACTCCGAAGGTGTGTAATTATACTGTCATAGTCTTCTTAGTCAATGCTTAATTAAGCTTGATTTATAAGATCATTTTATTTAATTATTGAAATAGTTATTATGCAGTTCTGTTTCTTCTTTATTGGCAAAAATAACCTTAATTTTTTCTCTGTTTGCAATATTCTTTTTGATGAGTGAAGGATCAGTTAACTCTGATTCATTGCCTTGGGTTTCTTGAAATAAATTAGACTGACCTCCTGTCATTGCAAGATAAACTTGAGCAAGAATTTGGGCATCTAAAAGGGCTCCATGTCTCGTTCTAGCGCTCGTATCAATACCAAATCGTCGGCAAAGGGCATCTAAATTATGCATAGTGCCAGGTCTTTGTTTTTTGGATAGTTCAAGAGTATCAATGACTGGACATAAATCTTCTATCTTTTTATTGATGCCATTGAGTTTAAGTTCGTTATCAAGAAAGCCCAAGTCAAATGGTGCATTATGAATAACCAAAGTAGCACCTTCAATGAATGATAATAGATCATCAGAAATTTGATTAAATTGAGGTTTGTTGATTAAAAATTTATCTGTAATTCCGTGGATATTAACTGAGTCGCCAACAGTCCGATTGGGCTGAATATATTTATGAAATTCAGTATTAGTGATTTCTCTTTTATCAATTTGTACGGCTCCAACTTCAATGACGCGATGACCTTCTTTTGGATTAATTCCAGTGGTCTCTGTATCAAGTACAATAAGTCTTTCCATGGTTTAAATAATAAAGTAAAATGTCTTATTTTAGCACTCACCCTTAAAGGTTAATAAAGATTATGGCAAGAGTTACAGTAGAAGATTGTTTAGATAAAGTTCAGAATAGATTTGAACTCGTTTTAGTCGCAGCAAAGCGTGCACACCAATTAAATTCTGGTGGCTTTAGAACAACTCTTGATGTTGGAAAAGATAAGCCAACTGTTTTAGCACTAAGAGAGATTGAAGCTGGATTAATTGATGCTTCAATATTGACTGAAGAGTATGCAATTGAGGCAGAGCTTAATGCACAGGAAAAGCTTGCTTCAGAAGCTAAGATGAGTGAGGTTACTGAAGAGCTTTCTGAGGCGAAGCTTGATTCAGAGGTAGAGACTGATGATTTAGCTGTTAAGGAAGATGAAGAATAAATAGCTTACCGCTTCCCTATAAAAATGACGCAATTGCGTCATTTTTTTTGTTTTTTCATATTATAAAAAAAATCATTGTATTTGGTCTTATTACTTTTCTCCGATTTGGTAACATAATTCTTCAATATTAAGAGAATTAAGGGGAGAAAATGACATATCCAATAGTAAAAAGTGACAGAAAACCATTAATTGATGCCGAAAGCTATCAGTTAATGTACGACCGATCAATTTCTAACCCTGATGAGTTTTGGGCAGAGCAGGCAGATCAATTTATTCATTGGGATCGAAAGTGGGATAAAGTCTCTGAAGTGGATTTTTCCAAAGGAAAGATTGCTTGGTTTGAAGGCGCGACTCTAAACGTATCATATAACTGTCTTGATCGCCACCTTCCTGAGCGCGCAGATCAGGTAGCCATTATTTGGGAGGGGGATGATCCAGATTCAAGTAAATCAATAACCTACAAAGAGCTCCATGAAATGGTTTGCAAATTTGCAAATGGAATGAAAGATTTGGGCGTTGAAAAGGGTGATCGCATTTGTCTTTATATGCCAATGATTGTTGAGGCAACAGTTGCTATGCTTGCATGTGCTAGACTTGGAGCCATTCATTCTGTCGTTTTTGGCGGCTTCTCACCCGATGCTTTAAGAGATAGAATTCTTGATAGTGAATGCAAGATGGTTATCACAGCTGATGAAGGTGTCCGTGGAGGAAAGGCTATTCCCTTAAAAGCTAATGTAGATATTGCTACAAAAGAGTGTGACTGTGTTGAGCATATTGTGGTTGTGAAGAGAACAGGTAATGATATAGGTTGGACTGATAGAGATGTTTGGTACCACGAGCTGGTCAAAGATGCATCAGCCAACTTTCCATGTGAAATGTTTGACGCTGAAACGCCCCTTTTCATTCTTTACACTTCAGGCTCAACTGGAAAGCCTAAAGGGGTTCTTCATACCTCTGGTGGCTATTTACTCTATGCTGCAATGACTCATAAATACACCTTTGATTATCAAGAAGGAGATATATATTGGTGTACGGCTGATGTTGGCTGGGTGACGGGACACTCATACATTGTTTATGGGCCCTTAGCCAATGGCGCTACGACTTTGATGTTTGAGGGTATACCGAATTACCCTGATGCCTCAAGATTTTGGCAGGTCGTTGATAAGCATCAAGTTAATATTTTTTATACTGCACCGACCGCAATTAGAGCTTTAATGGGCGCAGGAAATGAGCTCGTTCAAAAAACCTCTAGATCTAGTTTAAAAATTTTGGGGACTGTTGGAGAGCCAATCAACCCTGAAGCTTGGGAATGGTACTATAGTGTTGTGGGTGAAGAGAGATGCCCTGTTGTTGACACCTGGTGGCAAACTGAAACAGGCGGTCATATGATTACCCCGATGCCATTTGCAACTGAATTAAAGCCAGGTTCTGCAACCAAGCCTTTTTTTGGTGTAGAGCCACAAGTTTTGACTGAGGGTGGCGAGGTCCT
>Ga0209041_1002293_pt1 | contig 10510 bp, 10 predicted proteins | sample SaaInlV_100m_DNA_4_FD_184647 | JGI IMG/M metagenome (GOLD analysis project Ga0209041, IMG submission 184647) | Marine microbial communities from expanding oxygen minimum zones in the Saanich Inlet - SI037_S2LV_100m_DNA (SPAdes) (version 2) | ecosystem: Environmental > Aquatic > Marine >... | reverse complement strand
CTTCTCAAAAAAGGAGAACGATGATGTTTCTTCTGATTCAGGAACAAGCAACCACGGGAGAATAAAAAATAGAATAATGATGCCAGCCGCTAATACCTCAACCATTCCTGACCAAGCACCGGCAAGACCAAGCATCACGCCTCCTGCACCATGTGCCCACAATTTTGTTGCATCCTCGGCAAAAAACAGTGGTGTAAAGAATATTAAAAAGAGGGCCGTATAGAGGAAATTATCTGTAAGGCCAAAAATAAAAATGGCAACCAATAGAAGGATGAAAAACAAAGAGTTCGTTCTGTCTTTTTCACCTGTTTGAACGAGCGAACCAAAACTCCAACCTTCTACTGAAGGTCTTGGTGAGCGAATATCGCCAAAGAAGAATTCAAGGGCAAGTGGTGCAAACAGAAGGAATGAGAAGACAAAGGATGGAATTAAGGCATACACAGTTGCATCCAAAGTGACTGAACACGAAGGTAGATTTTGGGAATCGCACGATTGATCGATATATAATTGGAGGATTAAAGCAAGTATTACTCCAATTAATGGCAGACTGAAAAGACGAAGTGAGTGTGGCGTAGGTTTCCAGTTTTTCTCGGAGTTTCGTTGTAATTGGAGCCAAAACCCAATAAAAAGTAGTAAGATTACCAGATAGGTCATTACCTCTACGCCTGCTGTAGCATCAGATTTGAGTACCATCATCCGTGAAAATGCATCAGATGGAGGCGTACCTGCTGAATCAGTGACAAAGGTATGGACTGAAGATGCCCAAACGCCGCCTGCACGAGTAACAAGTGTAGCAAATAACGCAAGTCCACCTGCGGCCAAACCTGCACCAATCCAAGTTTGTTCAGATGTTTTGCCAGGCCTAGTGCGAAGGTGGGCCATGAAAACCAAGGCAAGCCAAGGCAGCAGTGAACCGGTTTCAACAGGGTCCCAAGCCCAATATCCGCCCCAATCGAGAATTAAGTAAGCCCATAACCCGCCTAAACCAATTCCAAGCGTTGATACAAATAAGCCCGGGCGAACGATACTAAGCATACGTTCTTGAATTCCTTTAGAATCTGTAAACATCGATGAAAGAGCGATTGAACTCAGATGTAAACATAATGAATAAGCTAAGAAAATAAGTGGCGGGTGTATCACCATGAGGTCGGTTTGTAATAATTCATTCAAACCTTGACCAATTCCCATATTCGTGCTTTCTTTGAAGGGGTCGAGGGTTAAAGCAAGGAGTAATAGAAGCAGATTGAAACCATAAATCAATCGGAGTCGGAGAGGATGGGTTGTGTCGGTGTTTTCCCCATTCATTGGTTTTCTCCAAATAAAGGCCAACACCGTCATCCACATGACCCAAAGCAATAGTGGGCCTTCACGAGCAGCCCATGTCGCAGCAAATCGATAGCGAAGAGGAAGTTCTTCACCGCCATAGGAGACGACATGAGCAAACGATGTATCGTTGACAAGAAAACGGCTCGCTAGAGCAAAAAACGGCAAAGCCATGAGAATATGAAATGTTATTGAGGCTGGTTTTGATTGTTGTTGAAGCAAAGGACGAACCAGCAATACGACTGCTGCAATGATGGCAAGCCACATTGTCAACCCCCACATGGACATTGGTCGTGATGCTCCCTCAAGGAGGTTGCGCGTGTTCAACTCGAAGATGGTTGGAGTTCACCAACCAAAGAATTTGGCACGGGAGTATCCAAAAGAAAGGAGGACATGAATCACCCTTTTAGTGAATAACATTGGTTTGCGGACGAGGATTTTCAACCCTATGCCTACTTTTTGCAAAGGTGACATGTTGCCGAGTTCTTCAGGTAAGCAACGCGCCATAATCGACATTTCATCATCTGTTAATTCGTACAAGGCTGTTTTACCTTTGAGGATTTTCGAATATGGTGGGAATTTCTTCTTCCATGACTTTTCATAGACCATCAATTGCTCTTTGGAAAGTGTTGATTTAGAACGTAATATCGATGCAATGGTTTTTGCAGCCTCTCGTCCAGACCAAAGTGCCAAGTGAGAGCCGCCCTCAAACAGAGGTGAGGTGAAACCTGCAGCATCGCCGACCAAAATCAAACCATCATCGACTGTGACCGAACGCGGACCTGAAATCGGAATAGTTCCCCCAAAAGGACGTACTTTGATACCTTCCGCTCGCCAAGGAGGATTAACGATTGGTTTACCATCAAGATAAGTGTCTTTGATGAACGAATCTAGATACTTAATCGCACCTTTTTTATCGGTTGTTACCAAACCAACATTGGCTCTTCCGCCTTCTTTTGGAATCATCCAAACATAACCATGTGGAGAGTACTTTGGCCACAAATAAAAGTCAAGATAACCATCGTTTTTGACATCCAATATTTCGTATTGAAATCCAGCGATTACCTCGACTTCGGTACCCATGTCAAGAAGTTTAGATGCTGCTCCGGACACCCCAGATGCATCGATCACTGATTTACACTGTAATGGGAAACCTTCGCCTTTCCCATCAATATCCCAATAGGAAAATTGATTTTCGCTATTGAAAACTCTCTCCATTGAGGTCACGCGATGGTGTAGTTTTAATTCAGCGCCTTCTTTTATTGCCTCATCACATAACCATCGTTCGAAAAGATGTTTTTCAAGAACATAGCCCCTCTCGGTGAGCAACTTTTCTGTCCCATCGGGAAAAATGACTCGGATACCTTTTACATCGAGCGCTTTGACATGTTCGGGGAGTTCCAAATCGAGATTCTCAACGGCGAGTTCACTCAGGCATTCCCCGCAGTGAACAGGCGTACCAATTTCTGGGTCAGCCTCAACAATTAGTGTTGACAAACCTGCCCGAGCGGCATGAAGAGCCGCAGAACCCCCACCAGGGCCTGCCCCGATTACCAAGACATCGAACATCTTCGCTTCGCCCCCCATGAACAGCAACTGAGGAATCAAGTCCATGAAAGAAACGGTTGATGCTGTTGGCTCGATTTTCAGTTATTCGATGCAAGACTGCGATAAAAGCCTGCAAGGTAAGTCAAGATATGAGTGAAAGAAATGGTGTTCTTTCAGCGCCAGCAAGTCCGACGCTCAAGATAAACAATGACGATACAAAGAATGTACATTTAACATCCCTACAAATCGGTGTAAGTTTTCAATGAATGTATTCTCTCCACGCTCAAAATTCGGCCTATTGTGTGAATACGACGGTTCAAAGGGAGGTCCCACTACGGCAGGTTGTGGCGTGGCGTACTTCTAAGCGGTGGCTCGACCATCTCGAGCAACGCGGTGAATTACTGCGTATTGCTCGCCCGGTTGATGTTCAGTTTGAAGCAGGAGCAATTGCTGATTTACTGGTCAAAAACGACGGACCTGCAGTTTTGTTTGAACAGCCTCGCCTTGCTGATGGAACCATCAGTAACATCCCATTAGCAATGAATTTGTTTGGAGGTAAAGACCGAACATTACGCGCATTGGGCGCCAGTCATGAAACTGAAATCGGTGACCGAATGGTCGCTATGATGAAACCTGACATCGGCCTCTATATGCGTAGGCCATGGAAAGGCTTACCTCTAATTCGTGATGCTTTGGCAATGCCTCCTAAGAAAAAGCGTAAGGGGAAATGCCAACGAGTGCAACTACCTATCGACTTGACTCAACTTCCAATTCCTACGATGTGGCCAAAAGATGGTGGACCATTTGTCACTCTCCCACTTGTGGTAACCAAGAATCCGAAAAATGGAGAGCACAACCTTGGCATGTATCGTGCTCAAGTATTCGGCCCCAAAGAGATCGGACTTCATTGGCAAATACACAAACATGGAGCGGAACACGCTGCTGCCGTCAAAGACGCTGGTGGAGATGAGCGTATGCCGGTTGCAATCTGCATGGGTGGCCCTCCAGAACTCATTTTTTCAGCAATTTCTCCACTTCCAGATAACTTGAGCGAATACCAATTCGCTGGTATACTAGGTCGTAAATCATTGCCGATTACCAAAGCACTCACTCAAGATTTGATGGTGCCCGCTGAAGCCGATATTGTCATCGAAGGCTATTGTATTCCTGGCGAGACTCGACTTGAGGGGCCATTTGGTGACCATTTCGGGTTCTATTCACTGACGGGCCAATATCCAGTCATGCATGTCACTGCAATCACTTGCCGAAAGGATGCTGTTTTGGCTGCAACCATTGTTGGATTGCCACCAATGGAAGACGGGCATCTGGGTGAAGCGATTGGTCAGCAATTTTCACCCGTTCTCAATTTCCAACATCGTGACGTGAAAAGCGTTCACCTACCAATGGAATCTGGATTCCATAATTTAGCCATTGTTGCTTCTAAGCAACGCTATCCGCGTCAAGCTCGGAAAACAGCACTTGGTTTGTTGGGGGCTGGGCAAATGATGTTCCTCAAAACAATCATTGCAGTTGATGAACATCAAAACCCTAAGAATTTGGAAGCACTTCTTGACGCACTGCATTCGAAGGTCGATATTGCAACCGATGTTCTGGTCCTTGATGGCATGGTTGCTGATTCGCTTGAAGCGGCCAGTCCGTATGAAAATGTACACAGTAAACTCCTCATCGATGCCACAACTCTGGCAGAGCGAGACCCACGTGCAGAGGGTGAACCGCTCGAAGGCTCATATGCGCAACCTACACCTGAATGGAGGCAAGGTAAAGGCGAGGCACCTGGATTCTCTGGTCTTGAAGACGTTCTCAAATTGGAACATGTTGCTGATGCGAGAATGCTACGAGATAGCATCATGGTTGTCACAACCCACATTGAAAACTCACCGACCCCTCAAGATGGACAATCCGAATCAAATGACGATGCTGAAGCATCGAGAATAGAGCGTATTTCTCAATTGCGAAAATCAATTTGGCAATTAGATAATTTATTTTCACTTCGCTGGCTCTTTATCACTAACGATGACCTTGATTTGCATTGCGAAAAAGCTCACCGCCGCCTTTTATGGCAACTTACCTCGCGGTTTGATGTCGGGCGAGGGCTCACCTTTGACGAACAGAGGCAACGCCTTTGTTGGGATGCTACTACACCAATTCCTTCCGTAAAGCATGGTGTGCGCAGATGGCCTTCCATCACATTGCATTCCCCAGAAACACTTGAGAAAGTGGGTCAACACCCTGAATTGGAAAAATATCAATGGCCACCCCATCTGTCGTTTGGAGGGAATGAATGATGGATGTCAAGCAAATTCTATCTTTCATAAAAATCGAACATACACTGTTTTCCCTCCCTTTCATTCTCATCGGCTATTTCATTGCCCTTGAGCAATTCAATATTTCTCCCGGAATTGATCTGCTGTGGATTCTTCTTGCAGCAGTCGGCGCACGCGGACTTGCCATGGCCCTGAATCGCATTATCGATCGAGATATTGATGCAGCAAATCCTCGAACAGAAGGCCGCCTTCTCGCCTCAGGTGAGATGAGCCTTCAAACGGCATGGACGCTTTCTGCCGCGTTCTTGGCCATGCTACTCATCGGTGCGGGCCTGCTTAACCCTGTTGCACTCATGATGGCATGGCTTCCTGTTCTCGTTTTTGTTGTCTACCCATACACGAAGCGCTACACTTGGTTGTGTCATCTTTGGCTAGGACTCTGCTTGGGCCTTGCCCCTGCGGGCGCCTGGGTGGCTATAGCAGCGGATGTACACAGCTGGGCGGCAATTACTGGTATGTTTGAGTATGGAACGGATTTCCTGTGGGCTCCAACCATTCTTCCAATTTCATTGGGCGTTGCTTTGTGGATTGCTGCATTTGATATCAATTATGCTCGAATGGACGTAGAGAGTGACCGCGAGAGTGGAATACATTCATTCCCATCCAAATTTGGAGAAAATGCGACCACACGTACAACCATACAGTTAACGTTGGTTTGGTTTGCTTGCTTTGCTATCAGTGACCCAATGGATGGAATATGGTTTCTTGCATCTGCAGGAATGATGGCGGCATTAAACATCTGGGTGGTCTTGAAAAAAGAAAAAATCAAGGATTTTCAAACGGTATTATTCCGTGTATCCATGTTAACCGGATGGATTCTTCTCCTTGCACTCATTATCGGATTTATGTCTGAGCCCAACGCCGGATTTATGTTGGACTAAATGTTTCTAAATCGAGAACATGTTGATGACTGTTGTCACAATACACCTATGGAAGGTTGATGTGCTTTGACGGCTCACCGTAAATCATGAACCATCTTGTCAAATCACTACTTGAATTCAATGAAGCCTTTGAAATCCCCAAACTCAACACCCCTGCTCTGGGCCCGGAAGATATGATTGAATTACGAATTAAATTACTTCGAGAAGAAGTGGAAGAATATGCAGAAGCTGCTCGTACTGGTGATTTAGTCGAAGTTCTTGATGCTCTTGCAGATATTGGATATATCCTTGCAGGTACCATAATCAACCACGGAATGCAACACATCTATGATGATGCCTTCAATGAAGTTCACCGTTCCAATATGGCCAAACTTGTTGATGGGAAAGTAATTCGACGCGAGGATGGAAAGGTGCTCAAACCTGAAGGTTGGCAACCACCTCAATTGGCACAGTTCGTAGAGTAAGCACGCCTAGCATCTGTAGTGGCCCACTGCAAGCCCTTGTGAACGACGTCGTTTCAAGGGTAGGCACGAAAAGATCCACTGAAAGTCTAAAGAATTGGCTTATCGTGTAGAATTGATATGATATATCCAAACTATCCGGAAGCAAATAGTTAATTCTTTCATTGCTGAGGTGGTTGATACTGTTGTTGGACTGGCTGTTGCACCTGTTGCTGAGGTTGTTGCTGCATTGGTTGTTGGCCAACCACTCCAGGTTGAACCATGTGCACCAATTGTTCATCACCACCTTTCATCCCAAGGCCAATTATGAGTATGACTAATCCACATAATGAAAAGCAAACTCCCGCAACGATGGATACGATGCCTAGTAAACTATCACCCAGCCCTTGGGCGGGAGTCATAACATATGCATTTCCTTCACCAGTCACCGTGATTGTGTAGGTCTGGGTATCGTTGGTGGGTATTCCGAAAGTACCCAATTCCCTGAAACCCTCTTGGACACTACAACGATCTCCCGCACATTTGTTAAAGATTTCAATTCCATTTGAATCAACGATACTCACATTTGGCAAAGCACCGTCATCCTCGGTCCAAACATTGTACAATAGGCTTCCAGTCACAGAGAAGTCTGAAAGTGAATCTGGAGTGTCACTTGCCTCTCCGCCCCAAAAATTATCAGTAGGGGGGTCGAAATCCAATCCATCCTGCATTTTTATGTATCCAAACAAAATTGCAACCAGAGCAATTCCCAAAACCACTCCGCCGACAATCAACATTGATTTCTTACTTCTCGCCATCAGTTACATACGGGGAGTGTCCAATTATGAAGATTTCTTTGCAGTCTGGCCACCTGCTCTGATGGGTAAGCAGAGGGTACCGTCTGAAATGCAAACACTACGCTATATTGGGTCAAACCCTGCAAAGAAGGGAGTTAGTAACAATAATACAGGAAATGCATTTCGAAACAATTAGTGTACTCTGTACTTTTATCTGCTTTATTCGCTGGCATAGTGGCAATTCTAGTCACTGTAGCCATTGAGAAATGGGGTGGTATAATTGGTGGAATACTTGGTACTCTTCCCACAACCATTGTTCCAGCAACAATTGGAATGTATATCGAAGGTGGCTCAGAAGATCTCGCCACCAGTATGTCACTGATTCCGTTTTGGATGTTACTCAATGCTCTTTTCGTTGCATCTTGGGTTGTTATTCCTAGGATGAAAGAAGGAGTGACTCTTGCTCAAATGACATTTGTTTCTCTAGCATTCTGGTCACTCCTAGCCCTTTTGATGACGATTTCATTAACGCAAGCGCTCAATATTTTTTCTGAAAGCATGATCGGTATTGTTGGATTAGTTGCATTACTTGGACTTGGAATATGGATGACTTGGATTCCGCAAAAAGCGCCAAAAGGAAAGAATTCTGTGACTAAGAAAGTCCTACTTATGCGCGGATTAGCTGCTGCAACTGCTATAGGAATTGCAGTCCAGTTATCCAGTATGGGTCAGCCAATCATTGCTGGCCTTGCCTCGGTATTCCCTGCAATATTCTTGACAACAATGGTGGCACTATGGATGGCTCAAGGCTCTGATGTCCCAACAGGGGCAGCAGGGCCCATGATGCTAGGGGGGTCTTCAGTTGCCGTGTATTCGCTGATTGCACCGTGGGCTTTACCAGTAAATGGAATAATTCTAGGGACTCTAATCTGTTGGTTCGGTGCAGTGATTACAACCTCAATTCCAGCATATTCTTACCTACGCTGGAGACAGTCATCGATTTCACAGATTGGCAAATAAATAATCGAGATGGTCCACTTTTATCGTGGAATGTGAATCCTTGTGAATCAACGCCAAACAATTGGCAATGATTCTCGAAGCGCTTTCAATTCTTCACCATTATAGATGGGTTTTCCTTCTTCCTTTAGAGTGCTCATTATCAGCCATAAAACACCATTCCAAGCATTGGAACGTGCAAAGATTTCAACATAGCCACAAGCAGCAGCTTCGAGTAATTTACCTTCATCGGTGTGCTCGCTAAACAGTGCACGGACAAGGTTTTTGGCATTGAATTCGTATCCTTTTGGACGCCATTCCATCATGAAAATCAAACCTTGAATGGTGCGAGATTAAGTCGATCGACCAGGTGTTCAATTTCGACATCTGCTACTGCTTTCATTCTATCTCGGAGTGTTTCAATTTCTCCATTCATCATAGAAATTTTATGAGCACGTACCAAATCTGTTAGCAGTTCATTGACACTTTTGTGCCCACTCATCGTTCGCATTGTATTGAGTTGTCGACGTACTTCGTAACTCACACTGACCGAGGTCATCCCTTCACCTGTCATAACTATCCCGAACCTGCTCTGTTCTATAGTATACTTAACCTGCGCGAAGAGATGATGCAATGAAACACCGATTTGAAGGCCAAAAGTTAATCTTCAAAAGGAGAAATCAACGGTTTTTTCGCTCAAGTAACAATCTTGGGTTTTCTGAAACTCCAAATTCTCGGCGCATTTCAATGACCCGCTGATGAAATTCTTTCGAAAGTGTCCAGTATTCCAAAGAACCAGCGCCAGCACCAGAATTTGTTGGTTTGTTGAGTAGCACGGTCGGTGCTCCACTCCAAGGTGCTTCGGCTACTTTCACCAAGCGGCGCACTGTGGTTTTGAACAATTTGTTCGGCATTTTCCGATTGACTTCATCACATACGTGTCGACTGAGTTTTGAACGAGCATCGACCATGGTCATGGCGATACCAAAAATTTTCAAGTTTCGATTTATTCGTCGCTGAATCATTTTGATAGAATTCATCAACATACTGAAACCTTCTAGAGCATAGTATTCCGCTTGCACAGGGACCATCACCCAGTTTGCAGCACACATTGCGTTAATCGAAAGCAATCCCAATGAAGGTGGTGTATCAATAATGATGTAATCGAAGTTATCGATAATCGGGAGTAAGGCTTCTCGCAAACGAGTTTCTCGTCCAATTTTGTGACTGAGTTCAATTTCAGCACCCGAGAGGTGGATATCACTAGGTAATAACCACAAATGGCCGACAGAGAGGTTGTCCGGTGCCTTTTTGTTATTGTTGCGAAGACTCCAAGCGTCACGCATTGATTGAGTCAGTTCCTTAGGGCCAATGAGATATTCTTCCATGAGGGGCAAATCTTCTCCAGAATCGTTTGCAAGTAAATCATATGCTGTTTTTTTGATGTTCTTCTTCTCAACACCAAAGGATGTAGCACAATTTCCTTGAGGGTCAAGGTCAATGAGCAGGACTTTTGCCTTGGGAAGTCCTTGTCTGGAAGAGCCTTTGGCGAGTGCTGCAGCCAAATTTACCGCAGTGGTGGTTTTCGCACAACCACCTTTCTGATTTGCAACTGCAACGACCATCTTGTAGGGATTCAACTTAGCACCTCCTCGGACATGTTGAGGGAGAATGGTCTTCCCCTTTCAATGATGACCCCATCTGTTAAATTTCAAGCGGGTTGAATCACAGGGACGGGTACTTCGGAAAGGATCTTTCGAACAATATGCATGCCGGTGATTCCTCGAATCTTTGCTTCAGGTTTCATGTTGATACGATGAGAGATAATTTGCAGTGCAATTCCTTTGACATCGTCAGGAATGACATAGTTTCGTCCAGCAATAGCGGCAGCAGCACGCCCGGTCTTGAACAACGATTGTGATGCACGTGGTGAAGCGCCGTTGGTAACACGATGGTCTTCTCGAGTGCGTTGAACGATTTCAACAATATAGGAAAGAATCGCAGGGTCAACGTGAACAGTTTCCAATGCTTTTTGCATTGCAACGACTTTCTTTGGAGATGTGATTTGTTCGACATCGTGCCCATCCTTTCCACGTAGTTTTCTACGAGCGAGAATTGCCTTTTCTTGTGGTCTGTCTGGATAACCCATGCTCATCTTCATCAAGAAACGGTCCATTTGT
>Ga0209041_1002280_pt1 | contig 10538 bp, 19 predicted proteins | sample SaaInlV_100m_DNA_4_FD_184647 | JGI IMG/M metagenome (GOLD analysis project Ga0209041, IMG submission 184647) | Marine microbial communities from expanding oxygen minimum zones in the Saanich Inlet - SI037_S2LV_100m_DNA (SPAdes) (version 2) | ecosystem: Environmental > Aquatic > Marine >... | reverse complement strand
TGAAGGAGAATAATATGGCAGAATCAATGTTTAGTAATATGTACGATGCTCGTCAAAAAGACTTAGAAGGTGCTGTTGATTATGGTACTTCTTTAGCGGCTCTACCTAGAGGAAGGGTCAGTGTAGCAGTAGCAGGTCAATCTGGTGGTATGTTAGGTCAAGGTTTATCTAGTCTTGCTGGTGCATTACCGCCTGAACAAGCACAACAAGCAAAGATGGATGAGCTAATGTCTCGATTCCCTAATCCTACTACCTACGAAGATTATATGGCTATTGCTGGTGAGTTTATGACATCAGGTATGCAAGATATGGGTGAGTATTTTCTTAAACTTGCTAATGATATGAAAACTAAAGCTACTAAACCATCAGCTTTCGCTGAAAAGATAGCGTTTATCAACGGTATGGATATTTCTGATGCTGAAAAAGCTGAAATGAGAAAGAAAGTTGCTGGTGGTAGCGGAACTACTATCAATATGGGGGCTGGTGATACTGCTTATGATAAAGAGGCTGGTAAGATAGCTGCAAAAACTGATAAAGACCTAGTTGAACTTGCAACTATAACTGCAACTGCTAGTTTAGATAAAACTGGCGAAGTTTTGGATATCCTTGAGACAGGTGAAGCATCAACTGGAATGTTTGCTGGTTTAGACCTTGTTAAAAACAGATTTCTATCTGTATTTGGCAATGAGGAAGCTAGAAAAAGCGCAACAAAAACTCAAGTTCTTGAAGCCTTCCTTGGTAGTGATGTATTCCCAATGATTAAAGCGTTAGGAATTGGTGCTAGGGGTTTAGATACACCTGCTGAGAGAGAGTTCCTCATCAATGTAATGACTGGTGCTAAGGAAATGAATAAGGAAGCTATCATTAAATTAACAGAGTTAAGAAGAGGAATTAATGAAAGTGTTGTTGAAAAATACAATAAGCGTCTAGCAGATGGAGGATTAGACAGGTTTCAAAAAGCTTATGGTCGCCCGCTTGAGCCAATTAAACTTAAATTTAGACCGCCTTCTAGCGCCATATCTGGTGTCATAAATGGAACTAAAGTATTTAAATTGACTAATGGTGAATATGTAGATGCTTATGGAAAGCCTTTTAAATTAAATAAGGGAAAATAAAATGGCTAACGAACTAGATAGTTTATTTATGGCTGATGTTCCTTTTAAGGATGATGAATTAGATAACGCATTTGTAGCAGACCCTATTGAGGTTGCACAGGATGCCCCTGAAGACGACTTATCAACTAAATTAGATAAGAGTTGGGATAGAAGACAATCAGAGGTTGAAGAGCTTAGAACTCGATATGAGCTTGGCTATATAACTAAAAAACAGTTTGATTCTAGAACAGTTGGTAAGGCTGCTGGATATATGGGCGATGTCCTTGGTAATACGTTTATGTCTGGTGCTGAGACTATTTATGAAGAAGCTATTAAACCTGCTGCTGATTTAGCTGAGTGGTTAGTAACTTACAATGGTGAATCTAAAGTTGTCAATGCTACAAATGACGCTGTAATTGCTGGTTGGGAGAAATTCTCAACATCATCAGTTGCTGAAGAAGCACAAGAGGCGGTACAGAAGGGTTATAAATGGTATAAGAAATGGTCTATTGAAAATCCTGAGGCTGCTGAAGATTTTGAGGCGTTTGTGAATATCGGATTATTATTCACACCTTACAAGACAAGGTCTAATGCAGTACCAACTGAAGTTCCTGGTTTAGTTAGTAAAACTGGTGACGATTTAATTAAATGGGGTGTTGAACAAACGGCTAATACACGCGTAACTCAGGCAAAGCAGATGCTAATGCCAGATAAGCCCACTAGACAGCAGCTTGAAAATACCGAGCAAGTTGGGATATTCCGTACAAATGTTATTACACCAGATGCTTTTGAAGATGAGATGATTAAAAATGTCTCCAGAATTAAAGGTTTAAACACTAAGAGAAGCCCTACGCATTATTTTCAGATGATTAATAAAGATATTGACGCTAAAGCAACTCAGTTAATTAAAGACTTAGATGCTACTGGCGTTGTGTTACCACATACAACAGTTATTAAGAAGGTAGAATCAGTTTTAGATGAGACACTAAATAAGTATTTTGGTGGAACAGATGATGCTGTGCTTAGAAAAGCCATCCAAGGCGATATTGAAGATGTTAAGGCTATTTTATTAAAGCATGGTGAAACACCATCAGGTGTGCTTGCTGCTAGAAAAGAAATTGACAAAGTTATTAGAGATAAATACAAGTTTAAAGATGATGGCTCTGTGCTACCTACTAAAGCTGCGTCATTAGATATTATTAGACGAGCATTAAATGAAGCTACAATAGAATCAGTTCCAGATGTTGCAGTAAGAAAGTCGTTGAACTACCAATTTAGCTTATACAGAGCTAAAGATGCCATTGAAGACAAAGCTATTAATGATGCTAAAAACGGTGTTGGTAGGGTTTTAGGCAATGTAACAAAGGTTATCGACCTTAAAATGCAGAGTAATAGAACCTTGGCTATCTTATTTGGTCAATCAGCGTTTGCTGTTGCAAGTGGTTATATGCAAGGAATAGGTGCTGGTGTCCTTGCTTATGGCGCTGCACAAGCTGTAAAAATGGGTGTAAACTCACCTAAGACAAAGTTTGCATTTGGTCATTTGCTGAAGCAAATTGATAAGGCTATCCAAGCATCGAAGAACGGTAAAATGAAAGAAGCATTAAGGGCTGATAGAATTATCGTACAAGACCTATTCGAGATGCCTGTAGAAAAAGAAAACAAGGAGAAATAACAATGGCTAGAGGTAAAGACGGTTCTTTATTAACAAAAGAACAACTAATTAAACTAAACAGACAACGCTTTGATGAAGGTGTTGCCTCAGGTAACTTATACAACACTGGTCCTATTACTGAAGAAGGTGGTACTGAGTTTGGTACTGATAGATGGGCTTCTTATTTTGAAGATAATCCTGAAGAAGCACCTAATAACTGGATTGTTGGTGAAACTACCTCTGAAACATACCTTGATGAATCAACACAAGAGTTCATTGTTGATAAAGATGAAACTAAAATACTTGACGATAAAGGTGAGGTAATATTCCAACCGTCAGAAGGTATTGATGAGGGTGATAGATTCATTGAGCCTGAAGAGTACCAAGCAGATAACGCTACTAAGCGTGGCTTAACTGGTCAAAGAGATAGCCAAGGAACTTTAACGATATCGCCTTTAACTAGAAACGAGAAAGGCGAAAAGGTGAATCTTGAAGAATTTACTAAAGAGAAAAATGCTGTTATTCGTAATAAACTAGAAAAAGTACGAGGAAGTATAAAGGATAAAAAAGATAAATTAGCAATGATGGAAGCAACTAATATTGATGCTGAGTCTGAGGCTGAGGTGGATATTGAACAAGAAGATTCAATGGAAAACTGGATGGATAATTTTGAGTCTATGTCAGATGAAATGTTTATGGCTATTGACTTTAAAGACCTTGAAAAGTACGGTGCTAATGCTGAAGATGCTTACACTGAGGTTAAGTTAGCAAAAGATAAGGCTGACAGTGAGTTTACAGACGCTCAGATGGATGCTGCTGAGTCAGATAGAGAAGCTATGGAAATGGGTGCTGAGTTAGATGCTGAGATTGCTCAAGACCAAGCAGACGAAGAACAACTATCTGATGCTGAGTCTGAACGGATGATAATGGAAGCAACTGCTGACCAAGATAAGATGGAAGGTGATGCTGAACTTCGTGACTTCCCTATGATGAATATGTCAGATAAAGACAAAGGTATGTTCCAGTTCCAAAAGACTGATACGATTGCCAATGAGAAAGAACAAGCGTCTATTGATACTATCATGGGTGACACAGATATGAATCCTGAACAAGCACGTCAACTAATGACTAAATTGAAGGGAATCTGTGGCTAATGGGAATGTTTAAAACCCGACCAACTAGAAAAAATCGGGATGAGATAGCCAACAATGAGCAAGAAACATATTTTGCTCTAAAGTCTAACGGACTTGATGATAAGACTATTGCAGCTCTTATGGGGAATATCCGTCAAGAACAATCTGATTTTAAATTCGATTCTGAGAATGATTCAGATGCGTATGGGTTGTTCCAATTAAAAGGTGTTTTAAGAACTGGATATGAGGATTATTTAAAAGAATTTAATCAGAAAGACGGTATTGAATCTCAAGCAGATTATGTTTCAGATATTATAAAAAATAATTACGAAGGCTCTTTTGGAGACCCTATTCTAGGATATGGCAATACAGCAGACCTTAGAAAATCATTTGATGAAAAAGGTATGCTAACTCAAACAATGAACTTTATGGATGTTTTCGAGAACCCTTCTGATGAAGAAATGGAACTAAACAAAAGGTTCAAATATACAAAAGATTACTTTAATCAGATTAAAAAATATTACACTGATTAATGTATATAATAAAATAAATTCATAAAAAACCCCCGAGAGAATTATAATCAATCGAGGGTAGAAATAGGTGTTAGAGCCACCTGATTGCTATTATAACATATAGTAATCAATTTGGTCAAGACACTGCAATGGTGTTTAGTTTTAAATTTGACCACAACTCAAACAAAATAGATAAATCCGAGCAATGACTGACCACTTGTCAACTCGGTCGAAGTGGCAGGTAACAAGAACCACCGATATGAACTCAATGTGTTGTTAGTTAGAGTTTGTTGGCTTGGAATGAAATGACCAAGAAGATAGAGGGTTTAAGACCAAGCATCTTAGGCTCAATAACTGATACTCTTAGACCGTGACTATGGTCTATGTGATTAACGCCCTTCTATGGGTATTACCACAAGAGTAAAAGTGGGGTAGCTGTGTCTAAAATATATACTTTAAGCCCTAGGTGTTCTCATCTTGCCTAGTAATTCATAACTAGGTTCTGCATTAAGGGCTAATGTTTTCATTAAAGAAGAACGAGATAGACCAGTTCTTCTAGCCTTTTCATCAATTAGTTTTAAATCTCTTTTGTCGATTTTAATGTTGATTTGTACTATTGGCATAATGTCCTATAACGTCTTAGAATGGCTTGATTATACACTATCTATATACTACATTAGTTCAGCACTAATAATAAACCCACCTTTCTTACCTAACCCTTGAACTTTATACTGTTCCTTTAGGTCTTTTTCTTCACGCTTTAAACATCTTGTTAAGTAATGTTCATAAGCATCATCATAATCTCTACCTGCTCTTGCAACCCTGTCTGCGTAATCCTCAGCCAGTTTTATACACGTCTCTGTTTTCGTCATTTGATTCCTCTAGTTTTGTTATTGTAACTTCTGTTCGTGGTGTATTAGCCCAGAACATTCTTGCTTTAAGCATAACAACCTGCTTATCGTCTTCGTAATATACACCATTTAACGAATCAAGTATTGCTTTACAATAATTATCTATGTCTGCGTTGTTGTCGCAGTATGTTCCTTGCTTGGCTAATTTCTTTTTCTTTGACCATGACTTAGCCATAGGAACAAAGAAGTCTAATTGAGCATATACGTTGCCATCAAAGGGCTTGAACAATATGTTGGCAGTCGCCATCTTCATGTCTTCTTTGTACTTAGTGTATTTCTTAGGGAAAAATGTTGAAAATCTCGTTACCCTAGGGCGTGATGCTGGTACTGGTGCTACATAAAATATTACCTTCATTCTTCACCTTTTATCAGTCTATCTTGCAGTTTACGAACCTTATCATCAAGGTGTAGTATATGCCTATTCATTTGCTCGACTGTAAAGATTAGTTCTTTTAGTTCTAGTCTTGCTTCTAAATTAAGTTTATCTACTATTGCTCTAAAACTACCCATCTTCATTCTCCTACATTATTTCACTGTCTAGTAACTCAGCAATATCGTATATTTGTTCTAAACCCGCTTTGTTAGAGTTAGCTATATTGACTCTTACTGAGTCTTCTAAAGGGTCAGGTCTGTATGCTTCTACATCAAATAAATCCAGTAGGTTTATAAACAGTAATGCTTGATTGCTATTAGCAAATTCAAATATCAATACTACTTTCATTTCTCCTCCTCCTCTCTTCCAAAGTATTCGATTAAGTAAGCAATGTATTTAGTTGGATAATTATTACCCTCTATTCTTTTTTTCCAAAAATTATCACTAACAGAGACCTTCTTACCTTTATCTGTAATAACACAAAAAGACTTATCCATCTTCATTCTCCGTAAATTGTATAGGAATTAAAGGATATTCAGTATCATCATCAATATCTCTTTTAGTTCTGATTGTTGCTTGTACACCCATTGAATACTTATTGTCTTTCAATTCTCTAAGAGTATCTAATACTCTTGCATCAACATAATAAAGTTCAGTGTTAATCTTAGTCATCTTCATTCTCCTTAGTTGTTGGGTCAGCACCCTCACGTGTAAGTATATCCAAAAGCATTACTTTGTAATTGTAAGGCACGCCATCGATATATAGTACATTATCAAGTATATCTAATTCCTCTTCATTCATCTTCATTCTCCTATGAGTGTGTATCGTCTTCACCCAAGTCCACCTCATTGTTGAGGTACATCAGGTCTTGCAATGCCAACTCTAACTTAGAACGAATCCACTGTTCACGGTCTGTCTTTGGATACTCTATTGTGCTTTGAATCTCGTCTAAAAAACCAACGATACATTCTAATTTTTCCTTACATAATTCTGGGTTGTGATATTTACTTTCCATCTTTATTCTCCTATTGTTGTTAAACTTTGTATAAATATTAAATCTGAGGGGTCTCACAGTGCGTTCCCGAGGACTTCTCACTTGAGTCAGGCATACCCCCTACTAAGCACATTACCACCTCATAGCCATAGGTTGGTTTCTAGGGTGGTATCTCAATGAAGCAGGTGTATCGTCAGTCCATTGTTGTGAATCTGGCTCATAGTAGAATCCCCACATACCAGTAAATTCATAATTCCTTTGTTTGTCAATAATCATATAACCATCATAATCAAACGGGTCAACAAACTCACCATCTTTTCTAGCTTGTACTTTAACCTCATTCAAGTGAATCAAAATAACATTGAAGGCTAGGTTGGCAATATTGGCACTACCTGCAATATCTTGCTTGGTTGGTGTATGACTCTTAACACCTGCTGGTGATTTGCGGCAATGAGCTACAAGGTGGATATGAATGTTATGTTGTTTAGCCTTGGTGGTTATCTTGCTCATGAAGTTCTTTTGACTCTCGTTATCATCTTGATTAACACCACACATCATCAATGAATCAATCATAATATGCTTAATGCCTTTCTGTTCTGCTGACCAGTCAATCATAGCCAGTATGTCATTACTCTCCACAGTATCGGTAGCATCATAAATCCACAAGCGTAAATCGGTTTCGTCTTTGAATCTTTGATAGAATTGGTTGTTTGGTTTAGCGCCACCGAATCCTTGCCTACACATCCTAGCCACTGTCATTGAGCCTTTCATTTCCATAGAAGCAATCAACACAGACGTTGTCTTAGTTAGCCACAAAGCTATCTGACCCATAATGATTGACTTACCGTTGCCATTGACTCCAGCCCATACAGTTACCTCACCCTCTCTGAATCTAAACTTATCGTGTGTATGTTCCCAAGGCATTGTATCACCTGTTAAATTAACACCGTTGTCGAGTATGTCTTGAGCTTCAGATAAAAAATGTGAAGCTGGTTTGATTAACTGTCTTTGTACTTGCGCTCTGTAGTTTTTAAAATCATTTGTTGATACTTTGTTCATACTTTCCCCTATCTTGATAATACTTTACGTTGTGTTGCTTGTTGTCCTGCTCGTTCATCTTCCCATCGTTCATCGTTAATATAAGTTGAAGCGTGTGGTATGTATTCATTAAAACGAGCCATTCCACTTGTAACATCTTTCACTGCCAATTCCTGCTTAGAGTTTGATAGTTTCATAAATCGTTCTTTTGCTAATTTCTTTTTTTCACCCCTTGGATATGCTTTCCAGAACTCATCAAAACGACTAACGCACATAATATCTTCTTCTTTAATACTCTCTTTCTCTTTAACTATCTCTTTCTCTTTAATATCGGTACGGGTTTCCATAGGTATGGATTCCGATACCTGTGGGAATGGGTATATATGGTAATGACCACCTGTGAAAGAATTACCATCGTCTTTATGTCTGACAAATTCATATAGACCAGCGTCTCTAAGCTCTTTCATAGCCTTCATATAAGTCAACCTACCAACATCAAAGTGTTGTCTAATGTGTGATTCTACTACATCCCAGTTGTCGCTTTTTGATTGTAAGTAAGTCCATATAGATAATGCTATTGGATTTCTAAGTGATTGAACAACCTTACGACTAAGCATATCGTAAGGTATTTGGTCTTGGTGTTTCTTTAACTTGTTAATCATCGAACACAACAGCAGGGTTGCTAAATAATCTATCCATGATTTCGTATAAATCAAAGTCTTCTTGGTCGATAACCTCTACTTTAGATAGTAAATCATCTTCAACCCACTCAAGGATTGCAAGTTTCATTTTTGCTTGGTTCATGTTGTGGCTTATTTCTTCAAGTCCACAATCGTTTTTAATGTAGTTCCAAGCCACCTCATCACGCATTATTTCTTCTTCTAGTTCGTCCATCATAGGTGATATAGGTGCTGTTTTAGCTATGTGTTTAATTCTCTTCATAAGCTCTTTCTCTTTCATGTCGGTGTTCTCCGTTGTTATTATAAGTATGGTACGTGTTGATTATAACAGGTATCAAGTATGCAACTTATGTGATTGTTCTAATAACCATTGGCACTTAACCTCAACGTTAGTCATCAAGCAAAAATCCATCATGCTTATTAGTGATACATTGTCTATATCATCATCGGTCAATAGGTCAGTTGCTTCAAACTTACCATAGTGTTGTAAGTTCTTCATTGCCTGATAGATTGTTCTGTGTTCAGAGAATCTAAAGTCCTGAGCGTGTAGGTCTTTTAGTAGTGCGTCAGTCATGTTTCCATTAACTAACATTGCCCCCAATACATCTTGCTCGTTCCATTGTTGTATCTCGTTCATACGAGTGTTCATAGTTACCCCCAGTTTAGTTTAGTTAAATTGTTTTCAGTAGTAGCCTTGATAAAGGTTCGTAAAAGTTACGTTGTTTCATTCGTTCCTCAAGATTTAGTTGTTTTTTAATTATTGGGCCTTGACTTAATTGTTTCCCACCACCTCTACCATCGAGTTTCCTTGATAGTTTATCAACATCAAAGATACCCCTATTCAAACGTGAATAGAGTGTGTTCTTAGACAACCCCCAAGCATCAGCCATTTCAGCAATAGTAACATCTGTCTTACCGTTGATATTACCATTACGAATGTGATATGTCTTTATAGACATAGGTCAAAAAGGTATAGAATCGTTAAACCCATCAACCACTGATACTGGGTCAGTCTTATGTATTTGGTCATCTTGCTTATCTTCTTTTTTCTTAAAACTAAAAGTTAAAGCAGGTGATTTAGGGTTGGCATCGGGTTTTCTTGTCCATGCTGATACCCAGTATTCAACACCATCAATGTCCATACTGCCTTTAAAGTGTGGGTGGGAGTCTGATTTGCGGTCTTCATTCTTCCAAATTTGACCCCTGTTTGTATTATTGTATTCCATCTTTATTTCTCCTGTTATTAAAAAGAGTAGGTTACGCCTACAAGTCGTACTGTTCGTTTAACTTAACGAGGTGGAGGGTTAGCGTATGAATCGCTGAAAACCACCCCGACTAATCGTGGGTAGTAATCCCCTTTAGTTCTTAAATTTATAGTTTGCAACTAAACAGTTTTCATCAAACCTATTCATCACATTGATACGCTCAGTGATAATATCCCACCCCTCCTTTCTTAGTCTATGGATAGAAGATGATAGTCGATATATACCAAGTTCTTTCCAAGCCTTTAGAGGGTTGATATTACCATTGTCTTTGAGATAATCTAACAGTCTTTCATCGTGGGTTGTTTTCATTACATACCCTCCTTGTTGTCTGATTCAAATAGTTGTGTGTAGTAATCACAAACTTGAACAAACCCCTCTTTCTTAGCAAAGTCATAAATGTCTGACGCTAAGTCAAAGTTATCTTCTTTCTTTGCTCTATCTAAAGTAGCCTTAGCATCGTTAATTCTAGCGTTGTGTAGTTGTGTAGCAGTTAATGGTTTGTCTTTACCATTAGCAGTATTACCATCATCGTCTATTGCTTCAAGACCGAACATAGACACAAGGGCATAACGCCTAGCGTATGTAATAGCACCACCAAGTTTCTGCATATCAGCACTAGGTATAACCAAGTGTGTGTGCGATACAATCTTATCTTCTGGGTTTGATACATTAACAAGTTCTGTTGTTAGTACATCAACACCATCGTGTCTATTAGCATACTGAACATAGATTAAGTTACACTCAACTAAGGCAGGTGCTAATGAGTCCATCACACCGTTAAGGTCAGCATAAGACGATTTAAAGAAAGGGTTTTTAGCAGTCTTTTTAACGCCACTAACCATACCTCTAACCATCGCTAATCGTTCATAAACATTTAATTCTT
>Ga0209041_1002275_pt1 | contig 10546 bp, 8 predicted proteins | sample SaaInlV_100m_DNA_4_FD_184647 | JGI IMG/M metagenome (GOLD analysis project Ga0209041, IMG submission 184647) | Marine microbial communities from expanding oxygen minimum zones in the Saanich Inlet - SI037_S2LV_100m_DNA (SPAdes) (version 2) | ecosystem: Environmental > Aquatic > Marine >... | reverse complement strand
CTAAATAATTTAGTGATTAATCCAAAAGGACCATTAGCCGAGTTGACAACTAGTACCACATCAGTATTTGAAAAACAGGCATGAATAATCGATAAAAAAGAGTGAATAGGTTGGGACAATATTTTTGTTTCAATAGTAGGTATATACACAAGCTTTATACCTTTTATTTCTTTTGATCTTTTATCAAACAGTCCCTTATGACAGTAAACTGTGACATTACAATCTTTAAGAACTAACCTTTCGCTAAGCTGCTTTACAAAAGTTTCGTAGCCGCTATACACATAAGGATAGCCTCTAGTTCCAATAATAGATATGTTTATTTTTTTATTCATTAAAGTAAATTATTTACTTCTTTTAAAATATTTTTATTGAACGACTCCGAACTAAAATTAATTTTAAAATTCTTTTTACTGTTCTCTAAATGCATTTTTTGTAGCTTAATATTATTACAATACTCATTAATTAAAACGGCTGCTTTTTTTGGATCATTGTAAGGAATCAATAATCCATTATTCCCGTTATCTAAAATTTCAATTGCACCACCCAAATTAGTTGCTACGGTTGGAACTCCATAATGTAATGACTCAAACAATACTGTTGGAAGTGGATCAGGTGAAATTGCAGGATGAATAAATAAATCTGATTGTTTTAATATATTAGAAACATCATTTCTAAAACCTAGAAATTTTATTTGATTTTCTAATTTTAAATCTTTAATTCTTTGTTTTATACTTAGCTCATAAGAAACATAACTAGGAAGAGTGTCTCCCACTATTAAAAATTTAAATTTCTTAGACTTATCAATAAGTTCAATAGCTATATCTATTAAATAATCATGCCCTTTGTATGGAATTATCCTTGCTATACTTGTAATCACAAAATCACTCTCATCTTTTTCTAATTCTATTAATTCAACCTCTTTTTCAAAAACTATTCCGTTATAAATTCTATAAATTTTATTACTATCAATATATTTAACCCAATGCTTTTTAACGCTTTCAGAAACTGTTAAAACTCTATTAGAATATTTATTAATCATTTTACCACTTAAAAACTCATAAAGTTTATTTCCCATGGGAATTTCATGAATATGGAACAGACTTGGAATATTATTTTTTATGGCTGCAATTCCTCCACAAAGAATGGTGGATGTATTTGTGTAAACTAGATCTATCGAATTGTGTTTAATATAGTTTGATAAAAATTTGATTGCTTTTATGTTATTTATAAACCTATTTATAAGCCCTAAAGGATTTAAATACATTTTTCTAAGAACTCCTAAACTATGATAACAAACATGAGCATTTTGGTTAATCAAATTGTCAAGTGGTCCCTTTGATGGCAAAACAACATGAATTTCATATTCACTATTTTTTAATATTTGAATAATTTGTAAAAAAATTTTACTAGCTCCATATAAATCATTAGAACTATGAAGAATTAATATTTTTTTATTTTTCATTTCATTCAATTATCATATTCTCAAATCCTTTAATAAAATTCTTTCTACTAAATTTATTTAATTGATTCTTACCTTTCTTTATTAGCTCTTCTCGCAAATCTTTGGAATCAATTAAAGTTTGGATTTTTTCAGAAAGCGAAATAAAGTTTCCTTTATTAAAATAACTAACTGATTCATTCGCAATTTCTCTAAAAACAGGAATATCAGAGCATATTATTGGTAAAGAGTATGAAAAAGCTTCAATAATCGGGATTCCAAACCCCTCATCAACAGATGGAAAAACATACATCAAAGCATTTTTATAATACTGAGAGGCTTCTTCTTTAGTTATGTAATTTGGAAGTAATATTTCGTTTTCTAAATCATTATTTAAAATATATCTTTTAATTTGTTTTATTATTTTTTTGTTTCCATTAACAACTTGAGCACCCGCTAGAACTAATTTTATTTTTGTATTAGATTCCGATTTTTTAATAACATGAAAAGCTTTAACAAGAGTGATTAAATCTTTTCTTTTTTCAAAAGAACCAATATGTAAAATATAGGATTCTGGTAATTGTAGTTTGCTTTCCAAATTCCTTTTAGGAATTGAAATATTTTCAAAACTCTGATACACATAATCAATTAAAGTTGTTTTGTTAATTGCTTTCAATAGATTTTTCTTTGAATAATTACTTGTAGTTATTATGTGAGTTTTTTCGTTAATTCCTAAGTTAATAAGTGAAATAAAATATTTTCTCCAAATGGAACTATAATTGTTAGGATAATCCCAAAAAAGAGAATCATGAATAACAGTTATCCTCTTTGTTTTAAAACTAAAAATTGGAGCGACATAGTCTGGACAAATTAAATAATCTGGTTTTAATTTTAATAATTTAATTGGTAGAAAAACTTGTTTCCATATCAAATAATTAAATTGAAAAACCCATCTTATTAATTGATTTTCCGAGTTTAAGTATAGCTGATTATTAGATAATTTATCTATGTCATGTGAAAAAATATATTCAATGTTTTCTGAGCCATATTTTTCTGAAGCTGATTTTAATTCAGTGATATAAGTCCTTATTCCAGAAAGAGCGGCTTTATAGTAATAAACATCAATAAAAACTTTAACCTTTTTCAATTTTTATCTTTTAATTTAATTCATAAGAATTATAAAGACTTTCAACCTGACCCACAAGATACCAAGAAAAAAGTGCTACAAAAAGATAAAGTTCAGCATTTGCAGTAAATAATGGAATAATTAATCCTACTTTAATGCAAGCAGTAATAAAACTTATAGAGTTATTACTATAACTAGTATCCCTTCTATAAGTAATAAATGAATTAATAATTGATTTTAAGATGATAGATATATACAAAAATACTGCAATAACTCCCATTTGAACTCCATAAATTAAGAACTGATTTTCGCCTCCAATTTTAATCGATTGATCTACTCCACTTGCATTTCCACTCATCGCAAGCCCTACACCAAAAGGGTTTTCGTAAATTGACAAGAGGCCTTGTATCCATTCTATTAAATGTCCTAAACTAGAAGTATTTTGAAAAGTTAAGGTATCTTCTATCAAATACCTTGTATCCTCAGAAGCAAAAAACAAATTGTATAAAAAAACAATTAAAACAAATGAAAGGCCTGTAAATAATGTTTTGTAATTTTTAGAAATAAATAATCCAAAACATAGAACCAAAATAGCTGCTAATATAGCACCTCTTGATAATGCTAACAGAAAAGAACAACAAACTATAAATATTAAACCTATATAAATTATTTTATTGTTTCTTAATTTAGAATGTAAATAATACCATAGTCCAACTGAGAAGAAAAGTATAAGAGATGCTGAGAATTCTAAAGGATCTGCAAAAAAAGAGGCATACCTAGGGTTACTTGCCTGACTTTCAAAAGACCAGTTTAGACCATAATTTCCTTGGGGATCAATGTCATTTACAAACATATTGTAATCAGCATATCCAATTAATGAATGTAAATGAATCCCAATTATATTTTCAAAAAAAGCAATAATAAATGAAAGAACAGTTAATATAATTATAATCCTTAATATTGAATTCCAATTTTTTGAATTAAACTTTGTTTTACGTCCAAAAAAATAAACAATGCCAATTAAAAAAATATTTTTAGAATATATAACCTTTGACAAAAAAGCAGCATCACCCAAAGGAATAATTAAGTAAACAAGAGTTAATATTAAAAAACTCAATATTAATTTATCAAGTAATGAAAATTTAATTTTTGTACTTAACAACCCCTCTTTAGTCCCCAAAATAAATAAAACAAAACTTGTAAAAAAAACAAAATCTTTTGAGTATTTAATTAGATTAACTAAAAAAATATTATCAAATGCATTAAAAACAATGATTTGAAAAGTTGTATAAAATGGTAAAAAACAAGTTATATACAAGAGTATATATAGAGGGTTCCCTAGATAGGTGTTTTTTAATACAAATCCTGTAAAAAACAAATAAGTTAACATTAATATAGATGCAATTATTACCACAGAAAATATTATTTATTGTTTAAACCATGTTTTAATCCCTTAAGGACCATTGTTAATTTATTAAATCTAAATTTTATTAAAAAATAAAAAATATAAGAAGTTGTTTTTATTATTTGAAAAAAAACAATTCCAAAAAAATTAAACAAATTTTTATGTTTTTTTAATAAAAGAATATGATTTCTAATATTAAAATAATGAATTTTAGAAGAGATTACTCCTTCCTTGGTTTTTTTATTCTTTGAAGAAGAAGATCCATGATGATAAATTATACTTTCTTTGACAAATCCCAAATCATAGCCTAAATTCTTCATTCTTAAAGACCAGTCTACATCTTCATAATAGTTAAAAAACTTTTCATCTAATAATCCAACTTTTGTTAAAATCTCTGATTTAATTAAAATACAACAGCCACTTATCCAATCGGTATAATCGTCAAATACAATAGAACTATTTAATTTATTATTATTAAGTCTAGTTGATGTTAAGCCTAAAAATTTATTTAGTTTTCCGCCAGCATTCCAAATAATTGATTTGTTTGAAAAATTTAGAATTAAAGGCTGAACTGCACCCAAAGAATGATCTTTTTCAATCCTTTCAACTAATGGTAAGATGAAATTCTCTTTGACTTCAGTATCATTATTAAGAAGCATGATATAATCATAATCATTTTCTAAGGCATACCTAATCCCAATATTATTTCCGCCAGCAAAACCTAAATTGTTTTTTTCTTTAAAAACTATAAGCTCTTTATGTTTATTTCTTAAATCAATTAAAGACTTCTCTGAGTATTCATTATCAACTAGAATAATTTTAAAGTTTTTATAATTAGATTTATTTAATGAATCAATGCATTTACTTGTTAAGTTGTATTTTTTCCAATTTACTAATATGACAGCAATAGACAGTTTATTTATTTTCATTATTTAATAAAATTGAATGGATAATAAAACTTATAAATTCAGAAAATAACAAAGCAATTGCTAACCCTTTCCCGCCAAAATAAAAACTCATTATAATAGAAAGAGAAATCATAAAAAAAACGGTAATCCAAGTTGCTTTATTTAATATTTTTTTCTTTTCTTCAACCAAAATCTTGATTATATTTTTAAAATTTAACATGCCTAAAAATGGAATAAAAGATAACAAACTTAATATTTCTTGACTGTAAAGTATCTCTTCACCAGATAGGAAAATAATAATCCATTTTGACGTTACAGTTACTAGTATTCCTATAACAAAAGTAAATAGCAATCCTTTAAGATAAAATTTATTTAAATAATCGTTTAAATATGATTTTCTATTTTGATTAATTACTGAAGCATTTTGCAAAACCGCTTGAGTAATAAAAATAGGAATCATCCTTAAAAGCATTCCTATTCTTTGTGCTAAAGCAAATTTCCCTAATTCTATATTATCAATAAAGTTTGATAAAATTATTATTCCCCCATGAATAGAAATATGGCCAGCAATAGATGAAAAGAAAAAATCAAAATTTTCTTTAATTCTGTAAATTATTTTATCTGCTTTAGGCCATGCAAACCTTATATTATTTTTTAAAAATATACTTACCCAAAAAACTAAATATACAATAGACAAAACCCCTCCAAATAATAAGTTTACTAGAAAAGAATCATCAGGATTTTTAATTAATAAAATTATTAAAGCAACATATATTAATTTAGATATAGCATTTGTAACAGCGAGAATAGACAAATTATTTTCCCCTTGTAGATAAAAAATAGGATGTAAGGCTTCACTATATAATATTACTAGTGAAAACATTATAACATTTTCATAGCCAATAAAAAAGTTTGAAAATGTTATTAAAAAATAAATTAATACAGTCGTTATAAACGCAAGAGATATTCTTAATGAAATAATTTCATTAATTAACTCTTTTTTTTCTTCTATAGTATTTAATAAAGAAATTCTTTTTGGACCGTTTAGGTGATACCCGTAACTGACAATTATTGACAGAATCATCACTATGGAAAAGGCTAGGTTTACCAACCCATATTCTGATTCTCCAAGATTTTGAAATAAAATAGGCGTAACTATAATTGCTACTAAAATATTTATTCCTTGGTTAAGAGAAAGGTTAAAAAAATTTTTAAAAAAAGCATTCTTAACCTTGTTACTCATTTTACTTTAAATATCAAAAATTAACATGAATTTTAATAATTAATTCTGTTCATAATTAATTATTCGTTTAAATGACAATCCTAGAATAATAGATGAAACTCCAATTATAAAACTCAGAAAAAAAGTTTTAACTAGTTTCCATCTAGAGTTTTCGAGAGGGAGAATCGGTTTGTCAATTATTTGAATTAGTGGCATGTTATTTCGATGAGTAACTTTTGCTAATTCCAATTGCTTAACAATTTCACCATAAATAGCACTATTAGCCTGAACATCAATCATTGCTTTTTGATAGGGAACCATAGAAACTTTATCTAATGCATTTAAATTTGGAATATTTTGATCTTTTTCTGCTAAAACTAATATTGATTCATTTAAAACATTTTTAACACTATCAGATTGCTTTTTTAATATTTCTAAATTCGCTCCAGTTTTCAGGGTTTTTGTGTCAAAGTAAAATTTATTAACTATACTAACTAAATTTTCATTAAATGACTTCGCTAATAACTCATCCTTATGATTAAATCCTATTTCTAAAATTGTTGTTTTTCGACTTGGTTTATCCACTAATAAATATTCTTTTTTTATAAGCTTTATAGATTCTTTAATTAAACTGTCCTGCAATCTTGATAATTTTTTGTTTTTAAAATCCTCTAAATTAATTCCAAGCTTCCTCCACTTATTTATTAATTTTTCGGCTTTTGCAAACCTTTCAATAATTAAGATTTCCTTATCATTTATTTTTGCACTTGAAAGTAGTGTGTTTTTTAACATGGAACTAGATCTGTACAATTCTTGTATGTTGTCAATTTGAAATAAACTACTAGCATCAATAAAACTGGAAGCATTTATTCCCGCCAATGAAGCTAAAGAAGATAAATCACCCATAGAACCAGATGAAGTATCATTATCTAAAACAAAAGTAGTTCTAGCATAATGAACAGGAGATTTAATGTAATTATAGGAAATAATAAGAATCATTATAATAATTGTTCCTCTTATAATGATTTTTCTTTTTGAGAATATAAAACTAATCCAATCCTTAATACTGTCTACAATAAAAGATATAGAAATACTTTCTTCAATATGGTTATTTTTTTCGCTCAATTTATCTATTACTTAATTTGATTAATTGCTAAAATCAACGTAGCAAGTCCGGTTGTAAAGTTTAGAATTTGTGAAGTTGCTATTGGATTCTTAAGAGCTTTTTTAGGAACTATTACTTCAGAGCCAGGTTCAGCTTTAGGATATAAATTAAAAAATAAAAACTTTTTAGTCCTTGCTACATCTCCATTTGCATAAACCACATAAGTCCCGCTTCTTTTAGCTTTATTATCAAATCCCCCTGAAGAATTTATATAATATTTTAGACTTCTTCCTGGCAAAAACCTTACAGTAGTTGGATATAGTAATTCCCCCCTTAATCTTATAGTTTCTAACTTTTTAGGAATAATAATTACATCTCCTTCTTCTAGCAATAGATCAGATTTTGATCCTGGAGATTTGACTATAGAACCTAAATCAATTCCAATAGCTTCTGATTTTGAAATAGGAATATCATTTGAAATAGCGTTTCTTTTAACTATTTCGCTAATTCTTTCTTTTTTAGCGTAACTAGAAAGATTTTGATTGCTGTTTTTTTCAAGATCCAGACTCTTTAAATCTTTATCTACTCTTTCAATAAGTGAGACATCAGACTCAGATAAGATCTCTTTACTTAATATCTTATCTTTAAGACTGTTCAAATTGTTTATTTTCTTTTGAACATCAGACTCAGGTTCAGCAAATTCAGTGAGACGTATTAAAGTTGCGCCTTTTTCATAAGCAAAATTTTTCAACCCACCTGCTCTATCTAATAAATCAGATATTCTATCACTTTTTGAAGAAATAGCATATTTACCTGGATACATTACTTCTCCTTCTACATTTGCATATTGCTGAATATAAAAATTTGGATTTTTTCTTACTATAACTTGATCAAATGGAGAAAGTCTAAAATTGTCAGTTTCACTTAAATTTTCTAAATCCTTTGATAAATTTACTGTTATTACTTTTGAAAGAATTTCATCATCAGAGTTTTCATCTGAAACTCTTCGCGTTATTTCAACTCTTTTTCCTGTAGCATTATCTTTAAATCCTCCTGCAGTTAAAATTAAATCAATTAATGAAACGTTATTAGAATAAGGATAAATTCCAGAGTTACTAACTTCTCCTGAAATTTCAACATAACTTTCTTCTGATAAATCATTTATAGAAAATATTGTTATAATATCTTCTTCCTGTAAATTAAACTGAGGATTATTTAACTCTCCTTTTAAATTTAATGAAATGTTTGTTGTTGAATAATCAGAATTAGTTCTTGTTATAGTTGCTCTTTTTAAAAAAACATCTGGTTTTAATCCTTCGGCCTTATTTATTAAATCATTGATGGTCATTTCTTCAGAAAGAGAATAAATACCAGGTCTGTAAACTGCCCCTTTAACTATTATTCTATCATTATATTTTTCAATGATTTCTTGCACTTCAAACTTATCTCCTGTCTTAAGTTGAAAAAAATCAAATTGATCAGAATTTATGTCCACTACTTTTAAATGATCATCTATAATCCTTGTTACTTTAATTTTCTTAGTAGAAGCGTTTTCTTTAAAACCTCCAGAATAAAAAATTAAATCAGATAGAGTTTCATTATTTTTAAATTCAAATTTTCCTGGAAGTTTAACTGCTCCAGTTATAGAGACCCTATTGGTGTAAGGCGAAACTAAAATTAAATCATCATTTTCTAATCTTATGTTAGAGGATCCATCACCTTGAGTAAGAAACTTATAAACATCTACTGTATTTACTAATTTATTATTTCTAAAAAGCTTTATATCCCTTAGGGTGGCTTTTTCCGTGATTCCTCCCGCTACATAAATAGCATTATAAACTGTATTAAACGCACTAAAATTGTATGTGCCGGGTAAATTAACTTCGCCAACAATATTAACCCTAATTGCTCTTGGAATTCCAACAGAAATATTCACAAATGTCTTCTTCTGGCCAATTCCTTGATATACTTTTTTAAGCCTAGAGACGAGTCTTTTTTCTGCATTTAAAAGTGACAATCCACTTAAATTTACCGGCCCAACATTTTCTAAAATTGCATTTCCTTCTGGAGAAACTTCTACTTGATAATAATTTTCAGATTGACCATAAATATCAATAAATAATTTATCTCCAGGTCCAATCACGTAATCTAAAGGAGTGGGGATATTTAAATTTGATTGAAAAGACAAAAAAGTATTTCCCCTAAATACATTATATCCAAAAATGTCAGAGTCATCAATTTTTCTAAACACTTCCATTTCTTCAACCCATCTCTGTCTAAGTCTTGTTTCTTCTAGTGGAGTGCTAGCATTTTCAGCTACTCTGGCAATGGTTTTAGCAGATTTAAACCTTTTGTCTAGTTTTTCAACTTCTGACTGAGATAAGCCCTGAGATCTAGCAATTTTTAATAAATCAAATTGAGTGTATCCTTGAGAAGTAGCTCTTCTCAACATTAAGTCAATTTGACTCTCATTAAGTTCTGAGAAATTTACATTAGATAAATCCGAAAAACTTTGAGAATATGATGAAATTGACACTATAAAAGTGCAAATCATTATAAAATTTAATTTTAAATTTTTTAACATTTTAAAATAATTGGAAAGACGAATATACTGAAAAACTGACTAATTATATTTTTTCCAGGTTACGAGATTAAAAAAAAGGATTCATTTTTTAATCTATACTGGATTATGAATATCTTGCAACTATGTTTAAAAAATGGGTGATTTCAATATTTCTGGTATTATCAAGCGTTCTAAATGCACAAACTGAATTAAAAGTTAATCTAGCCTCAGCTCTTTTGCTTGTTCCAAATATTGGAATTGAAGTTAAGTTATCAGAAAAATTAGGGTACCAACTTGATACAAGTGCTTCATTTTATGATAATGTTGAAGGGTCTCCTTTTCATACAGTTCAAATTTTTAATGAATTAAGATATTATCCCAAGTTAAAAGAAGGAAAAAATGTTAGATCATTTTTTATAGGTCCTCATGTTGGATACGGGATGTTCACTTTAAAAATACCTAAGTTTATAACTTCAATAGTTGATACGGAGTTGAAAGAAGAAGGAAGTTACCAATCTGGAAGAAATGCATACTACGGAATTACTATTGGGAAAAAAATTCCTTTGAAAAATAAAAAATTAGGACTTGAATTATTTATTGGTGGTGGAAGTTCACAATCAAATTACAAGTACTATAATAAACTAGGTAATAGAATTTATGAAAACCCTGATATTGAAAAAGATTTTAATCAAAGTGGTGAGGAACTAATATATAAAGGTGGAGTAATGTTGATCTATAAATTATAATTAAATAATGGTAATCTGTATTATTGGCCTTGG
>Ga0209041_1002260_pt1 | contig 10608 bp, 7 predicted proteins | sample SaaInlV_100m_DNA_4_FD_184647 | JGI IMG/M metagenome (GOLD analysis project Ga0209041, IMG submission 184647) | Marine microbial communities from expanding oxygen minimum zones in the Saanich Inlet - SI037_S2LV_100m_DNA (SPAdes) (version 2) | ecosystem: Environmental > Aquatic > Marine >... | reverse complement strand
GGTGGCCACAGCGATAGCGGCTAGTTCTTCTTCGGTGGGGTCGGGGATAACCCCACAGTCGGCAAAAGCCACCGGCTGTCCACTGGCCAGCAACATAAAGAAACAACTGCTTACCACCGAAGCATCGGGGGCCACTCCTAAAATTCTCAACCCGGCGCGTAACACATCTGCAGTGGGGCAGGTAGCGCCCGCTACCACAGCATCCGCTTGCTCATCGGCCAGCAACAAGGTGGCCGCTACTACCGGTTGAGTGGGGTCCAACCCTACCGCTACCGCCTGTTGGCCTAAGACATCATCCACCTCAGGTGGCACCACCACGGCGAGGCCCTCATCGGTTAACCGCTGGGCCGCCGCCTGTCCTCGGGGGTCGGCCAAGTCCGCCAGCACAATGCGCTGTGGGTTTGCTTTGACTCGGGTGAACCAGTCTTGTCTTATCTCTTCCACAAGAGAATGTTTAGCCTTTACCGCGCCATGGAATGAGCCTGGCCTCTAAAAATCTCATAAAGAGATCCATACAAACACCAATAAACCCGATAACGATGATGCCGGTTACCACAATGTCCATACGGAAAAAGCGGCTAGCTACAAAAATCATGGAGCCCAAACCGGTGTCCGTGCCAGTGAGTTCGGCAGCCACCAAGGTGCCCCAACTCACGCCGAGAGCTACCCGAACCCCGGTAAAAATATCTGGAAGAGCATTAGGCAGAATTACGTAACGAAGGATCTGCCATTTATTGGCACCTAACGAATATGCAGCGTGGACCTTTGATCCACGTACGCCCAGCACGCCAGCGCGAGCAGCAATGATCATCACCCAAACCGAAGCCCAGACCAACATGTTGACCTTTGACGCTTCGCCAATACCGAACCACATAATAAACATCGGCAAAAGAGCAAGCGGGGGAATGGGCCGCAAGAGTTCAACAATTGGGTCAAAAACCCCTCGTAGAACTCGAGAAAGTCCCATGGCGAAGCCCACCGGTATCCCAATGATCGTTCCGTAAATTAGGCCCTTTATCACGCGGGTAAGGCTGGCTGCGGTGTGCTCCCAAAGAGTTACTCGACGATAACCCTTGTGGACAAGTTCAAAAAAAGTATCCCACGTTTCCCTCATCCCCGGGAAAGTTTTGTCGTCAAGAATAGGCTCAGTGCCTTTTTTTATGTACCACCAAAGGAGAAGCAATCCGGCCACCGAGGCAACATTCCAAAGTGGTGCGCTCTTTACTTCAGAGGGGTCTCCAAAAGTTACGGTTTTGCGAGAGTTACTCATACCCCACCCTCCTCATGACCCATTATCTGTTCTTCCATCCCCCAGATCATGGAAAGTAATTCCTCACGCTTTTCAATGAACTCAGGGGAAGCTTTCAGTTCGCGAGGGTCAACATCGAGGCCAACCTCAGCGAAGGGCAGGTTGTAAACTTTTTCAATGCGGCCAGGTCGGGGGGCCATAACAAAGAGTTGATCACCAAGAAATAGTGCTTCTTCCACGCTGTGAGTGACCAGAACAATAGTTTTTCCGGTTTCCTTCCAAAGCTTGAGAACCAAACTTTGCATTTTCTCCCGAGTAAGTGCGTCTAAAGCCCCAAGTGGTTCATCCATAAGGATTACTTCAGGGTCGTTGGCTAAGCAGCGGGCTAAAGCCACCCGCTGCTGCATCCCACCGGAAAGTTCATAGATTGCTTTGTCGCCAAAACCCTGCAGGCCCACTGTGCCCAGCAAGTCGTCCACAATTTTTTTACGTGAAGAGCGGCTTTTTCGATTCATTTTGGGGCCGAAAGCGATATTTTGTGCCACATTTTGCCATTCAAACAAGGCACCTTGTTGAAAAACCATGCCACGGTCTTGGCCGGGGCCAGTAATCGGCTCACCCCCCAAACTTACCGAACCACCGGTGGGGGCTAGAAAGCCCGCCAAAATGTTGAGCAAGGTAGTTTTGCCGCACCCCGAAGGACCCAACAACGTCAACAGTCGTCCTGCTTCTAGGCCAAACGAAACATCGCTTAACGCATGCACCGAACCACCTTTGGGGAGTTCGTACACCATGTCAACGTTGCTCATAGAGAGGTCTTTCATTTACTTCCCTTCAAAATTTCTGAGCCTTGGGGCGATACTAGCGCATGGGCGCATTGCTGCTTGAGTGAGGCGGCGGCGCCACCGAAGTGGCACCGCCGCCCGCTCAAATTACGGAGTTGTCTCCGTTAGTACTTACCGAACTCCCGCTAAGTAAGAGGAATCAACAAATGCGTCGTAGCTATCCAACGCTTCGTCAATTTCGCCTTGCGCTAAGAAGAAGTCCATTTGCTCTTTCATTACTTGTTGAACGGTTCCGCCCATCCAAGCTTCAGAAAGTTGGTCATTCTTGCTGGGGAAACTGAAAGCATCTAACAATGCGTTCGAGTCTTCAACATCCATACCGGCTGCTTCAGCAATGATTTCTTCAAGCGGTCCGCGGTCAGCGGCGTAGGCACGGTTGGCGTCTTCGGTTACCTGCAAGAAAGCAGTTACCACACCTGGGTAGTCGGCGCCGAAAGAAGCGGGGATTGATACAACGTCGAAGACGCGAATGCCCATTGCTTCTTGTTCAGAACCGGTCATAACCAAGTTGCCGCCTGCGGCAAGCATGTTGCCCAAAGCGCCACCAAAGGCACAAGACATAGCGACATCACCGTTTTCGAATGCAGCAACCGCAGCGGGGCCACCTTCGGACGGAATCAAACTCACGCTGTCGAGGTCGACGCCTAAGTGCTCCAACATTTTGAGCAACTTAAAGTGGGTGACGTTACCGATAGGTGTGTAAATGCTTTGCCCGTTTAGTGAGGTGGCAGCGTTTTCTGCCGTCACGTTGTAGTCGGGGTGAGCAACACAGTTATCAGCGTCAGCGTAAGCCACTGCGATGCCGACAATCTCGTGTTCCGCTCCAGCGGTTACGTAGTTCGCAAACGGGGTCAAACCCTGTGAGTAAGAGATATCAATATCTCCGGACTCCATAGCCAAAGCCATGTCGTTACCCGAAGAGAACGGAATCCAATTCACCGGAACACCCAACACGTCGTCGTAAGTCAACTCGAGTTGCGCTACCTGGTTAGCCGTTGGCCACTCCAAAAAGTAAGCCACATTCAACTCGTCTGGTGTAGCGAAAGCTGCTTGAGGGTTGGCGTTACCAAACCCACCAGATGTCACACCAGCCAAGAACGAAGTGTTAACAAAAGCGTTGTAACTATCCAACGCTTCATCAATTTCGCCTTGCGCTAAGAAGAAGTCCATTTGCTCCTTCATGGCTGTTTGAACAGTGCCACCAAGCCATGCATCAGAGAGCTGCGTGGCCGCATCGGGGAAACTAAAGGCATCAAGCAAATCGTTTGACCCAGCAAGTTCCATACCAGCAGCTTCAGCAATGATTGCTTCTTGCGCACCACGATCAGCGGCGTAAGCAGCGTTAGCGTTTTCGGTTACCTGCAAGAAAGTAGTTACGACATCTGCGTGGTCCGCACCGAAAGATTTCGGAATAGAGATCACATCGAAGACGCGAATACCAAGCGCTTCTTGTTCAGAACCGGTCATAACCAAGTTGCCGCCTGCGGCAAGCATGTTGCCCAAAGCGCCACCAAAGGCACAAGACATAGCGACATCACCGTTTTCGAATGCAGCAACCGCAGCGGGGCCACCTTCGGACGGAATCAAACTCACGCTGTCGAGGTCGACGCCTAAGTGCTCCAACATTTTGAGCAACTTAAAGTGGGTGACGTTACCGATAGGTGTGTAAATGCTTTGCCCGTTTAGTGAGGTGGCAGCGTTTTCTGCCGTCACGTTGTAGTCGGGGTGAGCAACACAGTTATCAGCGTCAGCGTAAGCCACTGCGATGCCGACAATCTCGTGTTCCGCTCCAGCGGTTACGTAGTTCGCAAACGGGGTCAAACCCTGTGAGTAAGAGATATCAATATCTCCGGACTCCATAGCCAAAGCCATGTCGTTACCCGAAGAGAACGGAATCCAATTCACCGGAACACCCAACACGTCGTCGTAAGTCAACTCGAGTTGCGCTACCTGGTTAGCCGTTGGCCACTCCAAAAAGTAAGCCACATTCAACTCGTCAAGACCACCGGTGTCGGGAGCCGCAGTGGCCGCAGTCGTATCAGGAGCAGCATCTCCGCCCCCATTGTCGCTGCCGCATGCGCTAGCAACAACAGTAAAAGCCAGCATGATTGCCAGCAATTTCCTCATGTGTTTCATTTTTTCCCCTCTCATGGGATTGTTGCTCAGACCGTTCCCGGTCAGAGATTTTTATTTATTGGCCTGAAGCCAAGTAGTGGTTTGGGTAAGAACTCGATCGGTGCGTTCCACTAAGTCGTCGATGACCGTTTGGTCGGCGATGAGCGGTGGGGAGATGGTGAGACCGGTGTAGCCCCGGTCGTCCGGACGAATGGTAATGCGTTCTTGTTTTACCAAGCCGCCCAACACGCCGCCTTGCAAACCGGCGGCTTGGGTTTCACTGAGTTCTTGGCCGTTTTCTCCATCTGCGCAAAGTTCAATGGCATAGAAGTAACCGGCACCGCGGACTTCCTTGACGCAAGAATGCTGGTTGGCCAACGCTTGAAGTTTGTTGTTGAACATGCCTTCGTTGGCCAGAACATGGTCAAAGAGGCCCTCGTCGCGCATGGCCGCCATGTTAGCTACCGCCACTGCGGTGGCTACCGGATGCCCGCCAAAAGTAGAACCATGCATGTAAATAGCCTGGGGTGAGTCGTAAATAGTGTTTACGAGTTCTTCGCGGATCACTACCCCACCAAGTGGTTGGTAAGCCGAGGTGACCCCTTTGGCGAAGGTGATCATGTCAGGGACAACCCCCAGGCGTTCGCTGGCAAACCAGTGGCCAAAGCGCCCGAAGGCGCAGATCACCTCATCGGCCACCAGCAACACGCCGTATTTATCGCAAATGCGACGCAATTCTTGCCAATATCCGTCAGGCGGAACCAGGGCACCTCCACCGTTTTGGATGGGTTCGGCAATAACCATGGAGACCGTTTCTGGGCCTTCAGACAAAATTGCTTCTTCAATGGCTTGTACACAAGAGAGGTCTGCGGCGGCGGTGCCTTCTGGGGAGTCGCACTGATTGGTGTTGATCACATGGTGTACCCCGTCCCACAAGTTGGGCAAGAAAGGGGCCCGGAACTTTGGGATAGCGGTGACGGAAAGCGCCCCCAGAGTGGTGCCGTGGTAAGCCCAATTGCGGGCAATTACCTTGTAACGGCCGTCATCGCCGTTGGCTAGGTGGTAGTTGCGGGCGAATTTGATGGCAGATTCCACGGCCTCGGAACCAGAGTTCACGAAAAAGACTTCAGAGAGGTCGCCGGGAGCAAAGTCGGCAATCATGGAAGCAGCTTCTATAGCTGGCGGGTGGGCTGACCCCCAGTTGGTGGCGAAAGCAAGTTTGTCCATTTGTTTGGCCGCCGCCGCAGTTAGGTCGGGCCGGCCGTGGCCAATGTTTACGCAAAAAAGGCCTGCTAAACCATCGAGATAATGGTTTCCTTCGGTGTCCCAGAGGTAGCACCCTTCGGCACGATCAAAAATGGGGAGGCCTTCGTTGCGCCACGCCGCACCTTTAGTGAAGTGAGGCACCAAATTTTTCTGAGCTTGTTCTCGTTGGGTATTCACAAAACTTCCTTGTTGATCTATGCTGTGCGCATCGTTTTGATTTAGAACGTGACCCCGGTCACCTCTGTTATAGCGAGTAACATAGTTGGTATTCCCTCTAACCACAAGGGTAATATTCTCACGAGATTCATGAGGCACTAATTTGGTAAAAGAACTCCCTCAACAAGCACAAGTAGTAATCATCGGTGGAGGCATCGTAGGGGCCAGCATTGCCTACCACCTCACCGAATTAGGTTGGAGCGACGTACTCCTTTTAGAACGCCACACCCTGACCAGTGGCACCACCTGGCACGCTGCCGGGTTAGTGGGGCAACTCCGAGCCACCCACAACATGACCCGCTTGGCTGCATACAGCGCCGACCTTTACCACCGCCTCGAACACGAAATGGGTTACCCCACCGGTTTCAAAAAAGTGGGCTCAGTCAGCGTGGCCGACAACCCCGAACGAATGGAAGAACTGGTACGCGGCGCCGGCATGGCCCGCTGTTTTGATGTCGACGTTGAGGTCATAAACACCGATGAACTCGTGGAACGCTGGCCGCTCATCAACCCAGAGGGAATCGTCGGCGGAGTGTGGATTCCCGGCGATGGCCAAGCCTCGCCGGTAGACACCACCATGGCCTTAGCGGCCGCCGCCAAAGCCGGCGGAGCCACCATTAGAGAAGGCGTGTCGGTTTCTCATATTCGCACCAAAGACGGGCGAGCCATTGGTGTAGAAACCGACCAAGGACCCATAGACGCCGAATACGTCGTGACAGCGGCCGGCATGTGGTCGCATCAACTCGGACGAGACGCCGGGGTCAACATTCCTCTCCACGCTTGTGAACACTTTTACTTAGTCACCGAGCCAATCCCCGACCTTCCCTCTGGGCTCCCCACACTGCGAGACACCGACAACTGCATTTACGTAAAAGAAGACGCCGGCCGCTTGCTCATTGGCGCATTCGAACCAGTAGCGAAACCCTTTGGCGAACACGGGCTCCCCACAGACCGGCCCTTCATGCAACTCGACGAAGACTGGGACCACCTCGCCCCCGTTTACGAACGAGCCTGTGAACGAGTGCCAATATTATCCGACATCGGTATTCGCTTATTTTTTAACGGTCCCGAAGCATTCACCCCCGACGATCGCTACCTCTTGGGGGCCACCCCAGAACTCGACAACCATTTTGTTGCCACCGGGTTTAATTCAGTAGGTATCCAATCCGCGGGGGGCGCCGGAAAAGTCCTCGCCGAATGGATAGTTAATGGACAGCCCCCCATGGACCTCTGGGACGTAGACATTCGTCGTGCCCAGCCCTTCCAAACCAACCGGCGCTACCTACGGGATCGTTCCGTTGAAGCACTTGGCTTGCTTTACGCCATGCACTGGCCTTTCCGCCAAGTGGAAACCGCCCGCGGGGTACGTAAATCGCCTTTCTTTGACCGAATGAGCGCCTTAGGTGCATGCCACGGCGAAGCCGGTGGATGGGAGCGCCCCAACTGGTTTGCCCCGCCCGGGGTTGAACCCGAATACCAATACACCTACGGGCGCCAAAACTGGTTCGAACATTCAGCAGCCGAACACCAGGCCTGCCGAGAAGGCGCCGCCCTCTTCGACCAAACCTCGCTGGCCAAACTATTGGTCCAAGGCCCCGACGCCGCCCGCGTACTCAACTATCTTTCTTCAGCCGACATTGACGTCGAACCCGGCACCTCGGTGTACACCACTTGGTTAAACAAAAAGGGCGGCATTGAAGCCGACCTGACCGTTAACCGGTTAAGCGACGACAAGTTTCTGGTAGTCACCGCTTTTTCTACCCAAGGAAAAGACGCCGATTGGGTAACCCGGCACACTGTCCCCGAGGACCGGGTCACCGTCACCGACGTCACCTCCGCTTGGTCAGTCTTAGGGGTCTTTGGCCCCCAAGCCCGCAACATGGTGGCCCCCCTAACCGACGCTGACCTCTCCAACGAAGCGTTTCCTTTTGGCACCCTGCAAGAAATCGATTTGGGCTACGCCCGAGCGATCGCTGTGCGCCGCACCTACATGGGTGAGTTGGGTTGGGAGTTTTACTTACCCACCGAATTTTCTCTCGGGGTTTTCGATCACCTCTGGGAATCTGGCCAACCAAAGGGCTTGGTACTCGCTGGCTACCACGCCATGAACTCGCTTCGTATGGAAAAGGCCTACCGCCATTGGGGTGACGACATCGCCGACGAAGACACCCCGCTAGAAGCCGGCCTGTCTTGGGGAGTTAACTGGGACAAACCCCACGGCTTCTTAGGACGAGAGGCGTTGCTGGCGCAAAAAGAAACTGGGGTCACCCGGCGCTTAGTGCAGTTTCGTCTCGACGACCCCGAACCCCTGCTTTACCACAACGAACCCGTTTACAAAGACGGGGTTCTAGCCGGGCGCATTACCTCCGGCATGTACGGCCATACCGTGGGAGCCGCCCTCGGCATGGCTTACATAAACCATCCCATCGACATGGCACGTTCTGAAGTCATCAACGGTGCCTTCGAAATTGAAGTCAACGGGCAACGCATCCCCGCAACTCCGTCTTACCGAGCATTTTACGACCCCGACAGCAACCAGGTAAAGCTTTAAGCCTCAGACTGCGGAGGCCCTAATGTCTTTTCTAAAAGTTGCCTAGGGTCGCTTATCCTCTTACCTAAAGGGCTCTGAAAGACTTTTTGCGCCTTGAGTGCCAAGCAAAACTCAGGAAGTCACGCCGCTACAGTTACCCCATGGCCGGTGACGAAGAACTCCCAGTACTTACTACAACCGAATTGGGAAATTTGCTTAAACAAGGGCTCCGCACCTTGTTTCCTCAACAAGTGTGGGTCGAAGGCCAAATAACCGGTTTACGCACGCCGCGGGCCGGCCACGTTTATTTTGATTTGATCGACCCACCCGAAGAACCCGGGCAACCAGCACCAGCAAAATTCAGTGTGGCCATGTGGCGCGGCACCCGCACCAAGGTAGAAAAAGTTTTAGCCGAAGCCGGCAACCTGGCTTTAGAAAATGACCTTCAGGTACGTATTTTGGTCAAACTTGATTTTTATGTACCCCATGGCCGGTTGCAATTAATCATGGAAGGCATCGACCCAAGCTTTACTTTGGGGAAACTCGCCGCCGACCGGGATCGCCTGCTCCGTGCCTTGGCCGACGAAGGTCTCATTGATCAAAACCGCAACGTATTTTTGGCCGACCCCCCTTTGCGGGTTGGTTTGGTAACCAGCATTGGGTCGGCTGCCCATGCGGACTTTGTGACAGAACTCGAAAACAGTGGTTTTGGTTTTAATCTGTTGGTTTGCGATACCCGGGTGCAAGGCGAAGGCGCTGCCGAACAAGTGGCCCACAATTTACAAGTGGTGGCTAGCCATAAGCCTGATGTGGTGGCTCTGGTGCGGGGCGGTGGTTCTGCCGCTGATCTTCTAGTTTTTGACAACGAATTGGTGGCTCGAACTATTACTGGTTTACCAGTACCGGTTTTTACGGGTATCGGCCACGAAATTGATCAGAGTGTGGCCGACCTGGTAGCGCACAAATCTTTTAAAACACCTACCGCTTGTGCGGGGGCTTTGGTTGATGCGGTGCGACTCTACGACGATCTGCTTACGGGGTTGCGTACTGCGCTGGGCGAACGAGTCCATGTAGTTCTTGACCACGCACAACAACGACAAGACCATCTTTCTCAACGCATTACTCAGTCGGCAAGCCACGCCATCAATCGTCAATCCGACCGTTTAAAAAACTTATGCCAACGACTGGTGATTACTGCGCCGCAGCGTCTTGATCGCTGCCACGATCAACTCGAAACACAAGTTTTACAACTACGGGCCCTTGACCCAGCACGGGTTTTGGCTCGCGGATGGTCAATTACCCGTACCGTTGATGGGCGTTTAATTACCCATGTTGGTGATGTTTCTGCCGCCGATGAACTCATCACCACCCTCGCTGACGGTACGGTCAGTTCTACCGTTACCGCCAAGGAGGTTTCATCATGAGCAGCGACGATAAAATTATTGAAGGTTTGGGATACGACGAAGCGCTCACTGAGTTGCGAGGCATCCTGGAAGCCCTTGATGGTGAGGCGGTTGATGTTGACAAGTTGGCCTCTCAGGTAGAGCGAGCCGACCTTTTGATTCACCATTGCCGCAGTCGCATCGATGCCGCCCGGTTACAGGTTGAACAAGTCGTTGAAGCCTTGGTTGAGGAAGACTGATGTTTATTCGCAAGCTTTCGTCGACCGCTGCTTTTGTGGCCGTTGATCTCGCTGATTGCCCGGGCCACGGGGTGGTGCGATCGGCGCCCAAAATTTTACAAGGTGGGGCCAAAGACCTCGCACGGTCAATGACCTACACCTTGGCTTGTTTAGAACGCCAAGAAACCGGTATCTCGGCTGGCATTAGCACCCCCAAAGAAACCAAAACTGAAGCGATCAAACACTTTGTCACTGAACTTGCCGACTGGGACGCTGGTTATTTTTTGACTGCCGGCAAAGGGGTCGCCGGTGACGCCATCGCTTCTGTTGACCAAGAGGCAGTTTGGCAAAGCGTGGTAGCCGCCGCACAAGTGCTTTGCCCGGAGGCCACTACGGCAGTGACCGACCTTCCTGACTCCACTGGTTTAGTGGCAGCCTTAGCCGATACCAATATTTCTCTAGTGGCTAGCGAGGAACCCTTTACCGCAGAGGCAGACCTTTTGTTTGTGGGGTCCAAAATACGGGTGCTGGATCACGACATGGCGGACCAGTTAAAGGTTAAAACCGTGGTGCCGATTACCCGCTTGGCCTTAACCACACGAGCGTTAGCGCGCTGCACGAACCGGGGAGTAGTGGTAGCGCCAGATTTTATTTCGGCCGCCGGTGCACTTTTAGGCACTGACGTGGTATCCACCACACACACACTTTTAGCGGAGCTTGTTGACCACCCGGCCGGCCCAGTAATCGGTGCTTGTTTACAGGCCGA
>Ga0209041_1002255_pt1 | contig 10629 bp, 9 predicted proteins | sample SaaInlV_100m_DNA_4_FD_184647 | JGI IMG/M metagenome (GOLD analysis project Ga0209041, IMG submission 184647) | Marine microbial communities from expanding oxygen minimum zones in the Saanich Inlet - SI037_S2LV_100m_DNA (SPAdes) (version 2) | ecosystem: Environmental > Aquatic > Marine >... | reverse complement strand
ATCACTCTTACGAGAGGAGATGGGTCAACAGATGTAGTTACCATACCTGATAATAACACAACTTATTCTGTACAAGATGGTGAGTTATCGGAGAAGAGCTTCACTAGCGCTGAAAAGACTAAGTTAGAGAATATTGAGGATAGTGCTACAGCTGACCAGTCTGCCAGTGAGATTAAAACAGCTTACGAGTCTAATACAGATACTAATGAATTCAGTGATGCTGAACAGACTAAGTTATTAGGTATTGAAGGTGGCGCTGATGTGACGGACACAACTAATGTTGTAGCTTCATTGACAGCAGGCACTAATGTTGCAATTTCAGCGGGGGGTACGGTTAGTTCAACTGATACTACTTATTCGGTTGGTGATAACGGATTGACTCAAAAGAATTTCACTACCACGCTTAAAACTAAGCTTGATGGTGTTGAGGCAAGCGCTGATGTGACAGACACAACTAATGTTGTTTCTGCTTTAACAGCGGGAACTAATGTGACTATCGCTGGTGACGGCACAATATCTTCAACTGATACAAATACTAACACGACATATACAGCAGGCACAGGTCTTACACTAGCAGGCACTGTTTTTTCAGCAAGCCCTTTAGCTTTAACATCAGTACAGACAGCGACTAATCAAGTAACTCAACTAGCCTTAACGGCTCAGGAAGGTGATATTGTTGTTCGCTCTGATGAGAATAAGACTTACTGCCATAACGGGGGTACAGCAGGAACTATGGCTGACTACACGTTGCTAGCAACTCCTACTGATGCAGTATCAAGTGTTAATGGGGATACAGGCGCAGTATCAGTGACTCATGATGGTTTAAGTGACTTTGTGGCTAATGAGCATATTGATTGGACAGCAGACCAAGGCGCAACAAACTTACATGCTGGCAACTACACTGATACAACTTATTCAGTGGGCGACAATGGATTAACGCAAAAGAACTTCACAACTACATTGCAGACGAAATTAGACAATATTGAAGAAAGTGCCACTAACTACACACACCCAGCTACTCACTCAATTTCAGAGGTGGTTAATTTACAGACAATGCTAGATAGCAAGACGGCAGAAGCCGTCGCTATGGCAATTGCATTAGGATAGGAGAATATAAATGGCAACAAATACATTTAAATTAAAAACAAAGGCAGCAGTAGGCACAGCGCTTACTACGGTCTACACAGTACCTGCAAGTACCACTACGGTAGTTATCGGGCTGACAGTAGCTAATATCTTAGGAGCTTCAGTAACAGCTAGTGCACAGATTGTGACAGCTTCTACCACAGGAGAGAACGCAGACGATGTGTACTTCATTAGAAACATCCCATTACCTTCTGGCTCATCTGTAGAGATGATGTCAGGCAACAAGATTAATCTTGAGGCAGGGGACATTATTAAAATCCAGAGTGATACGGCTTCTGCATTAGATGCAGTGTTATCAATTATGGAAATCACTTAATTTTAGGAGACTAATATGCCATACGTAGGTAGAGCACCCTCAGCGGTACCAGTAACAGCAGATGATATTCCAGCTAACAGTATTGACGCTTCTAAGATTGTAGATGGTTCGATTGAACTAGCAGAGATTGCAGATAATTCTATTACTGATGCTAAGTTAAACTCTAGTAAGTTAGATGGCATTGAGACAGGTGCTACTAATTACACGCACCCTACTACTCACGCTACAGCGGATATAGCAGACAATGCTATTACAGAAGCTAAGATAGCAGACGCAGCAGTTGTAAGCCTAAAGTCAGGTAGAAAGAACCTGATTATTAATGGTGGTTTTGATGTATGGCAGAGGGGTACTAGTCAAACAGGTGGTGGGTATCAGAGTGTTGATAGGATGAAGTTCTCAAGTGGTATGCAATCAGTCAGTAAGGGTTCAGACTTAGCCAATGGTTTTGCTAACGTGCTAGAAGTTACACTGTCTGAAACAACAGGCTGGGTGTATCCCACTCTTTACATAATAGAAGGAGGCACTATGCTTCCAAACAAAACTTATACGTTTAGCTATTATGGTAAAGCGTCTCAGAATATAACAGGTATGCATGGTCACTTCTATACTAATGTAGGACAAATAACAACTGGCATCTCAGCCTCTTTTACTACCTCTTGGGTAAAGTATTCATACACTTTTACAATGCCTAGTACCTACAATGGTACGTTTTCTATATATCTACTAAATCATAACACTACGGGTACTGGCGGTATTACGTTCTCTATAGCTAATATGCAAATGGAGGAAGGCTCAGTAGCCACAGACTTTGAACACCGTAGTTATGGTGAGGAACTGGCACTTTGTCAGAGGTATTATCAGAGTTCGTTCAAAACTGGAAATGTTCCTGGTGTTTCGACAGATGTTTTAGACGCAATCCACGTAGTTTCTTGGGGTGATGGTAACTGTATGGGTTTTCCATTTCAAGGGGGTATGCGCGCATCACCTACAGTAGTGCTTAGAGCGCAAGGCTCAACTACAGTTGGTCAGGTCTCAAGTAGTGGAACAGCTCGTACAGCATCTGCACTAAATACTGGTGATAAACAAGTGAGTTTTCTACAGGTTATATCAGGCACAGCAAATACTTACAACCGTTTCACTTGGACTGCAGACGCAGAACTTTAATAGGAGATTATTATGTATAAACTAAACAAGTTTGAAGATTCATATTCAATACAAAGACTCTCTGACGGAGCTTCTATCCCACAGGCTGAAGGCAACAGAGATTACCAACAATTCCTACAAGACGTTAAAGTCAATGGCTTAACTATAGTAGAAGGTGCTGATGTTATCGAACCTGATTACGTAGCACTAAGAACTGGTGTGGATGGCTATGCCCCTACAGGTGAACAGTTAGGTATGATTGCTGATGGTACTCAAGAAGCTCACGTAGCAGACGTTAAGACTAGATTCCCTAAGACTATTATAGGTGGCACAACTATTGCTGATGTACCTGCTTGGGTACAAACAGAAGCTGATAAGGCTGTATTACAGGAGACTATCTAATGGCACTAACTAAAGTAACAGGCTCAGGTATTGAGGACGGTACTCTATCAGTAGATGATATTGCAAATGACGCAGTAACGGCTGATAAATTAGCCAACTCTATCAACACAGATATAGCCACTGGTGTTACTGGTAATACTACAGCTAATGCAGCATTACCTAAAGCAGGTGGCGCAATGACGGGTGCTATCACTACAACTTCAACCTTTGACGGAAGAGATGTAGCTACAGATGGCTCTAAACTAGATGCTATTGAGGCTTCGGCTGATGTAACTGATACAACTAACGTAACAGCTTCAGGTGCATTAATGGACTCTGAGGTAACTAACCTTGCTCAAGTTAAAGCATTTGATACAACTGATTATGCTACTTCTACTCAAGGTACTACAGCGGATAACGCATTACCTAAAGCAGGTGGTACTATGACTGGTGCTTTAACTGTGCCAGAGATTGCAGTATCAGGTACAGTTGATGGCGTTGATGTCTCCAGTATTCCCAGTGATATTACTGGAATAAGTTACCAAAGCGCAAATATTAATGTATTCCCAAACCAAAACCTTGATTTAACGGGTGCGGGTTCAGGCTATAAAGGAAACTACAGTGGTATGTCTGGTTGGGCACTGAACAGCAACCACCAGTGGGATTTTCAGATTCTTTTTACATCACCGAATGCTGTTACAGCCGCAAATAGAACGCAAGAAGATAGAGACTTATGGGAAGATGGTTTTGGTCGAGGCGCTCCTACTCATTATAGCCCCTCTGGTTTAAAAGTTATTAGAGTAAGTATGAAGAAACTAAATGCTAATAATAATTGGACTATGTTCCCTAGTACGTTATCAATGGGTTCAAGTAGCCCGTGGACAGTATCTTGTTTACACAGATATGTATCTGGGACGGCGATTGCAGGAGGTGGGTGGAAAACCGGCGAAACTACAGGAACGTGGCAGCGAAATGTTTACTATAATACCACTACTAGTGCAGGTGCTTATTGGCACCTGCACCCATCGTGGGCTGGAGCTACGGGGGATGAGGCTGTTTTTGACTTATGCACTTTTGTAGTGCTATCGGGTAAAGTGCCCCCAGAGAGAATTGGGCATCATGCTATGCACCCATATGGTAGTAGTCCATGGGTATATTAAGGAGAATATTAAATGAATATTAATATAGTAACAGATTTAGAGCTCAATGAGCGCCCATTAAGGGCCGAGGAAGAGGTAGCTATTAACGCTATACTAGCGCAAGAAGCAGTAAATATACAAAATAGAGCTTATTTAACATCTACTGATTGGTATGTCGTTAGGCTTACTGAAACAGGTGTTCCTGTTCCTGCCGATGTCTTACTAAAAAGACAAGAAGCACGTGATGCAATAACAGGAGAAACAATCTAATGCCTTATATCGGTAACAGTCCAGCCAACATTGGTAATTATCAAATCGTTGATGACATAAGTTCTACCTTCAACGGTGTACTGACATCATTCGCTTTAACAGCATCATCACTAGCTATTAACCCTGCTAAGTCAGGACAGTTATTAGTAAGCATTAACGGTGTATTACAAGAACCTGATGACACAGGTACTGAAGGCTTTAAGGTCTCAGGCTCAAACATTGTATTCTCATCAGCACCAGCTACAGGCTCAACCTTTTGGGCGGTATGGCAAGGACAAGCAGTAGATATTGGTACGCCTAGTGATGGTGTAGTTGGGACTGCTCAGATGTCTAGTGCTGAATTAGCGCTAACAGGTGGCTTGTCACTAGGTGATAACGTCAAGGCTAAGTTTGGTACTGGTGATGATTTACAGATTTATCACGATGGTACTAATAGTCGAATCCACGATACTGGTACTGGTAATCTTATAATCAGAGGGTCTCATTTAAGCTTACAAGATTCTGATGGATACGATTACATAACAGCTGTAGATGATGGCACTGGCGGTACTATTAGATTATTTAATAGTACAAATGAAAGATTAAAAACAACCTCTACTGGTATTGATGTTACTGGTAGTGTTACTATTGATAGTGGTGGAACAATTTCTGCTGTAAGCACAACCGACTTACAAATAAATGCAACAGATGATTTGTTCTTAAGAGCAGTAGATAATATTTATATCCAGCCTAAAGGTAATGACAATGGTATTACTCTTATAGGTAATGGTGCAGTTACGCTACATCACGCTTCGAGTCCTAAACTAGCCACAACCACTACTGGTATTGATGTTACTGGTGATATAAAGTCTTCAAAACTAAAATCAAGTCGTGACTCTAACAACGTATTTGTAGATTTTGTTGACAGCAACGCTGCTAATGATACTAATGGTGACGTGGTAGTACAGGGTTACTACCCTATTGTTTTTAAGACCGATTTGGCACACGAGCGTCTGCGTATTGAGCGTACAGGCGACACTGTATTCTACAAAGACACAGGCTCTGAAGGAATGCGTTGGGATGCGAGTGCTCAAAGGTTGGGTATTGGTACTAACAGTCCATATGCGAAGATGCATAACACCTCACACTATATAACAGATGTTGCAGGAACAGGTAATACAGACTCTGCTTCTAACTCGATGCCCGCAGGTTTTGGTTTCAAAGTGGCTGCAGGCACAGTTCTTGGTGCATTAATAAATTCCACAGCATCTTCAAATTGGGGTGCTGATATTAACTTTAATGTTCGTAGCGGTGGTGGTGGTAATTTCCCATCTACACCTGCAATGACTGTTAAGTCTGGTGGTAACGTAGGTATTGGTACATCATCACCTATTGCTCCTCTACACGTAGCAGGAAATGTAGTAATAGAGACGGGAAGCCCTGACTTATACTTTGCTCCATCTTCAGCTTCTCACGCAAATTGGAGATTAGCTGCTCAAGAATCTACTTCTAATGCTTTTGTAATATCAAGTGGTACACATTCATCAGGCTCTAATGCAGTTGCTGATACATATACACCTAGATTCGTTGTCAGAGATAGTGGCAATATGGAAATTAGAGCGTACAACGGCAGTTCGTCATCTCCTAGTGAGGCTGCTGATTGGCCAACACCTGCTTTATCTATTAGAACTTATGATGGTTACTTCAGAAACTCGGTAATGTCTTTTGGCTATGCGGGCGATTCTGTTTACCAAACGGGTAATAACGTATGGAACTTTAGATTACACGACTCGAATAATGCCTATAGCGTAAGCTCATCTTCCTCTAGTACAAATTTAGAGTTGGCAGGCCCAGGTAACTTGACACTTGGTGGTATTGTGACTATGCCTAATCAGCCTGCTTTTAATGCACACAACGCAGCATCAACACAGACAACAGGGACTATTGTATGGGCTTCCACAAGGAGTAATATTGGAAATCATTACAGCACTTCAACAGGAAACTTCACTGCTCCTGTAGCAGGAACATACTCATTCTCGTGGCAATGCTACCAAAACTATAATGCTGTGTATAGTTCAATAACCGCTCATAAGAATGGCTCAGAGGTGTATGAGGGTCTAATAGATGGTTCTTCTAATAGTTATAACTCAATAGATGGTGCTATAACTATCTACCTTTCAGTAAACGACACTTTTAGACTAGACGTTCGTCAGGGAACTATACATACAAACCCAACCTACTCATTCTTCTCAGGACACCTAATCGGTTAATTTAAACAAAGGAATAATTATGACAACATACACAATAACACTAACAGACGCAGAAGTTAAAGCAATGGAATACGTAGCTTTCTCAGTACAGGACTGGGCAGACAATGCCTTACAAAACAGGGCTAGAATTGCTATGGATGAAATCTATGATACTGAAGTAGCTCGTATGACAGCAGACCCTACAATAACATCTATCCCTGCTGATAAAGAGGCAGTGGTACTAGCAGCAGATATTAAGTCAGCAGCAGTACGACAAGCAGAATCAGAAGCAGAAATGGCTGCTATGGCCACACCTGCATAAGGACTATGAATGGAACTCTCAGAAATAATACTAGCCTCAGTAGGGGCTCTATCCACAATCAGCGCTTGGGTTCAAGAAGAAGCTGATAAAGTAGAACTAAACACGGAGTAACCTATCGAACAACGAATAAACCAATTAGAACTATCGGTCAATAGACACGATGACCAGATAGCTCCACCGAGTAACAACGTATAAAGAAAGGAGACAACAATAGATGAGTAAAATAAGAACCTTAGCTACAATGACAGATTCTTCCGGTAGGTTGAAAGATGAAGCTGGAAAGGAAGTAATTGCGCACCCAGGGGGTGTATCAACTAAATCTTTCGGTTCTTCATCTCTTGTACCTATTATTACTGTTAATAGAAGTGGTAAGATCACAGCGATATCAACTACAGCAGTTGCTGGAGTTGACAATATAAACTTTAATGGGACCTCGGGAGACCTAACTGTTAATACTTCAGATGGTACCACACATACGGCAAATATCGGAGCCTTTATTGACTCTAAAATATCAGCATTAATCGGAAATGCTCCTGCCTCAATGGATACACTAGCAGAAATTGCTGACTCCCTTGGCGACGATCCAGATTACGCCACAAATTTAAACATACAAGCAATGAATACGGCAGCGTCTATCATTGACTTGCAAGACAAATACATAACAGAACACGTATAAAAAGGAGAACATTATATGTCTACAATTCAAGAATCCTTAGATGCTTTAGTTACCCAAACAACGGGATTAACTAATACGGTATCTGGTAGAATTACCGATATGGATGGTAAGATTACCCAAGCTAACTCAGCACAGGTAGCGGCTGAAACAGCTAAGACTAATGCAGAGATTGCTGAAACATCAGCACAAACAGCACAGAGCTTAGCAGAGACTGCAAGAGATGTGGCATCTACTGCAAAGGTTGATGCTCAAACAGCTAAATCAGATGCATTAGCTGCTCAAAGTGCTGCTAGTTCAGCACAGACATCTGCTGAAGCGGCAAGAGATGCTTCAATTGCAGCGGATGTATCTGCTTCAACTAATAGAAGTGATTCATTAACAGCTAAGAATGCTTCTGTTGTTGCCCAAGGATTATCTGAAACTGCAGAGGTGAATGCTGCAGCAAGTGCTGCTGCTGCTAATAACCATAAGATCAAAGCTGGTCAATGGGCAGATGCTGCTGAAGATACTGAAGTTGAATCTGGTATATATTCTGCAAAACACTATATGGCAAAAGCTGCAATTGAAAATACTGCTGCTGGCGTAAGTGCAAATAATGCTTCGGCTTCGGCTACAAGTGCTGCTTCAAGTGAAGGTGTTGCTACTACTAAAGCTTCTGAATCAAGTGCTTCTGCAAGTGCTTCGGCATCGAGTGCCACTGAATCTACTAATCAAGCTTCTACCGCAACAACTAAAGCTGCAACAGCAACTACTAAGGCTTCAGAGGCAAGTGCTTCGGCATCAACGGCTTCAACTAAAGCTGCAACAGCAACTACTAAGGCTTCAGAGGCAAGTGCTTCGGCATCAACGGCTTCTGGACATAAGGATACAGCAACAACTAAAGCTTCCGAAGCTGTTGTTTCTGCTTCTACTGCAACAAGTAAAGCTGCTACGGCAACTACTAAAGCCTCAGAAGCACTTGCTTCAGCTTCTACTGCAACAACTAAAGCGGCTTCAGCTAATTCTGCAAAAGTAGATGCTGAGACTGCAAAGGGTGCAGCAGAAGCGGCTAAGACTGCCGCGGAGACTGCAAAAACAAATGCAGTTGCTGCTTTATCAAGTGCCACTACAAAAGCATCAGAGGCAGCTACAAGCGCAACCAATGCCGCAGCTGAAGTAAACGCTGCTGTTACTACATTACTTGATGGTGCACCAGCTAACTTAGACACACTTAATGAATTGGCTGCAGCATTAGCAGACGATGCTAGTTTTGCGTCGACAGTTACTAATAATTTGGCTACAAAAGCTACATCCGCTAATGCAACACTAACAGGTTCACCAACACTAAACGGCGAGACAATGCCAAAGGTTTTTCAACAAACAACTGCACCCACATCTGGTATGATTGTGGGGGATTTCTGGTACGATACTGATGACGATATAATGTCAGTGTGTGGAAATATTGGCGGTGTATTACAATGGATAGGAATTTAAAATGTCAAAGAAGAATTGGAATAAATTATTTAACAAGAAGTCTAGAACTCACAAGAACTCATTTAATTTTAATAATAAACAATTAGATGATATTGTAGATTTTGGTGCCAAAGCATATAAATTTGATGGTAAACGTTGGAAAGAGTCAAAAGAAGATGATGAACAAGAATTGGAGATATCAGACAGCTATACGGTTAACAATTCAGATTCATTTGCATCATCTAAAGCACTACATGATTTAAATGCTAAAGTTGCTTCAGATTTAACTAGTATATACACAAAGGGCCAAACTGATGCTAAGATTGTAGCATTAAGTCCTCTTGCTACTAAAGCTCATGTTGATGGTTTGGCTGTCAATGCTGGTACTCTTGATGGCATTAGCGCTGGCGAATTATTAAGGTTCGATGGTGATGGCTCCCAACTCACTGGTATTGATGCATTACCAACATCTGATGTGGCATCTAGAGGTTCTGCATTAGTTTCGGATGGTGAAGGTGGCTCGTTCTGGGCATACATTGGAAGAACTGGCACAGGATCCATTGATAATACTAGTTGGAGGTATCGTTCTATATACACCCACGGCTATTTAGCAGGTGGTTATAAAGGTTCTAATGTATGGAGATCGCTTAATAAAACATGGCATAATACAGATACTACATTATATTGTGGTGAACAATTGCATTCAGGATCGTCTTATCAGAATGGTATATGGAGTGATCATAATGCGTATGTAACATGTGGTGCTGGCACAATAACATCATCTAATTCAGGCAGCGGTAAACTTGTATCTAGTTATAGTTTACATAATGGATCCCAGCGACATCACAACAACTCATTTTGGGGAGTAGAAAACGCGCCATATGGTTATACTGGACATAACCCAGTCGGAGATGGTGTTGGCCTAACTTATGGTTCTGCTGGATATGGTGGAGACATTGGTGGTATGGGACTGAACACTGACAGACAGGGTGCAGCAACAGGGCAAAATATTAAGGGACAGGCCGGGTATATTACAGGCGGCGGAAGCACTACATCTGAAAAGATGCACTTTGCCACGGAGATTATGTATGCAGGACCGGACTTTGGTAATAGCACTTCATATTTAGATGGAGCATCAGGGGAACTTACTGGTTGGTTCTTTAATAATAAAAAAATCACCTGGTCCAATGACTCTATTAGTGCATGGAGTGGTTATTCAGGAACAGCCCATAAATGGTATATGAGCACTAAACACGGTCATCACTATGCGCAAGACGGTTCAACAACCAAACGAAAATTTAGTGATTCAACTGGATCGAGTTTAAGTACATTCAATAAGGTTACATCATATAATGAAGAAAACCCTGAAGATGGTCAAGATCATGGATATATATTAGGTCACTTTAACGGACAACAGAATAACTGGACAATCAAGCAGTCATATACGGTAGACACGGAGGTTACTATGGGAGCACAATGTCAACCAAAGGGTCATTTTGGACAATCATCTGCTTGTTGTTCAACTGCCGCAGCAACAGTCACTGCTTCGGCAATAG
>Ga0209041_1002254_pt1 | contig 10633 bp, 9 predicted proteins | sample SaaInlV_100m_DNA_4_FD_184647 | JGI IMG/M metagenome (GOLD analysis project Ga0209041, IMG submission 184647) | Marine microbial communities from expanding oxygen minimum zones in the Saanich Inlet - SI037_S2LV_100m_DNA (SPAdes) (version 2) | ecosystem: Environmental > Aquatic > Marine >... | reverse complement strand
CTCCGTCCCCCTCGCGCTCTCCCTTCAATTGTCCAAAATCCGGTAGCTGGATACGGGAATCAAAAATCGAATCTGTGGCAATGACAATGGCAACGTTGGCTTCGTTCAAGGCCTCTTCGGCATCAAAGATTGTGCCTTCCTCGGGCGTGCCCTCAAATATGTCGCTGATGTCCATTAAATCCTGACCGGCGATGATGACAGAAACCCTTGCCCTCGCCAGTGATTTTTCAGCTTCGGCAAGTTCTGCATCAGTTTCAGCCGTTTCAAGAGTCACTCCCGCTGCCTGAATTGCAATGCCGGCTTGTTCCAGCGCCTCCTGTGCAGCCCGAATGTCTTCAGCAAGATCCTCCGGATATTCACTGCTGGGACTGCCGCCTTCCGTTGGCGGCAGTTCACCGCCAGCTTGAGCGTTTGGTTCGTTCTCCATCGACGTATCACCATCACCCTGGGCCGGTGATCCATCTTCCATCAACTTATCGTCTTGAGCTTGTGTTGGCGCACCGCTTTCGATCACCATTTCGGCTGATTCACTTGAATCTGGGGGACTGTCTTGTTGGCTTGAAGACGGCAAGGAGTCGCTATCCTCATAGGTCTCTGAATCAGTCTCGCTTGGGTTTTCGCTATCTGGAATTAACGGATCCCATTCCCCTCCAGCCGGTTCTGGTAACTGTTGCGCGGCCTCTGATACCTGCTCGCCTGCTTTCTTCAGTGTTTGTGCAGCCTGTTGCCTGGCCTGCTCCGGCGATTCCTGTTGCTGCTCACTTCCAGGTGGTGACGACTCGCCTGTTTGTTGGGCCTCGGGTGATGAACTGGGGGGCTCTGATGGCGCTGACGGCTCTGATGGCTCTGATGGCGCTGACGGCTCTGATGGCGCTGACGGCTCTGATGGCGCTGACGGCTCTGATGGCGCTGACGGCGCTGACGGCTCTGATGGCGCTGACGGCTCTGATGGCGCTGATGGCTCTGACGGTCGCGAAGGCGGTGGCGGAGGTGAGCTCGATGGTGGCGATGACGAGGGGGGAGGAGTCGGCGGTGGTGAAGACTGCTGCGGTGACTCGCAGCCAGTAAGCGCGAAAACCATCACGACAACGATCACGAGAGTTTTAGTGCAATAAGTTAATAACTGGCCGATTAGTCTCATAAAAATTCTCTGGATAACGTCAAGATTGTCGCCTGATGAAGCTGAAGCTTAACTGAATAACCGGGTAGAAAGCTGCAATTCCAACCTATTGGACAGGGTGTGAGCAGGAAATGTTCAATTGCGCGGGGTAAAATAACTAATGCGGCTCTCAAAACTGTATAGGTCAAGACTGCTGGGCATCTTTAACCGGGACGAGTAGGATTGGGGGTACACATAATCATAGGGGTTAGTGTTGCAATTTCGAGCCTTGTTAAGACAAAGTCTGTATGTAACGGCGATGCTATTGTTTCTTCAATCCTGTACTACCAGTGTTGTAGTGGAAGGGACGGTACCGACTCCGCTCGTTAGCGTAATTCCCGCCAGGATGGGTGTTTACTATTCGGACGAATTTCGGCGCTTCAAGCACGAGGAAGTTTTTCGTGATTCCGGTGGTTGGCATATCGATCTTGGCAAGCAGAATCTGCGTTTTTTCCAGAATTTGACAAAATCATTATTTGCCGAGATTCAGGAAGTTCATCAGCCCCCACTGACGACTGAAGAGATGCGTGACCTGGATGGTGTCTTTATTCCGTCGATTGAGAAGTATGGTTTTTTAACCCCCTCGATAATGGGAGTAGAGTTTTACTCTGCGTCGATCGAATATCGCGTTGCGATGTATGACAAAGTAGGGGCCAAGATTGGTGACTGGAACATCGTCGGCTACGGTAAGAGTGAAGGAGGAATGTTTTCATCAGATGATGCCATTAACGAGGCAACGGTTCAGGCTATTCGCGACGGTGGTGCACGAATTGCGATTGAGTTGATTGACCAGCCTGCCGTCCAGGCCTGGCTGCAATCGAGACATGAATCGTACGAACCGTCGGCTGGCCCCCCAGGCGTCGCTGAAAGTATTGAAAATATTGAAAGAATTGAAAGTATTGAAAATTCAGAAACCCCAGAAAATGTAGATGGCCCCCCTGATGCGTAATCTGCATATCGCACTGGTTCTGTTGCCGCTTCTGTCCGGGTGCGTTGCTTCTCGCATTGAGCAATCAAGGGATTCATCTACCGGAATTGAGCCACATGAGGCAATTGTTCTGCTTGGCAGGGCGAGCCACAACCACAAGGAGACAGAAGAGAGTTTTACCGAATGTATCGCTGATGTACTGGGTGAGGGTGACAATCCCATTCGCGTGATCGGACAGAGTCAATTCAGGGATAACCTTTACCCATGGTTCGAGCCCAGAACCGCGCCCACCTCGGCGGATGAGCTCGGACGGCTGTTTACCGAGCCTGGGGTGAAAAAGCGGATTGCATCTGTCAATGTCCGTTATCTGGCCTGGATTGACGGAGATACGGTAACCATCGACAGTGGCGGTTCCATGAGCTGCACCATCAGTACATTCGGTGGTGGGTGTTTTGGAATGAGCTATTGGGAAGAAGATGCGTCATACGAGGCGGCGATCTGGGACCTGAAGACGATGACGTCAACGGGGCAGATAAGTGCAGATGCCAATGGCACATCGTATCTTGCAGGCCTGATTATTCCTATTCCTATCCTGGCGCGGCCAGGAAATGCCGCCTGTAAAGGCTTGGCGAATCAGTTGCGCGAATTTATTGTAGGGGAAACCTAAGCCTCGTTCTCTGCCTCAGCGGGTTTTTCTTCCAGGAGTAGTAATTCTTCAATGGGTGTGTCTGCTTCTTCCTCTTGTCTGTCGTCAGGTTGTTTGTCGTCAGGGAATGGCTTTTTGTACAACACCGCAAATAATTGACGGATCTGTAACGCTTCTGTGGAAACCAGTTCGCCATTGTCAATGCGAGGTCGATACCGGGAAGCCCGGAGAATCTGGCGGAGAAGCCTTACCCCCTTATTGGGTACGTTTTTGTCAATAATTTCTATGTTTCGAACATGGCCATCCGGTGAAACGTCGTATTGTAGATTTACGAATAGCTCATCGCCAGTGGTGACACCGTCAGGTGTGCGCTCAAGATACAGAAAAGGAGGGTTTCTTGGGTACAATCTGACCGGTGAACCAAATAAAGATGAAGCAAACTGCTGTGTTTCCGGGGTCTCCTGTAAGATTGCCCACGCGCTGAGGTAGGTTTCCCGGGCTCTTTCATCAGAGATGATGATGTAGAAATCCCCAAGGTCGACCATTGCCTGGGTTCGATCAGTCAGATCTGAATTGGGATTCGAATCCACTATTTCCAGCGAACGCAGCAGCGCAGCCTCGGCATATCTTCGCTGGGTGATTTCGAGCATTCGAGCGCTGGCCAGACCACGCAGTGGCGTTAAAAGCCGGAGATCATTGACACCGTAGTTGAGTTCAATGATTTCGATAGCCCGGTGGTACAGGTTGACGGAGTCTTTAAACAGGATATTGCGCAGCAGTCTGAGCTCCGTGACAGCCGCCAGCGAGATGGTGTCGCCACGACTAGCAAAGTAACTGCCGAGTCTGGTTAGCGTCGGCAGTATTTCGATTGAATTTGGTCCATAGGATTGTTCCGCAACCTTAAGGCTAAATCGCTGTTGCTGGTCAGCAGCAAGAGAGTTCCGCTGGCGAAGATTAGTGGCAGCCAGGTAACTAACCATCGGTAATTGTTCTTTGTTGTATACGCCCTTGTTTCGGTGGGTGAGGTGTTGCGCCCTGCGAAAGGTATCCTCGGCATCTGTGAACGACCCGAGTAGTAATTGGCAAATACCTTTTGCCATAATACTATTGATCAGGATCTCATCGAAGGGGTTGGTTCTGGCTTCAAGAAACTCCATCCCCCGTTCTATAATAGAAAGGCCAAGCTGATACTCGCCTGCGGCAACACGAAGAATGCCGTGATTAATCATGACCTGTCCGTAGATGGACGGGTCTGCATCCCTCAACGGATCGGCGGAATCGAGTAGGTCCTGGGAGAGCGAGATGGCAGCATCGAATTCAGCGTTCCGCGCATGGAGTTCTATACGCTGGGCCATTGATTGCTGTCTTTCACCGAGAACCGGTTCATAGAGGTATGCCAGTGTATCCTGGTCGGCAGTGGCGAGGCAGGGAACAATCAGCAGTAGAGTAAGAAAAAAAATCGTCTTCATCACGTGCCTTTGTAATGGGAAGAAAAGGTTTGTACAAGTGATACATTCTTTGTCGTGACTGGCAGCCCATTGACAAGCCCAGGGCGATAATGGGCTTTCCTGAGCGCGTCAACGACCAATCTGTCTAGTTTGACCGGCGCGGTTGAGTTTATAACTTCAATCTCCTCGAGGTCCCCCTCGCTGGTGACGGTAAATGAAAGTTCGATCTTAAGTTCTTCCATTCTCTTTTCCAGTCGAAGTGGAATCACGTTATATAGCTGGTCTTTGCTAAACAGGATTGGATTACCGACCAGTTCCTGAATTTCACGGCCCTGAGATAGTTTTGAATTCCTGTCTGGCACTATAAAGCCCTGATGGGCCTGTTTCCAGTCGATGATAAACCATTGGGGTTTAACGGACAGGTCCTCGAGTATCTCTTCATACGTGCTTAGAGTCAGATGGCGTCTGTTAAACATGTCCTTCTCGATATGATAGATTTTAGCCTGTTGGGCTAGTGGGTTACTGAAAGCCTCGCGAGCCGAAATAGGGCGAGGATCGACGCTCAGGCTTAGCGGACTTACTTCGTTGGCTTTAAGGAAATACTCAGCGGCGATGACCTCTTTGCGCGCAAGAATGTAGGTGTCCGCAAGCTCAAGATAGGCGTTGGCCAAGGTGTCGGGGTCGGTGTTCGAAGAGCGCTTTACCAGCTCTAGCAACTGCTTCGATACGCAACAGTTGCCCTCCAGGCGACGCGCCCGGCTCAGCTCGATAGCAAGAGGAAGGGGATCCAGGCCCAGGCTGGTGGCTTTTTCGATGCTTTCTTCGAGCAACCGGCGTGATCTTCGTGTCTGTCCAGTAAACATGTACCAGTTTGCCATCTCTGAATAGGCAGACAGTATCTCCGGGTCCTGCGGATTCAGATGGTGAGACTGCACAAAAAACGCAAATTTCTGCTGTACATTTGCAGCCCGATAATCAGCTTCGCTAAGTGCAATCTGGGTGAGTAGGTCGACTGCTTCGAACTGCCTGGGGGTGTAGACACCTTCGTTGCGATGCGCAATGTTCTGGGCGCGGAGCAACTGATCGGTTGCCGATTCGAGTTCATAGGCTTCGATGTAGAGTTTGGCAAGTGTTATAACGGGTTCAATGAGCTCGACAGAAAAGGGCCCATGGTGCAGCGTTAATTCTTCGACCTGGTTTTCAAGATCGATGATTGGTTGGCGGGGGTTGTCCATTGCTTTAACGTGCCAGCAAGATAAAACCGCAAGCCAAACCAGACTTTTCCAAATCGGGCCTTTAAAGAACTGGTAGAGCATCTGCCGCAATGTGAATAGCCGCCGGAACCAAAGTTAGAGATTTTGCTCATATTTTGACCTGAGTTAAACAAAGTGGATAGAGAAAGTTCATTGATTGGTCTATTTGTTGGTTAAATTGAACAGAATGAACCAAAAGGGGGACAAAATACCAATGTTCAGCCTCACTTCATGCTTATCCAGATAAGATACACTTGCAACCTGATAACCAATGTTTCAATCATAAGAGTAGAAGCAGTTGAGTATGAAATACATTCTCCTGTCATTATTTCTGGCGACCTGCGCTTCGGCCTGGGGGATGTCTCTGGAAGAAGAGGTGAAGCTGGGCCAGGCAGAACATCAAAAAATAATTGGCAAGTTCGGTATTTATCGCGACCAGAAATTACAGGCCTATATTAACCAGGTCGGTCAACGCGTTGCCGCTGGGAGCTCGAGACCCGAGGTCGAGTACCGCTTTACTATCCTGAATGATGACATGATCAATGCGTTCGCCTTGCCGGGAGGGTTCATTTACGTCACCCGCGGCATGCTTGTACACATGAATTCGGAATCAGAACTCGCTGCAGTTCTTGGGCATGAAATTGCACATGTCACGGAAAAACATGCGTTGCGGCGCCAAACCCGGGGAAAGGGAATTAGCGTTTTAAACACGGTATTGACTGCCGTGTCAGGGCAGCCGGCACTTTATGAGCTTGGAAACATGTTTGGTGGGGTGTTGCTGTCCGGGTACAGCCGGGAATTTGAGCTTGATGCCGATGAGGTGGGTGCCCAGTACATGGCTAAAGCCGGTTATTCGCCGAGCGCCATGTTAAACACAATAGAAATACTGAAGGCTAAAGATCGAATTGAAATTTCCCAGGCCAGGCTGGAAAACAGGGCGCCGAGGGTCTATCACGGCATCCTGTCAACTCACCCCGATCACGACACCCGTTACAAACAGGCTATCACCGAGTCTGAAAAGCTGCTCAGGGACTACGACGAGTTCATTAAGACGGATGAGTTTCTCCAAAAACTGAATGGCCTGGCGTACGGGAAATCAAGACAGGTAGGTGTGGTTCGCAAGAACACCTTTTATCATCCTAAACTGGGTATCAAATTCACTTTTCCACAGTCGTGGCGTTTCGAAACGCTTCGCCAGGGCGCGATGGTCGTCAACCAGGTGGGTGAGTCGAGCTTTACCATTACTACCTCCAGACTGACGCGAGGTGCTACGCCCGCCAGCTTCACCAGGGAACAACTGGGGTTAAACGTTCGAGAGGGGCGCGAAATCACGATCGACGGAATGCCAGCGTACCTGGGGATTGCAGATAAGGCGGATACTGCTTATGGACCAAGACCTGTCCGTTTCGCGGTCATTTTTGATGAGAGAAAGCGCCTGGCGTATATTCTTCGTGGTGCGGGGAAGTATGACCTGCGTAAAATTGCCGACGATGGCAACTATATCGCCAGCATTTTCAGTTTTGATCGAATGTCCCGAGAGGATTTCCAGCGTGCAAAAACGCCTAAGGTCCAGGTGGTTCGCGCAGAAGAGGACACCACCATGGAACAGTTGGCTGAAGAATCCCCCATTACAAACTACGCTCTGGATACCCTGCGGGTGATGAATGGCCTTTACCCCCATGGCCAGCCGGAAGATGGTCAACTGATCAAAATTATTAACTAGCTGTTTTATAGAGCCGTTTTATAGAGCAATTTTATAAAGCAGTTTTAGCTGGCGGCCTTGAGCAGTAGTTCGTGAGAGCGAACCTGGTCGTCGTTATCGACACCCTGGATTCTGCCCCGGGCGATCAGGTAGTTCAGCCCCAGTGTTTCCCGGTATTGGTTAAGTTTGTCCTTAATAGCAATACTGTCTCCGACGATAGCCCATTCATCAACGCCGGTTGCGGTATCGCGAAATCTGCTGGCAACTTCGGCATCCAGTGATTGCCTGACCTGTTTTTCCAGCGACGGGTTGTCGGTCACAAACACAGTTCGCATGACAGGAGTTATTGCCACCGGGGGATGACCTGTGTCACGCACGTGACCCTGATGCGCAAGAATGTTTTCCCTGAGACTCGATAGGGTTTCTACCGGTGAGGCGATATAGGGCAATCCCAGAGTGCCGGCCTGTTTGATGGCCAGAGGCCCGAAGGCAGCAACCCAGAGAGGTGGATGCGGTTGTTGTACGGGTAAGGGGGAAAGTGTGATGTCGTTGCCTTCAAATTGCGCTATTGGTTCTCCCTTCCATGCGTTGATCATGAGTTCGAGATTGGACTTGAACCGTTTACGTTTTTCACCGGTGGGAATGCCAAACGGTTTGAACATGGATGCCTGAAACCCTCGTCCGATTCCAAGAATGACGCGTCCGCCGGACAGGCGATCGAGAACCGCGACTTCTTCAGCAGCCAGTATTGGATTCCTGATGGGCAACAGGTAAGAAGTAGTCCCTAGTTTGATTTTACTGGTTCGTGCAGCGACCGCCGCAAGCAGCATCAGTGGCGCAGGTAGGGCGGTGGGCCCGGTAAAGTGATTTTCCGGCAACCAGAAGGAATCGAATCCCAACGATTCTGCGATCTCGCCCTGTTCGGCGAGCTCCTGGGCGAGCCCCTGGGTTCCAAACTTCCAGGCTGTAACCGCAATTTTCATGACTAATGCTTCCTTATCATTTTCTGACCGGTTCAGCTTTGTCCCAGCCGATCTGTGGCAGAATGCCGGACCAGATATGAAACTCTGAATACAAATGCTGAAGAAGGAAATTCTGTGAATCCTAACACGCCCGTCATTATTGGTGTCTCGCAAATATTGCAACGAGTTGCTGATCTCAATGATGCAAAAGAGCCGATTGATTTAATGGTGCAAGCTGCGTTCAAGGCTGCCCAGGATTCTGGGAAACCAGGGCTGCTCGAAGAAGTGGAGTCAGTTCGTGTGATCCGCGGATGGTGGAAGTACCACCAGCCTGCCGGGTATGTCGCAGAGAAAATAGGCTGCAGCAATGCGGAACTGGTGGGTACGTGCTACGGCGGCAATATGGTCCAGAGTGCGCTTAACGCTACCGCTGTGGACATTGCCAACGGAGAAAAATCACTGGTGTTGCTGACGGGCGCAGAGATCGGTAACTCACTTGCCAAAGCGAGAAAAAATAGCCAGGAACTGTCGGTGAAGGAAACCCATGGTGAATATGATCGATTAATCGGTCAGGAAGAACCCATGAGTGGCGAAGCTGAGATGGCCAGAAGTATTCGCCAACCTATCCAAATCTACCCGATATTTGAGAATGCGCTCCGCCACCACCAGGGTGAGACAATCGAGGAACATCAGGTGAAAGTTTCAACGATGTGGGCGGGGTTTAGTCAGGTGGCTGCGCGCAACCCTCATGCGTGGATTCGTGAAGCGGTGGACGCGAGCGCTATTCGTACGCCCAGCAAGATAAATCGAATGGTGAGTTTTCCCTATCCAAAATTGATGAACTCCAATAATTCAGTTGATATGGCGTCGGCAATTATTGTGTGCAGTGTTGCCAAGGCCAGAGAACTGGGGGTAGATGAAAGCCTTTGGGTCTATCCTTGGGTCGGCACCGATGCTCACGATACTTATACTGTGTCGGAACGCGATAACCTTTATTCTTCTCCCGCTATCCGAATCGCGGGTCAGCGAGCGCTTGAACTGGCAGGGCTCCATGTTGACGATTTGGACTTCGTCGATGTTTACAGCTGTTTTCCGGTTGCTGTTCAGGTGGCAGCGGCGGAACTGGGGTTGTCATTAGACAGAGAGCTCACGGTCACAGGCGGATTAACCTTCGGAGGCGGCCCGCTCAATAATTACGTCATGCACAGCATCGCCAGAATGGTTGAGTTATTAAGGGATAATCCAGGCAAGAAAGGGTTTGTGACGGCAAATGGTGGTTTCCTGACGAAGCACGCATTTGGCGTCTATTCGACCGAAGCGCCGAAAGGCGATTACCAGCACGAGAACCTTCAGGCGGAAGTTGATGCCTGCCCAACCAGGGAATGGTTGGTGGATCATAACGGTGATGTGACCATCGAATCCTATACGGTCATGTTCTCGGGTGATGAACCTGCGGTTGGACATTTTGCGTGTCTAACGGCCAATGGGAAGCGAACCTGGGCTAATGCTTCGGATCCCGACATCCTGCAGGATATGCAGGTGACTGAATATTGCGGCAGAGCGGCTCGCATTGATGGCGCCGGTAACCTTACCTTGTGATAGCTAGTGAGGTTTGTCACCAGCAAGGCTCACGCGAAGCATTTTTCTTAATTCTCCCTGGTAGTCATTCAGCGGATAGTGCTGGCATGCACGGTTGTCCCAGAATGCCAGGCTGCCGCGTTGCCATTGGAATCGGCACGAAAACTCCGGTTGCATGATTCGCTCGAACAGAAAGTTCAGAATCGGCGCACTCTCGGGTTCAGACATACCGGCAAATCGTGTGGTGTGCGCCTTGTTGATATAGAGCAGCGGCCTTTTAGTCACGGGGTGCGTTCTTACAACCGGGTGCGTAGCGCGTAGCCCTTTATTGATGGATCCAGGGCGGGTAGCCCTGATGGCTTCGTTATCCGCATCGTTTATCGCCATCTGCAGCCCAAGGAAGCTTTGCATTCCCGCTGAAAGCGAATCGAATACGTTGTACATGTTAGTGAACATAGTGTCGCCACCTTGCTCAGGTATGTCGACGCCATACAAGAGGGCACCCATTGCCGGTGTTTCCAGATAGGTCGTGTCTGAATGCCAGACTCCCCCAAAATTGACCGTGTCTTCTGGCCTTTTAGTGACTTCGACCACCTCAGGAAAACCGGGTAATCCTTTGACGAAAGGGTAAGGCACAGGAGACCCGAATTTCGAAGCCAGTTTAAAAAGGCTTGCCGGGTCCAGAGACTGATTCCGAAAAAACAGGACAAGATGTTCGCTTAACGCTTCGCGGAGAAAGTCGACCGCTATTGAGTCAATATTGTTGAGATCAATACCGCTGATAGTGGCGCCGATAGGACCAGCTTGTTGATCAACCTGGTAGTCGCTATTCATGGCTTATAGCTCGCTCATGGCTGTTTATGGCTGGCTCATGGCTGTTTATGGCTGGCTCATGGCTGTTTATGGCTGGCTCATGGCTGTCTATAGCTCGCTCATGGCTGTTTATGGCTGGCTCAT
>Ga0209041_1002245_pt1 | contig 10656 bp, 10 predicted proteins | sample SaaInlV_100m_DNA_4_FD_184647 | JGI IMG/M metagenome (GOLD analysis project Ga0209041, IMG submission 184647) | Marine microbial communities from expanding oxygen minimum zones in the Saanich Inlet - SI037_S2LV_100m_DNA (SPAdes) (version 2) | ecosystem: Environmental > Aquatic > Marine >... | reverse complement strand
AGTAAATGAAAGAACAGAAGCCAGTTTTTGCACTCCCAATTCCAGCATTCGTGTCGTAACCTTATCAGCCGAGTTTGAAGGGCCTTTAGCTCAGCGGTAGAGCATCGGACTTTTAATCCGCAGGTCGTGGGTTCGATCCCCACAGGGCCCACCAAACTCGCTCCCGACCAAGTCAGAGTCATCGATTGAAGTCAGCCAATCAAAAAAACGACTGACTCTCCATCTGGCCGACGTAGAACCCCAGACTTTTAATCCGCAGGTCGTGGGTTCGATCCCCACAGGGCCCACCAAACTCGACCCAATCTCAAGCGGTTCCCCCTCTAATTAGGGCGGAACCCGTGGATTGACGCCAATATTGACGCCAACCGGAATTCAAACACCTAGTAATTCGGCGTCGTTAGAACCTGCAGCCAGCGGTAAATCAGCCCTTTTTACGCGTCGTCTGAGGGTCATGCAACCGTTATTGGTGCGCCGATACCCGCTTGGGCGTATCAAGAGATACCGGGTGGTACTCCCAGCGCTGAGACGTAATTAATTATCAAAGCGTGCATCCAAAGGTCGTCGGCGAGATGCTCATCGGTTCTGTCAGAACTCAGTGTCGGGGCAGAATAGCATCATTCCTCATTTGCTGAGGAGATCTGTTCATGTCCTGCCAACCGTGCCTGCCTTCGTCAATTCCCAAAGAAGGAAGATCTTCACCAACAGGCGATCGACTCCAATGACCGAGTTGTCAGCTTAAATACAGACCCCGATCATATATTTAGGTCGGCTGGATTTTGTGGTGAGCGCTGAGTTTTGACAGATCCATCAGAATTCCATAATTAGTCTGTGATGTCTCTTCGAAGGAATATCGTGAATAACAGTGCCAGGCAGAGTACGCCGTAAGCTGCTGTCATAAGGGCAGCTGTCGAACCCGATAAAGCGTCGTTTCCACCGACGAGAAAGGCTCTGAGCACGGCGTCGGGGAAGCGGTCCGTCACACCATCTGCCACCTGTCTCAACATTGTTGGAAAGATCAATAGACCGCCGGCACCGGTTGCGATGGCTGCGGCAGATGATTTGGTAACCATGACGATCATCGCTCCTATGAGACCCCACACCAGTGTGGCGGCGATGGTTCGACCGATCGTTGCGACCGCCCCGAATATGCCATCTGAGGTCGCCCATTCCCCTGTTGGGATACCTTGGCCTGGAGCCATCGCAAAGCTTAGTGCTATCGATAGGATTCCGGCGAGAACGACTGCGATGGCTGTGAACGCCCCAAGCGCTAGCAGAATTCCGGCGAGTAATCTCGCACGTCGAGGCTCAGAAACTAGCAACAATCTGATCGTGCCATTCGAATATTCACGGGCTAGGTTAACAGCGAACACCGAAAGAATAATCAGGCCGATGAATGTGGATGAGGATTCTAATCCGAGAGTCAGCCCTCCTGCACTAGATAGCTGTTCGATCCCAGATGTCGGGCCAAATGGACCTCGATTGCCACCTGGTTCATCAACACCAAGAATTGCAAAGACGGTGCCGACAAAAGTGAAGAATAGTAGTGGGCCGAACGAGGACAAGATTAAACTTCGGCGACGGAGAATAACCCACTCAGCAAGGAATGCGCCAATCAATTTGAATCTCCCTGTGTTACTTGTTTGCGAGTTAGCCTGATAAAAACGTCTTCGAGTGTTTCTTTCTCGATGCGCAATTCACGTAAAAATATTCCACTTTGATGTGCTATTCGATCGACTTCTACTGAAGACGTGCTGTTTCCATCAATCAAAATGCTGTCTGTTGAAACCTCAACTTCCATATCTTCGTGACCCAGTAGTTTTTGGAGCTTAGATATATCTTCATGGTTTTCAGGCCGGACTCTGATTATGTGACTGGCTTGTAAAAGTAAATCGTCGAGCTGACCCGAGAACACCAATCTGCCATCGTTGATAAGTACCACGTGTTCGACCAGTCGTTCAATCTCTGAAAGTAGGTGACTGGAAACGAAAACCGTCTTGCCGTTTTGTCCGAGCTTGCGTAGTAGTTCACGGATCTCGATGATTCCGGCCGGATCTAGGCCGTTGGTTGGTTCGTCCAAAATTAGTAATTCGGGTTCACCAAGTAGCGAAATTGCGATCGCAAGCCGCTGCTTCATTCCGAGCGAATAAGTAGCGACTCGGTCATCGCGCCGATCATAGAGACCGACAGTATTGAGTACTTCATCAATCACGTTTGCATTTAAGCCCCGCAATTTTGTGAACAGTCTGAGGTTGTCGGCTCCCGTCAGCCCTTTGTAAAGCGCCGGTGACTCAATAAGCGCTCCAATCTTTTTGGTGAACGCCGATGGTTTGTTTATCGGGTGACCAAGAACACTACCAGTCCCGGATGTTGCTTTGATTAGGCCAAGCAACATCCGAATTGTGGTGCTTTTTCCAGCACCATTTGGACCGACAAAACCGACAACACCATTTTGCGGGATATCGAAAGTCAGTTTTTCAACTGCTTTAAAATCTCCAAAATGTTTGGTGAGATTGTCGACCGAAATAGCTGACGATTCCGCCGTCATTGTCCACACTCCATCTAGCGCTGGTATAGGCGGAGACTGGTATTCTGCCCATCCACGATCTTGAAGAATGTTCAGTAAATCCCCGCAACGGATAGTCGCTGGCGAGTTAAACCAGCAGCTGTTCAATCATATGATCCGATGATACGTCTGTCGCACATAGTTTCTTCACGTTGTGCTGATGGCAGTGCTCTGGCGTCTGAGATATAAGCTCGGATTCCGTGACGTTGCCGAACTACTGTTACAACGAGGCTTCCAAGTCAGTTACGAAACGATCCGAATTTGAGAGTTCAGGTTTGCACCGCTAGTTAGTGAAAAGCTTCGTGCCAAACGTCGAGGTACAGCTGGCCATTCCTGGTATCTGGATGAGACTTACATCAAGGTCAGTGGTCGCTGGCGTTACTTGTATCGAGCCATAGATCGAGAAGGAAACCTGCTAGATTGGTTCTGTCAGAACTCAGCATCGGGGCGGAATAGCATCGTTCCTCTGACAGAACAGACGCAAACAGGCCTCATCCGATCGGGTGGGGCCTGTTCGCGTCCCGGCTAAGTGGGAATCAGCAGGTCTAACTTTTCGTAATTTCATCTGACTCAACGGGATACTTGCGTTAGCTTTTTGTCGACTCAGCTGTTGTATCGTCGAGATTGTGTTGAACACCGGACTCTTCAACTCCACAGACATGAGTACTTCGGCGGAGACGCGGTTAGCGAGTTCGGGCAAGCCATGAACACATCTCCTCAGCAAATGAGGAACGATGTTATTCTGCCCCGACGCTGAGTTCTGACAGAACCATCGAGTTGGATACACTGCGCTGGTACAGGACCAGTGCAACAACGGATAAATCACCCGTCGCTGTGATGCTGTATCCACACGAACACCTCCTTAAAACCGACCAGAAATCATTCCGGTTGGAGGGGAGGGCCGTTCCTTCCCGAAATTTGTGTGCGTTTTCTGGTCAACACATTAGGCTGATCGCTCTGATGCAAGCTTTAGGGTCGGCCGGTAGGTCCCGAGATGTCATCCGCCCCGTCTCGGATCTCAGTATCGGGTTCGAACACTGCCCATGCAAACCAAAAGTGATTGGCATGTATTACTGGCTCTAGCTTCTTGCCCGCAAGTGGTCCTGACTCGGCAGTACCCAGTAGGCTCCACGTAGATTGTGTTTCAATATCAATGATACCGTCTGCTCCCAGCGTAAAAGTCAGTGTTTGGCCATCAACGATTCGATTGAACATGGTTGTTGACCCGGATATTTGATCTCCCTGTCTCCCATCTACAAATGCCGACAGAGTGCCATCGTCGAAGAACACCACTACGTCGGAGTCTCCGACCCGATCATTCACAATTTGTGTCTCAGCTAGAAAAGAAAATGGATAGGCGACGGTCCTGCCTTCGCTTTTTACCGCGAGAATCCGAGATGTCGCCACCAGGCGGTCATCGACTTCTCCAGAAAAAGCGAACGGAGTGTTGTCGACATTGTCATATCCAGCGTACGGCGGATTGTCATACGAACGAATAGGAAATCCTAATTCGTCGAATATCCTCTCCATAACGAGACCGTCCGGGTATTCCTCAGCGAACGTCTCCCAGGCGATAATTGGCGAGTTGATAATCTTCAACTTGGTGCCAGCTCCGGCGTTGACGCCCACAATGGCCTCTCCAGTTATCTGCTGCCACCAACTTTCAGTCTGGCGGTCCCACATCACGAGATCGCTGCGACGCAAATTACCGCTGGTTCCAAACGTAAGTTCTTGTCCGTTCACGGTTCTGTCAAAAGTGATCGCGGTGTTACATAGTGGACAAAAAGTAACGCTAACCGGAACGCCTCCCACTACATCATTTGCAATCTCGTGCCACATCAACATCGCGAGTGGGTAGGCGCGAGCATCTCCGTCGATTTCCAGCGCTACAACAGGTTCTCTTGCTCTCAGATAATCCGGTACCTCCGAGACTTTCGCGAACGTCGGTGCGTCGATCGGGATTATCCCGTCTCGCGGTAATAGTGAGCTGATTTCACTCAGATCAACGATCCTCTGGTTGAAATCTGTAAACCAACCATATTGCGACTGGAATCGCCGAGCTACGATCGCTTCAAGTCCATCGAACGTGATATCGACAGTCTCAGTCGGTTTTTCGAATGAATTAGAGATAGGTGTTTCGGCAAATACTGTTTCAGGCAGCGGGTCAGTTGCCACTTCAGGCGAAGGAATCGGAGTCTGAAAATTTTCGGGTGGGGTAACCGAGTTCAACGTTGGCTCAGGGAATGCAGTCGGGGTCGCCGATTCCGAACCAGGTCCACAGGCGACCGCTATCAATGCCAGTGCTGAGACAGTTGAGACGAAGACTACTCGACTGGGTAACGCTCTTTGAAACTTCATACTAAGTTGCCTGCGCCATTTCAAGAATTTCGGACTTTTTTAGTGGACGTTCCGGTCTAAGTACGACACAAATTCTTTAACATCGGGTTCCGGATCTAAATAACCCGATACAGGGTACGATGCGACCTTATGAAGAATCGGTCCCGCTGGAGTCCCCACATTTTCTTCACATTTGGAACAGTTCAAGGTGCGAGCATCGGCAAGCCCAAACTCACGAGGCTGATCTGAGACCAGATTTACTATTCTGAATCAGTCACTACTCGGCATCGAATTTGGAGCGGAGGTAATTCATCAGGTGCCACATTTGTTCTTTGGATAGTTCATCTTCTTGTCCCGGCATCCCCACAGAGTCGATCCCATCACGTATGAACTCGTACAGGATCGTGTCGCTGTGAATAGGAACATGTATGAACAGATCAGCAGGTCTTTTTGGCAGACTGGCACCGGTGGGTCCGTCACCCAGTCCCCCAACTCCATGGCACACAGCGCATAAATTTGCATATACAGGTTCATCCAGCGCGACTGACTCAGCAGTAGGCGGGAAGGGTTCTGTCAGAACTCAGCGCTCACTCCACGATTAGGCCGACCTGAATACGTGATCAACCTCTGTATTTAAGCTGACAGCCCGGTCATTAGAGTTGACCACTTGTTGGTGAAGGTTTTCCTTCTTTGGGAATTGACGAAGGCAGGCACGGCTGGCAAGACATTAATAAATCTCCTCAGCAAATGAGGAACGATGTTATTCTGCTCCGACGCTGAGTTCTAACAGATCCATGGCCATTGACATCTAGGAGCCGATGGCTCGTTTTCTTTCGGACAACTGATTGCTCCCGAAGAGCATCTAAGGACTAATGATGTCTGATGTCTTGATCGCCGCCGTACTCGTCGCCATTTCGTATTTGATTGGCGGGGTTCCTGCCGCGTATCTTGGCGGTCGATTGCAGCGCGGTGTCGACATTAGAGAACACGGAAACGGCAACGTCGGCACGGTGAACGCCGTCCGCATGTTGGGGATGCGCTCGGGTCTGTTGATACTTGGTGCCGACGCGGCTAAGGGTGCACTGGTGATAGCCATTGGTAGATTCGCCGGTGCTTCGGATTACACGCTGTTTGCTATGGCAATTGCGGTTACCGCCGGTCACAACTGGTCGCCGTATATCGGGTTCAAAGGCGGCAAAGGTGTCGCCGTTATATTCGGAATATCGCTGGCGATGGCTCCGGTGCTTTCGACGTTAGCGGGTCCGGTCGTCTTCGCTATCTACTTCGCTACTCGAAGCTGGGTCTGGGCATTCGGAGCCGGGATCATCGCAATCAACGCCATCTTCATCGGGACTGGCGCTCCAGCGCTCTGCATCATCCTATGTCTCGTTCTCAGCTTCCTCGTAATCACTACCCACTTTGCCCGTGAGTTCACCGAACTAAAGCAGGCCCTACGAGATCGCAACTGGCGCAAAGTTGGGTTGCTGGAGTAGAGGATTCACCCGGCGCGCTGAGCAACGATCAAGCCATAGCCGAGCGATCCGTCTTCGACTAACTTTGAAGCGATCTTCAGTGCGTCCCGTGCTTGAACGATCAGTGATCTATTGACTTTCAGACTTCCCAGACCAATCGCAGCCTCAGCGATCATCAGTCGGGTTCCTATCTTCTTTATCAACTGCTGAACCGCCTCTTTCGCAGAGCGGTACTCTTTCACCTTGAATCCAACGTCCTCGATCAGGCTCATGTACTCGTCCAGATCACGAGCGTCGGCCATGCACAGTGCGGCGCCAATCGAGCCCTGTAGCTCGGTAGGAAGTTCACGCGATACCGTGACATCGCTGAGCGCTATGTACCCGCCCGGCTTCACGATTCGATACAGCTGTCTTAGCGATTCAGGTTTTTGTTCAAGTGTCGATAGCACGCACTCCATCAGCACCACATCGAATTCGCCGATCGAGGTATCCATGTGCAGAATGTCGTCTTGGACGAACCGGACTCTATCGTCTACCCCAGTTGCTGCAGCCAACGCTCTGCCCCGTTCAACTCCGTCTGATTCAAGCGTTAGCCCCACCGCGTGGCACTGGGTGGTTTCTGCGAGATGAACCGTGCTGGTTCCACGTCCACATCCGGCGTCCAGCAAACGCTTACCGGGTCCGAGATTAGTTAGGTTGGCAATTTCGTCGGTAAGTGCAAGTCCGCCGGGGTGGAACGACTCGCCAATAAGCCACGTGGCGAGTGGATGACTGTAGATCACAGAACAGCACGCGCCGACTGGCTGGGAGTCGAGTTCAATTAGACCATCAGTCGAGTTCGCCACTTCGCTACCCCTGTTCGTCTTCCTTGCACGGCAACTGCGGATATAGCCGACTTCGTCGAGCACGGTTTTCGATTTTCACCTTGAGATCTTCAAGATGCTCGAGCATGTGACTTTTGATGATTGGTGCAACGAGAATTTTTCCGACTAGCCAACCGCCAATCGACCACCTGATTCCGAATCGACTTTTGTAGATGAGTTCGGTGCAATTGCCCTGAGCAACGAACTCTAATCGGTCGGTCAGTTGCCGGAGTCCACCCGCTAGGATCCCACCGGAAGGTAGCAATTCGAAATCAATCGATGTTGGGTGCTTAACAGCCACCCATTCGGTCGTTTTCCAATTCATCTGCCAGGGGCCGGCTTTCAAAGGCGTATGGAACTCAACCAGTTGTCTATCGCCATTTGTGGCAAGCACTTTGATAGACGGGGTACTCCCGGCATTGCTCGCCTGTGGCACCCCGCCGCCGACGCCTAGAACGGAGACCATTTCGAACGCCAGCGGCCGCTGTGCGTGGATGTGGATGGACTGATCGGACAGATTTATCGGAATGTGCGCCATTCGAACTATTCTTTTGCCTCATCACTCACTGAAGCATTCCCGTTAACCAGCGCACTCGCGTTAATCTTGCTGATTCGATCGCGTGCTCTCTGCTTCATTAATTCTTCTTTTACGTCTTCTCGATAGCCAACGTTGTTGTACGCACAGAACGGAATCAAACGACCGTCCGGGGTGGCGATTTCGACGCAGCATTTCATCAGTTTTTTTATGTCGAACGTATACGGGTCTTGGAAATCTTTGATCGATATCGAGAAGATGCGTTTTGCGATCTCTTTCGACTCGCCATTAAAAAGACCAAGATCGGCGCAAGCAGCACAAAAATCGTCGGCCAATTTATTTCCACCAGGAGTAGCTGACGACGACCAAAGGCCTTCGAGAGCGTCTCGGATTTCACCGGTTAGGTCGGGGAACGTTCGGTTGGTGATGTAGTCGAGATATTCGTCGACATCTACGATTCTCGGCAGAGGTACGACCTGACCTTCTTCGTCGATGTACGAGAATGTCACCGATTGGCAGGATGGGTGACAACAAGGCACTGGAACGAAATCGCTCTTCACGAAAACGCCGTCCATTCCGGCATCGATCCGTTCGATAACTTCTGGAATTGTGACCCGGTTCATAGGATCGAATTCGAGGTGCCGACCTGTGTGCATAACGGGCTGGAACATGACAGCGCGAACCGCCGGATGTTCTAGTCCGAACTTGATGATCGCCGGAATTTCGTCTTCGTTGACGTCTCGTTCAATGGCTGCGACCAGAATGGTGTTGAGATCGAACTCAGCCAGCTTGTCGAGAACCTTTAGTTTTTGCTCCAAAAGCGGCTCGCCTCGAAGGATTTCGTAGGTCGAATCGCGAAGGCCGTCAAACTGAAAATATACTGTGGGGTCGAGTGATGCGAATTCGGCCGCCCATTCTGGGTCACGCGCTATTCTCAACCCGTTCGTATTGACCATCACATGCCGCACGCCCTTTGCTTTGGCAAGCTTCATGAAGTCGAATAGTTGTGGGTGAAGAGTAGGTTCTCCACCCGAGAACTGAACGGCCTCTGGTTCTGCTTCAGTACGGACGAACGTGTCGAGCATGATTTCGCACTCGTCCATCGTGATATTGAATCCGGGTCCGGCATTTGCGAAACAGGTTGGGCATGCCAGATCGCACGCCGTGTTTACTTCGATGAGAACCAAACAAGCATGCTGCTTGTGATCGGGACATAGGCCGCAGTCATACGGACAACCTTCGTCGATTTCCGTACTGAATTCGAGCGGAATCGTGCCTGGCTTGTTGTACCGCTGCTGATCTAGATACCCCTCGGCATCAGGAGATATCAGCACCTCCCATTTTTTGCCGTCGTTACAGCCCCGAGGGCATCGCTTTCGCAACACAACTTTGCCGTCGGTCAGATGAATCTCGCCGTTGATGATGTCTTTGCACTCGGGACACATCGAGCGAGTTAGCTCGTGGAAAACCGAATCGGCGGTCTTCATGATCCGCTTCGAAGACGGTGAGTCACTTTTATCTTGATCTGTAGCCACTCAGCACTGCTCCTCGTACATCAATTTTTCGACGATATCTGCCGATCATTAGCAGAAGCTTATTTCTGTTGGATGCCGTGTTCGGCGGAATCGACGCAGAATCGTTCTAAGTCGAACTCGCATCCCATTGCATACTTGGGCTGGATCGAGATCGGTCATGGTCTTCGCACGGAAAAATCTTAGTGGAGGAATTTGGTCATGGAATACAACTCGCCCGCAGCGATTTACTCAGGGTTGATCGCCGGGGCAATAATGCTGATACCGATTTATCTCGGTCGAATGATGATGCCTGAGCAGATGAAGATGGATCTTCTGAAAATGCTCGGCACGATGATGATGCCCGTCGGTGGCATGACGTACGGAATCGGGTTGATGATCCACGCGGTGATGAGCATTGTATTTGCTTCAGCTCACGCAGCGTTCTATCTGTGGCTCGATATTGATAGCAGCTACGGGATAGGAATCGTCTTCGGACTCGTTCACTTTATCGGCACTGGCATGTTCTTCGGAATGCTAAGTTCTTCCCTCCACCGAGGTATTCGTGACGGTGCGGTTGAAGCCCCCGGATTCTTCGCTCTGAAACTTGGCGGAGCCACTGCGATGGGTGCACTAGTGGTCCACATCATCTTCGGTCTGGTAGTCGGCGGACTCTACGAATCGTTCTCGTAGGATCGTCGAATATTAGTTAACAGAAAAAAGCCTCGATTCCGTGTTTGAGTCGAGGCTTTTTTCTGGTTCTGTCAGAATCTTTGAAGCTGCCACCTGCACTGTCAAGAACGCCAATACTCTACGACCTCTTGACTAGTGCAGCCCGGACTACTGAGTCAATCCACTCTTCCTTGGGAAGACCTTTAAGGCCAACGTCGGTGAAATAGACACGGCATCTGGGCGTGTAATCCCCTGTGTCTTCGTAGGTTGGGTCTACATCTACCCCGTCAATACGAATCGTAGGTGACCCCGGAAACTTCACAGATTCGCCAATTTCGAGACTAGAAACATCAATTCTTATTATCGGGTCACCGACTTGATGTTTGATCAACGTCTGTTCGAGCATTTCTTGCGCACCAACGTGATTGGGGCAGTCATCAAAGTAGAGCAATTCAATTTTCATCAAGAATCATCTCCGTAGATTGGCTAAGCGTATTCATTCGATGCGCAGTCGGCAGTTTAGGATTTTTGGCAATGTCGATCAGTTCTGTCAGAACTCAGCGCTCAGCACAAAATTCAGTCGACCTAAATACATGACCGATCCCTGTATTTAAGCTGACAACTCGGTCATTGGAGTCGATCGCCTGTTGGTGAAGATCTTCCTTCTTTGGGAATTGACGAAGGCAGGCACGGTTGGCAGGAC
>Ga0209041_1002227_pt1 | contig 10701 bp, 3 predicted proteins | sample SaaInlV_100m_DNA_4_FD_184647 | JGI IMG/M metagenome (GOLD analysis project Ga0209041, IMG submission 184647) | Marine microbial communities from expanding oxygen minimum zones in the Saanich Inlet - SI037_S2LV_100m_DNA (SPAdes) (version 2) | ecosystem: Environmental > Aquatic > Marine >... | reverse complement strand
GAACCCATCTTAGAAGATGCTGAAGATGCTTCATAAGCACCAAAGTATCTAAAGTCTACCTCTACTCCATTCTTTAAGAAAGCTGGATGTACAGCAAAGCCACTTAATGGAATCTCTGAAATTTCCCAAGAGTGTGTTGAACCACTAAACGTATGTTTATAGTAGAACTTAGGAACTTCAACCATAACTTGACCAGAAGTACCATCAAGTGTTGCTTGACTTCCGTTTGCAAGAAACAATGAAGTTGCTTCGTGTAAGTATGAATTTACTGTGCCATCGTCTGCAAGCAAACATCTACGCATTTTAGACTGAATAGGCAGTGCAGAGTGGTTAGTTGCAGAGCCTAGCTGAGTGTATGTATCTGCTGACTGATCCCAACTAACGCCATACGCTCCTGTGAAATCTTGCGGATTCTGTGTACTTAAAGACTCCAAGCCTTTAGCGGCATAAGCCAATTTTTGTAAATCCGTTTCACTATCTGAAAGTGATACGATGCGGCTCATTAAAGCCGACTGTGCTGTTTTACTATTCATAATATTCTCCGTGGGTTATAGTAAGTTAATTCCAAAATCTAAATCTGTTTTTGCTATATTACTAGCATCGTTTGCATAGCTTTGAGCTGCTGATGCTGAACTAGCTGCGTTAGTCTCACTAGTGGCTGCATCGTTTCTATATCCAAGTGCGGCAGTAGCACTTGTGTTAGCTTCACTAGCTTTAGTGGTGGATATGCCAGCTTGTGTAGTGGCTGTAGCAGCATTGGTATCGGCAGCAAGAACCTCTGTCATATTAGTTGCAACACTGCTTACATCGCTAATATTAGTAGCAACTGTGGTTACGTTAGAACTAATGCCAGCTACTGTTGTAGTGTTAGCTGAGATACCAGCTACTGTAGTAACATTAGCTGAGATACCACTTACGATATTAATGGTAGCTTGTTCTGCTGTTGTTGGTGTTGTTCTATTCCAAGTAGTAGTTCCTAAATCATAAATCTTAGTTATATTTAATGTGGTGTCATAATACATAGCACCATCAATAAGTGCATTACCATCATTATCTAATGTAGGTGCGCTTGCCTTAGCTCCAAGATAACGGTCATCAAAGTTATCGAAGACTGCCTCTGCTGCTGATTGTGCTGTTTCTGCCGCTGTCTGTGCTGTCTCGGCTGATGCTTGTGCTGTCTCGGCTGATGCTTGTGCTGTCTCTGCGTTAGTTTCCGCTGTCTCTGCATTTGTCTCAGCTGTTGATGCGCTAGTTGCAGAGGTCGCTGCATTAGTCGCTGATGTAGATGCTGATGTTGCACTACCTGCCGCTGCTGTTGCTGAGGATGCTGCCGCTGTTGCTGAACTTGCTGCTGTTACTGCATCTACTACTAATGCCCAGTACGATGTATTAGTTAATAATGTTCCTACAGCAGAAGCTGCAGTACAAATATAAATGTTGTTCAGTTGAGCAGTTGTAGTTGATTTAACTAGATCACGTTGAATATAGGCTGCTGTAGTCGTAGTAGCATCAGTGCCTTTATATACCCCGATCTCTTGAGTAATATCCAGATCACCTGCTGAGTCAAAGGCGAATAACTTACTTGCTCTTGCACTAACAGAACCTAATACTTCCACATCACCTGCATCTGTTACCGTAGTAGCAAACTTAACTGTTCTATCTAAAGCGTCTTGGTGTTGTTGAGTTATGAAGGTTAATCTATCTAGTGCATCTTCGTGTGTTTCTGCTGGAAAAGCATCATTCTCCACATAATCCACACCTTGAGTAAGGTCTAGTACTCGCTCAATAACTACCGAATCTGATGCCGATAATCCTGTTCCGAATACGATATTGCCGCCACCAACATCACCTGCTCCTGTTACGGTGTAATCTGTAGTTAATGTCTTTTGCGTACTATTGACATAAACTTTAAGATCACCGTCTGCAAATATCTTAAAGGTATATGCGAATGTAGTCTGTGCGGCTGATGCCGTATAAGAAACTTTATTTACTGTAGTAGATACTGTCATTTATCTCTCCTGTTTTTTCATTGTATCATATTAATTATGGTTATGAAAGAATATTACTCCATTCCTTTTTTCATCATCTTATATGCTGGGTAAAGTTTATCATTAGTGAAGTCGTCAGGATCTCCTTGAGCAAGACCCTCCAGAAACTGCCTTGCAACTAGATTTCCTGTATCGAAATATAATCTTGCAGCCATAAACTTCAAATATATCTTTTGCTCTTTGTCTGAAGATAAATACTGTTTAGTCCATGCAGAAGCTGTACCTTTTTTGACAATTGCCTGAACCTTGCTCTTTATCTCTCTCCCTTCTGTAGTTGCTATAGCTTCAATCTCATCATCATTTAGATCTTGCTCTGTTAGACCCTTAATGATTGCAGCCTCTATCAGAACACGCTTTCTGGCTTTCTGTACTTCTATTTCATTACCTATAGCAAACGGAAGGTCTCTTGAGTCATACTCCTTGATTAGCCTATCTGAAATACTGCTTAATACAAAGATTTCATCATCTTCTGGCACAATGTCCTTTGGTGTAGTCAGATCTACGAGGGGATTATCCTTTAAGAATATCGAACCTCCCAAATTTTTCCATAACCAATTATAAAATTCTGCATCTCCCATCCCTGCCTTAAACTTGTCCTCTCCAACAATATGTCCTCCTGTTAATGAATCTATAGGATTTTCGTTATTGATGAAATAACTCATAACATTAGTAATTACTTTAATTGCTGGCGTAAATGCTGGCACTTCTCCGCCCATATACGACCCAACATCTGACTTCTGATCTGTGGTAATTCCGAAAGACTGCTGTAGTAGTTTGTGAGTAATTCCACCCAATAACCTAGATGTTTCATCTACTGGCTTAACTAATACTTTTGCCTTGTAAATTGGAGATCCATCTTCTTTAGTGCCTATACGATTAAGACCTAACGGGATTACAATGTAATTTGCCTTTACTCTTTCAGGAACCATTGACATTATAGTGGCATTTATTTTTGCCTCTTCTAGCGACTGCCCTTTGAAGACATATCCCTGCCCCATTGCGAACATTACTACTTTTGGTATAACTCCTGACATAATTGCATGATATGACCACTCTCCATATCTTCCTTTTGCAGCTTCCCAATCACCCCTATAACCCTCTTTCATTGCATTAGAAAATAAGAATAAATTGTTGTAGGCTACTGCCGCCCCACCTCGTACAAGATGAGCAGGAGATCCAGCCTGTGTTCGGATGATGTTTATCCTCTCCTCTGCTGGCATATCTGGGAAATGTTTTTCAAGATACCGATCTGCCACAACTTTGGTTGCGGTTTCCATTACAGCATTTAGATCGTGCATGCTGCCAAACAGAGCGTTGAATGGGTGTTTAATTACCTCATTCCACTCTTTACTTTCTGCGCCATGAAATCTGTGCATTAATCCTGATAGTGGATCTTTACCCTCATGCTCTCCCCAAGGTTCTGCTACTGAGATCAGTGACATCTCCTTGCGCATCTTATCCACTCTTGCGCTACCCTTTCCGCTGACTCTCCTAACACCCTCTGGTACTCCATAAGTGAGAGTCTGCAAAAACATACTCACATCTTTGTAATACGGGATCATGTCTCTTTTTCGGCTAGGAAGATTCATTACCAGTCTATGAATATCCATAAGAGGATTTCTTACAAGAATAAACCCAGGGTTTGCAATCGTATACACCTCTCGAAAGTAGTTATTTACTCTCGATACCTGCTGTAAAACCTTGACCAGCTCTATTGGGTTGTTTTTAAATGCCATTGCAGTAAACTTATCTACATAATAGCCCTTTACCTTGCCTTTACGCATAACTGTAATCAGTCCCAACTCTGGATCTTGCGGCTTTATTGGTCTTCTGATTTTCACTCCTGACTCTAGCAATACTAGCTCTGTTTTGGCTTTCTGTATGCTTGCTTCTCTAGGCGCATCTATGCCTGACTTACGAACTCTAACTAGATTATCAACTGCCGATCTTTTGGCTTCATTCTTGAGTAGCCCAGAAATTAGAGCCATATCACTTTCTATCGTTGCTAGGAGTGGACTCTCTTGAGTCTTGAATGTGCCAACCTGTCCAAACAGAGTTAATCCAGACCCTTTGCCCTGAGTGCTATCAATATATTCAATAACATTAACCGTTGCATAGTACTTATTTTCTAGGATCTTCTGCTTTAACTCTTCACCCAAAGCATCTGTACCCTCAAGATAGCTAAGTATCGTGTCATTCCTAAGAACCCAATACTCATCCACCAAATCTTTTAGTTCTGGGTGCTTTATATTGAGTTCCTGCAAAAACCTAGATGCTTGTTCTAGGGTCACGCCTCTTGTATTAATCAGGTTAAGTCTATCTCCTTTAACAATACGCTGGTACATCAGATACTCACCAAACTCTTTAGGTGTAGCACCCTTCATTCTTGCAGGAGTCATAATCCTCGCACCAATCTTATCTAAATATAACTCGACAATAGAGTTCTTGTATAGCATATCTCTATACTTATAAATTGGATTATCTTTTGGAGAAACATCGACACCACTCTTCTTGGCAAACTTCGTTCCTTGTATTATTCCATGAGCCTCATCAATTAACGCCCATGACATATAATCAGTCACTCTAGCATCTTTAGCTTGATTGGCTCGTATATCTGCCGCCTCATCAAAATCACGCCTTATTTTCCTGCGTAGATTTGCACCAGAACTTCCATGAAGTGCGATCTCCTCTTGAATCATTCTGTAGTTCTTGAGGAATCTCTGATTGTTCTCAATAAACTCCATGAACCCGTCAAACGCTTTTGGAGCAACCTCTTTGGCAAGTCTGGGATTCACCATAAACGCACTCATAAAGTCTGCATACAATTCCGCTGAACTATTCCGATATGTCAAATACTTAGAATCCGCAGCACTCTCATCAAATGGTCTCCACTCTTTAGATAAGTTGTATAACTCTTGATGGATCTCATCCTTGACCAACAGCCCTCTACGATGAGCTTCTGCCATAAATAACTCTTCGTACTTCTTGGACACCTCTGCATCAGTTATTTTCTTATCTTGCCCTCTATTCTCTCCACGATCTATAATATCCTGAATCTCCTGTGGGATCTTCTTGTGTGCTAGTGTGCGAAGGATCTCTTTCTTCTGCTTGCGATTCAGGCTTGCAATAAACTCATAGATTGCTGGATCTGCTTCCGCTCTTCCAACAACTCCTGTAAAGATATCTTTAATCTGTTGAGGAGTAATACCTAACTCTTTCTGAATTTCAGTGTCATTAGATAATGCGTCTAACTCATCCTGTAGCACCCTCCTTGCTTTCTCTCTCAACCTACTCTTCTCTACCGAAGAAAGAGGAATCTCACCATGTGGTCGCCCAGCATGATATTTTTCAAGATGTCCTTTTAGCGAAATAAGCCTCCCAATGATATTAGTTTTCTCTCCTGTGACTAACTCATGCCTTATAGTAGGATCCACAATGTGACCAATCTCATGCGCTAATGTTCTAGTTAACTGCGCTGGATCTTTACCTAACTCAGCAGCAATGACTATGCCATCTGTTGTTCTACCAATTGCAGCCTTACCTCTTACACCTTCTCCGAGATACTTAGCAACACTAGGCATATCGCCATTCAGTACACCTTCTGCAATTGCCACAATATCAGGTAGCGATAAGTCTACTGCACCATGCTCAGGATCAGAATGGTGATAGTTTCTGCTCTCTACTATATCTGCAACTCCTTCTCCTTTTGTGATCTTATGTAATACTTTGGCGTTCTCAGGAACAATAATTGCCGAAAGTTCCCCTTCTCCTTCACCTATATTTTTATAGAAGATTGAGTCTATCCCATGATCAGTAAGCGTTTGCATGAGGTCTTTGCTCTGCGTTTCAGATCTATTTATTCTAACTAGCTCTGCCTCTGTTATTACTCCCATTCTATGAAGTGCTGATGCTATTGCCGCAGGAGATTCAGCATCATTTAAGTCTGCCTCTTCATGAATAATACTTCCTTTCTTGTTCGCTAAAGGACTTGATACTTTAACCAGAACCTTATATGGTGTTCTGCTTGCCTTTCTTTTAAGAATTTCTCCAACCTGAGAGTTGTCCCCAACATGAAGAAGAGCATTAAATCCTTTCTCCATATTCACTAGATTTGGATTATTGGATGCGTGTTCTGCTAGGAAATAATATTCACCTAATTTCCCCTCCTGCATAGCCTTCATGTCTGGAGCCTCAATCTTCCTTACAGGAGCGTTTGGATTTCCTATCTCTCCGATAGTCTCTAGGTATTCTGTGTCATGAAATCCTGTTTTAACTCTTTTCTCTAACGACCTCTCTTGAGCTTTTATAATGTCCTTTTTTTTCTGTGCCACTATTTCTTCAGAAACTGCCTGCTCCAGTCTTTTTATTGATTCAGTAATTTGCTCTTTCCCGAATATACCCTCTGTCGCATTATATAACAGATCTCTAACTTCTTTTCCTGCCTCTGGAGATAACTTATCTACCATCTCCCCAAGATCTTCAACCTCTAAGCGTGATGCCAATATAGCGGAGTCTACATCTGACACATCTTCCTTTACCTTTTCAACCTTAAACCCCTCTATACCCTCTGCGACCTCCAGTATGCTTCTTTGGTCGTTCTTTACAATCTCTTGTATCTTTGCAGGATCTACAGCTCCACGCACCTCCACAAGCCTTAGCGTACCATTCTCCATTGGCTCGAATATAACTTCCGACCTACGATTAATTGCTACACCATTCTCAGTTCCACTCTGCTGGATAATGTACTTACGCACAATTCTCCCACTCACCTCTTCTAGCCTATTTGTAGATAAAGTAGTTACTTTTCCATCTGTTTCTACCGTTCCTGTAGACCGTGCGTGATGCGTTCTCAACGAGAGAATCATGTCTCTGACCATATCAGGGATCATGTAGACTTCTTTTCCATCAACGATATGTGGTGCTTCTGCTAACTGATCCACAATTTCTTTAGCCATAGTGGGGTGTAGTTCTGCATAACGAGTAATAACCTCATGCGGAACGCCAAACTGCTTTTGGATCTTAGTTAGTCTTCGCTTGATATAGGTTTCACTCTTATTCAAACTTCCCTTTACCTTTCGTCTAGCTGATGCAGTCATTGAGTGCATTAGCCTAAAGCTACCGAGGAACATTACTGAGTCAATTAGTGATTGCTGATCTACAATCCACGGCATATCTGCACCTTGATCTTTATATTTTCCCCATAAATGCTCGCTCTGAGCTAGAGTCACGCCTTGAGCTACAAATTCTACTGTTGGAGATGCAATACCTCTGCTCATCTTAGTGAGACCAGGAATCATCTCTGATAGCGACTTTGCTCCACCTCCTATCTTTGCGGTAAGGAATCCGATAACTGCTTGCGCACCAAACTCCTTAACTGCACCAATAAAAACATCCATTCCGTCAAGATTTGTCTCGTATGCTAGAGACTCTAAAATATCATCTAGCACGGAAGTTACAGCCCCATGTGTGGCAAGGCTCATTGTCCAGCATCCAGTAGAAAATGCTGCTGCCTCTACTACCCCACCTGCAAGTGGCCCTGCTGCTGCTGTTGCTGCTGATGCTGCTGGAACCGCTGCTCCTGCCGCAATTCCTCCACCTAAAGCACATGAGCTGCTGTATACAGGAAAGTCTAAGCCAAATGTTGCCGCACTTGTTCCAAGCCTCTCATACCAATTCTGATCTCCGAGTGATTCAGCCTTCTTATAAAAGTCCTGAACCATAAGCCCGCACTTACTTTTATCTTTAGCACATTCTTCGATCAATCCTACCTTTCCAAGAATAGACGATTGATATGCGAGCTTGCTCATCTCATCAAAAGATAAATCAACCAACTCTCCCTCACCTTCAACAATCTTTCCATCTTGCACATAATGCTCTTTTCCTGTGCTAACCATAGCCTGAATTGCTAAAGCATTGAGATATGTATCATCATTCATTGGAGCATATTTAGGAGTTTCTGAAAATACAGGCTCTTCATCCTCCCATCCAACTACATCAATTCTCTGCATTGGATCTGCCTCTTCATCAGGCATCATCTCAATATCTGAGTTCTTTAATTGAGCGTTAGTATTGATCGGAGACATAGCTTGCCGCACTGTATCGAAGTCTTGATCTGTAGCAATTCCTACCGATACTGCATTAATAGCACTCTCATTGTCTTCAAAGATCTCAATCAATCGCTCTTGAGCCTCTTCTGGATCCATCGACTTTAGGATTTCATACTTCTCTCTTGCACCTTCCCTCTCTTCCCAAGGTGCTGACTGCACACTAGATGCTAACTGTCTTTGCGCTCTCTGCCCATCCTCAAATAGAATTTCATGCTTGGGGAATGGTGTTGTTCCATCGTTCACTGGAGGAACATCAAAATCTACTATAGCGTTCTTTCCATCAATCTTTACAGGTGATGCTCCTGTCTTCTGAATAGGAGTAATTGAGTCATAATCATGCTCTAAATCAGCACTTATTTTTCCAGCATCATTATCAAGATCAATCTTTGGAGCAATTCCAGAAAGCTCTCTATTTTGCTTCATTCTGTAGGCATTAATCTCACTTTGCCCATACCCCATATCCATCAGGGATTTGTCTGTAAATTCTGTCATTTTGTCAGCCTTGCTCGTAAATGAGCAATCGGTTCTCTTCCATTCAACCAGCCAGTAGGTGCATTTTGGGGGTCATCAAATATTATCATCTTCTTGTCAGTGCCGTACATTTCCGATGCGACATCATTCCAATACATATTCCTAGCTGCACTTATAGGCATATTGTCATATTGATACTTCAAAATACTGCCATTCTGAAGCTCAATCTCATCTCGATACCCAGACTTCCAATTACTCGCTACATTATTGACTGCTTCAATAGCTGATATTCTTGATGGGACAGAAGTTGCAGGTGGTGGAGATGAATAACTAACTCCATCAATAAAGCTGTTTATCATCCTATCGCCTATATATTTATTATTCTCAGTTCCACTTATAACTCTTCCATCAGAGCCTATTGCTGGCGCATCCAATAAGTCTATCCATGCACTTCCGCTCTTATCAGCACCCAATCTTGCATCCCTTACCCCGTCCCATTCAACCATTCTTTGATCTACCTGAGCCTGTATTTCTGCCTTTGTCTGCTCGCTTTCATTCATTAGGCTCATCAACATTGCCTGTACATCATCCTTGCCCATTCCTGCGAAATCTACAGTTTCTCCCTTTCTCTCTGCATAGAGCTTTAACTTTAATCGTGACTCAACTACCGTGTTTAATCTGTCAATATGCTTCCCTAATGGAGAGGTCTTTCCAAAGTAGTTTTTTAGCATTTGCTCTACACCACTATAATGCGTATCACTGAGCTTATCCACATTCTGAATTAAATAATCCTGAACCTCTACGATAGTTCCTGTTGGATCTCTTCGATACTTCTCCGAAAGATTTGGTATCGCCTCTCCTCGCATAATCTTTGAGTTGGCTACCCTGTAATCAGATACATTTTCTTTAGGTTGAACGCCTGAAGTAGTCCGATCCTTAACTCTGGATCTAAAATATTTATATTGTACTGTACCAATAAAGTGAGGATTTGCCGCTACTGCCGAATCTATATCCTTGAGGGTTAATTGCTCAATATTATTCTGTAGTGTATTTGAAGTATCTGTATTCGCCTCATTAATCAGTCTCTTTATAACTACCTCTTTCTGACCTCTTCTATCTTTGAGGTGGGTAACAACAGAGGTTCTTTCCTCTAAAGATAGTCCTTGCAATGCTAGGTCATCATTTATACGAACTTGCGTTAGATACTTCTGGTCTAAAAGTTTCTCAATTGCATTATCATACTGTTCAATTGTAACATTTGATTCTGGCACATCTGGGTTAGCACCGCCAAACAAACTCGTTAGCGTATAATGCTCCACAAAAGCTCTATCATTACTCTTAATTTGAGTGTCTGAGAGAGGTATTCCATATTGACTTCTTGAGTAGAGATGCCGATAATACTCAAGGTAGTTTTCCGCAGCACTCTCCGTATCTGTAGTAAGGGATGATCGGTATAAATTTCCTGATACTATACTCCTTTCCGACTGCTGAATACTTACCCTTCGTGTGTAACCTTTATTTAATACTTTACCTGATAGCTCTCCAAATTTTGATGCTGACCATGCAGAAAATATAGCACTGTCTTTTCCATTAAGCGAATCAACATTACTTCTATATTGTGGATCATCTTCCATTGCTCTGAATGCGGCATACATACTCTTCTCATAGTCTTCTGGAATCCACGGAGTCTCATAATTTCCATTCTCATCAACAATGCCTGTGCCGCCATTAATTACTGCCGCATGTACAGCAGTTGCAGTTGCTTCCCACAATGCCTTTGAGTAGCTCAGATTTATTGAACTCTGCTCGTCTTCCAATGAGTCGTCAATCTCCTGATGCAACTTATGGACTTGTGCGCCAATCTTAGTAATTGCCTGACCCATCTGCATTGCTGCACGACCTGATGCACCTGCTTGATTTATATACGAAATACTACCGCCTTGTACTCTAGCAGCACCAATTTTTGTCCTACCTCTTGATCTAATTACTGAAGCCATAAGTTATCCCTTTATTGCCATACCAGCACTGTAAGCACCCATTGCGCTACTTGCTCCAGATAATAGCGAAGTGGTTGC
>Ga0209041_1002213_pt1 | contig 10731 bp, 17 predicted proteins | sample SaaInlV_100m_DNA_4_FD_184647 | JGI IMG/M metagenome (GOLD analysis project Ga0209041, IMG submission 184647) | Marine microbial communities from expanding oxygen minimum zones in the Saanich Inlet - SI037_S2LV_100m_DNA (SPAdes) (version 2) | ecosystem: Environmental > Aquatic > Marine >... | reverse complement strand
AAGCTACAATAACATCCCCAGATATCAGCATGGGGGGAGTCATCTGGAGAGGACATTTTTGCTATGTGAAATATGATGCATATGCGGTAACTAAGCATCATTGCCTAGTAATACCATATGCACACGTTGAATCTTATTTTGACCTAGCATTACGTGAACGGCAGGAAATGGATAAGGCATTATTCTGGGCAAAAACATACTTGGAAGCTCTAGATGACACAATCGCATCATTTAATATGGGTATCAATGATGGCGAACAGGCAGAGCAAACAATCCCACATTGCCATATACATTTAATCCCACGTAGACTCGGAGATACGGTGAACCCACGCGGTGGTATAAGAGGTGTTATACCAGAGAAACAGGATTATTAAAATGGGATTATTTAAAAGATTCTTTGGTAATAGATATAATTGGATTAAAAAAGAAGACCCACGGTTACCATATACATATCAGGCATCACTGCAAGTATTTGAAGGTGATAATGATATCGTGATCAACTGGTTTAGTGACACTATATGTGGTATCTGCGGATACCTTAAAAAACACAAAGAAGACCCTAATGATATCACTATCACCGAATGCTTTGATGGGAAAGAAACCGTAATTCCACCCGATGTGTATATGAATGATGGGGAATGGCTACCGAAGAAAGAACTATGCAAAGCACATAGAAGGTATGGGTCAGAAGGGAATGAAGAATGTTGTTCGTTTCAGCACAGAGATCAAAAGGTATCCAAAATATGACTATGTTATCTGCAAAAATATCAAGTTGGATCGAAAATTACACAGCGAAACATAAGATCAATGGACTTACTATTGGTATTAGTGGCGGCATTGATAGTTCTGTCGTAAGTAAATTATGTGCAAATACTGGGTTACCAACAACCGTAGTATCTATGCCAATCCACCAAAACGAAGATTTACATTCATTGAGTATTCTTCATTCAACTCAATTATTGGATGACCATATTAATATAACACATCATAACAAAGATTTAACCGATGTTTTTGATGTGTTCGTTGATAAAGCAGATATATACGATAATGAATTGGCATTTGCTAATAGTAAAAGCAGATTACGTATGATGTATCTATACCAAATAGCACAAAGTACAAGCAGCATTGTTGTTGGTACTGGGAATAAAGTAGAAGATTTCGGGGTAGGGTTTTTTACAAAATATGGTGATGGTGGTGTTGATATATCACCTATCGCAGACTTAACAAAGACAGAAGTATGGAATCTCGGAAAAGAATTGGGTATTGATCAGCAAATCATTGATGCCATCCCAACTGATGGACTTTGGGAAGATAATAGAACTGATATTGATCAACTTGGATTAACATACCAAGAGTTAGAACAAGCAATGTACTATCATGAAAATAATATCACTCCCAAAACAGACGGAGAATGTGCTAACCTCATCAAATACAAAGACATACGCAATGCCAATTTACATAAGATGATACCAATTCCAACATATAAGGAAAAATACAATGATTGAATGGTTAAAGAAACGAAAACACAAAAAAGAACTGAAAACAGCAAAAGAATTAGCATCAGAACGAGGAGAACCATGGGTTGAAGTAATATCAATGGATGTTGATCCAACGGACCTAAACAACGGTGCATTTGAATTAGATTGGAATGAAATATTCGTAGCTAGATTAATTAAAGCAGGATACCAAGGCAAAGATGACTCTACATTAGTTGATCAATGGTTTCAAAATATATGCCGTAATATAGTGATGGAAACATACGAACAAGCAGAAGCGATCAAATGAAAAAATATTTCATAATGAGTGATAGCAATGTAGAAGATGCTAGCACAGCCGATGGACATGTACCAGACAAAGATAATTTTGCTACCAAGATAATGGATCATTTTGGTTTAAATTTTGAATGCCATGCTAGGTTCGGTGCAAGCAATGACCAAATCATACGACGAACAAATGAATGGGTAAGCAATCAAGACCCACAAGACGACCTTATGGTATTCATTGGATGGAGTACGTGGGAACGAGAAGAATGGTTTATTGATGGTGAATATGTAAATGTTGATCAGTATTCACTCAATGACATTCCACCCAATGCACTATCTAGATATAATGAATGGCGGGAGAAGGTAGATAATACACACGGCTACATGACACAAAAAGCAATCGAATGGAATTCAAAAATTCATAACTACATTGAATGGTTATATGATCACGATATTCAATTTTTTATGTGGAATAACTACATCGCATTGGATCGAGTAGAAGGACTAGACAATGATATTGCCGAATATATTCATCCATACAACGATGATTATACAATGTATGATTATCTTGTCAGAGTTAATAATCACCATCCATTTCCAGATGATCAATATCATTTTGATGCAGCTGGACATACCATTTGGGCTGATTGCCTAATCAATCATATTACAGAAAATAGAATAATATGATGCTTTATGTAAATGGGGATAGCCACACTGCTGGTGCGGAAGCAGCAAACACACATGCTTTCGCAGAAGATGACCCAAAACTGAAAATGCTTGGTAGATTACCACATCCAGATAATGTTAATGTTAGTTGGGGCAAAAAATTAGCTGAACTACTAAAATATAGTTTCTTTTGTGATGCAGAGAGTGCTGCAAGCAATACTCGCATTATTCGCACTACAAAAGATTGGATTGATAATACAAAAACTCCATACGATGAATTACTAGTTATTATTGGATGGAGTACGTGGGAACGAGAAGAATGGTTTATTGATGGTGAATATCACCAGGTCGGTGCTAGTGGAATTGATGATATCCCTGCTAGCCATAAAGACAAGTACAAAGAATTTGTTACTAATGTGGATTGGAAACAAAAAACATATGAAGCATATGAAAATGCCAAAGAACTGCGTGATTGGCTAGGAGACCGCAAGATCAACCCCATTTTCTTTAATTGCAATAATAACTTTAGCAAGATTAGAGAAGATGATAGGGTAGAATGGGGTTACAATTACATCAGTCCGTACACAGATAATGGGACATATGATGCATATCTTAAACTACACGATTATAGCACTGTCACTAGGGGTTCGTGGCATTATGGTGCAGATGCACATGCAGCATGGGCGAAAATGCTACTGAAATATATAGTGGAAAAGAATATAATCACTGATCTTAGCATCGGGTCGAGATTCAACCGAACATAGATATTACGCTACTTCTAGTTCATCAATGCTGGTGTGATTACTATCTTCAACCATACTTTCGTACCTACCCCACCAATAGTTGGATGTTCGTATGATCGGTTCTGCTTCCTCCCAGGGGGTATTAAGCATAATTGCATACAATGCTGATTTCTGCGCATCGCGTAGTATGTATGGTTCAGCTTCTTTCCATCGTTTCTTGAACCCGTGGGTTACATCATCATTGATCACATCATTGGCATACCGAATAACCACATGCGATGTAGCAATCGCTGGTTCTGCTTCTGACCATCTTCCTTTTTTTCTTATATCCCTAGCATACATATATGCATATTCTGGGTCTTTCATTATATATGGTTCTGCTTCTGGAAATCTGCCTTCTATTACATATCTAGCATACCAATATGCAGAATATGGATCTTTCATTATATATGGTTCGGCTTCTGGCCATCTTCCTTTTTTTCTTATATCCCTAGCATACAGATATGCATATGTAGGATCTTTCATTATATATGGTTCGGCTTCTGTCCAGTTACCTGTTCGTTTTGCTTCTTCATATGCGAATCCTGGGATTTTAAACCTATCTTTATACCCATGCAATGTCTCTGGATTTGTGTGATATTCGTATAAATTCATCATTATAGTGCCCTTATGAATTCTTTGTAGTTATATGCAGAAAATGGATTCTTCTTCATTATATATGGTTCGGCTTCTGTCCATCTGTCTCCTATTACCCACCTAGCATACAGAAATGCAGAAGATGGATCTTTCATTATATATGGCTCGGCTTCTTTCCATCTGCCTTCTATTACATCTCTAGCATACAGAAATGCATAATATGGATCTTTCATGATGTAAGGTTCTGCTTCTTTCCATCTGCCTTCTATTACATCTCTAGCATACAGAAATGCATAATATGGATCTTTCATGATGTAAGGTTCGGCTTCTGACCATCTGTCTCCTATTACCCCCCTAGCATACCAATATGCAGATTCTGGGTCTTTCATTATATATGGTTCTGCTTCTGTCCAGTTACCTGTTCGTTCTGCTTCTTCCCATGCGAATAATGGGATTTTAAACCTATCTTTATAGCCATATAATGTCTCTGGATTTGTGTGATATTCGTATAAATTCATCATTATAGTGCCCTTATGAATTCTTTGTAGTTATATGCAGAAGATGGATCTTTCATGATGTAAGGTTCAGCTTCTGACCATCTGTCTCCTATTACCCCCCTAGCATACCAATATGCATATTCTGGGTCTTTCATTATATATGGCTCGGCTTCTGACCATCTGTCTCCTATTACCCCCCTAGCATACAGAAATGCAGAAGATGGATCTTTCATTATATATGGCTCGGCTTCTTTCCATCTGCCTTCTATTACATCTCTAGCATACAGAAATGCATAATATGGATCTTTCATGATGTAAGGTTCGGCTTCTGACCATCTGTCTCCTATTACCCACCTAGCATACAGAAATACAGAAGATGGATCTTTCATTATATATGGTTCTGCTTCTGTCCAGTTACCTGTTCGTTTTGCTTCTTCATATGCGAATCCTGGGATTTTAAACCTATCTTTATACCCATGCAATGTCTCTGGATTCGTGTGGTTGCTGTATAAATCAATCATATTCTAGTATTTATGGCATATGCGTGCTATCTTTGAACTGTCGCTGTTCCAATCATCCATAATCTACCATAGAAGTGTATACAATACCGTCATCGCTATATTGGAAATCCTCGATGCTCCAGTACACAGATCCACCTAGTTCAGGTGCTATGCGGGGCATTAATGCCCTCACGGGGGGATACACAAAACCACCTACATACTCATCCACCGCCTGCGGTCCCACCACAGCATAATCCTCCCGCACCATAGACATCTCATCACTTAACCAGTGTAACTTATCCTTTTTATCCAACCACAATAATTGGGTGGGGTCGGAATGCCACTTATATATATCAGGTATAATAGGTCCAACATCATATACTAACTGATACATATCGCTTTCTTCCGCTGGACCGAGCATTTGAAGGGGGAAATGAATTACCTTCAATGACCTAATGAATGGGTTTATGTCACCAGTGTACTCGTATACTATTTCACCTACATCCGCTATACTTTTATTCCAATCTCTCATCATCTTATTTATTGACTTTGTTATATAAATCTATTATAATACACCAATGAAATATTTACTAGTTGATACTGCGAATTTATTCTTCCGTGCCAAACATTCTGTTCATATAGGCACAGATGCATTCACTAAACTAGGGTTCTGTTTGCACCTGATGTTCAGTTCTATTAATAAAGCGCAACGAATTCTAAAGTCAGATCATATAGTATTTTGCCTAGAAGGTAGAAGTTGGCGAAAAGATGTTTATGAACCGTATAAGAAAAATAGAAAAGCAAAATTAGCTAAACTAACAGATGAAGAATTGGCAGAAGATAAGCTGTTTTGGGAAGTTTTTGAGGAATTTGCTAAATACTTGCAAGATAGTACTAATTGCACAGTACTTCAAAACTCACAGGCTGAAGCAGATGACATAATTGCCAGATGGATTAGCCTTCACACACATGACAAGCATGTGATTCTAAGCAGTGATAGTGATTTTTATCAACTCATCACAGAAAATGTTGTTCAATACAACGGTATTTCAGACCAACTAATAACCCTTAACGGATACTTTGACGATAAAAATCGCCCTATTATAGATAAGAAAACTAATTTGCCAAAATTACTCCCTGATCCAAAATGGATCTTGTTTGAAAAATCTATCAGGGGCGATACATCGGATAATATATTCAGTGCCTATCCAGGTGTTAGAACAAAAGGAACATCAAAACGCATCGGGTTATTAGAAGCATTTAAAGATAAAGATAAAAAAGGGTATGCTTGGAACAATTTAATGCTGCAACATTGGTCTGACCATGATAACAATGACCACCGAGTTAAAGATGACTATGAACGAAACAATGGGTTAATTGATTTAACCAGACAACCACAATACATAAAAGATTCAATAGATCTATCTATTATAGAAACTGTACTTAATAATGTTAACCTTAATTCCCCAACTATCGGATTCAAGTTTATAAAATTTTGTGCAAAACATGAACTAAATAAACTAGCAGAATTTCCAGAACAAGCTAGTCAATGGCTAAATGCCACATACAACGGAGAACTAATTAATGATTGAAGCAAAAACAGTATCAGATAAATTTTGGGTAATATGCGAAAATAATAAGAAGATTGGTACAATCAATGCCGAACAAAAAGGATATTCAATTAAAGTAGATGAAAAAACTGCTTATTTTGATACGTTACAAAGTCTTAAAGAAAAAACGAATATCAAATTCGTCGATGTAAATGCGACAAAATGTAGTCCAGTAGCAGTACATGATTATCCAGCACACGGAGAAGTTCATAATTCTGTATGGGATATGAATGACCAGTTACCCCTGTACACAAAAGCCGGCGATAGCAAATGTTGGTATGCCGCTGGGTATTACAATATTAACCTAAATGGCAAGTGGGATATAGTATATTGCCCCAAACTAATCATCTTACGACGCAATGAATACCACGGACCATTCAAACGTGATCCATATTCATAATTTCATTGATAAAATAAAGTTCTTTGAATCAAAAAACAGCAAAGATTTCATAATACCACTTAATGAAGCTAAGAACCTGCACCGTGATATTACAAAATTATTATCAACTATATATGCCCTTCAAAATCAAGATGATACCGATACCCAAACAAATACAGAGATAAGTGGGGGTGAATGGTGAAAATATATATTAACTAAATATATATATGAGTAGACCATCCCCAACAATAATATCAGAATACACAAACACAGAAACATATCATTCCACGCAAGTTTTAGAAGCAGAAAGTATAGTGGCTGTATACTATGATGCAAAACCAATTAATATAAAAGTTATTAATTCAATGGCATATTCTATACCAAAATATAAGAAGGTATCTTTTTCTAATAGTGGGCATGCCATAAATTTGGCAAAAAAACTCAACAAACAATTTGGTACTACTAAATTCACAGTAGTTAAACTATCACATGACGAAACAATCTTTTCGGAATAAGAAATTAGCAATAACCGAAGAGATGATCAACGCATGCACTGATGATTATGATCTCAGAACGGCATTGAGGAAATGGTGGATCAACTCACATGGAGGACTACGTTTAACTAGCATTGGCAATAAAGTATTATGTGATCTTGAATATAAATCTTACCAATTCAATGCCATTGGCATCTCAAAACTAAAAACATTGCTAGTGCTAGATAGGAAAATGTCTTGTCCATACTTTATATCAAATATGAACCAAAAATCACAGCACATCGACCTATTTGGGTGCAAAGAAGCTACCATTATTAATCTATATGGTGATTTTAATGCTTACCTAAAATCGCTGTTAGTTGGGTAATCAATCTATCTTCTAACAAATTCAGATAGTTATCTAGTAAATGATGTTGGTTATTCTGTAATCTATGCAATAAGTTGCCATAATCATAATCCCCATTCAATATATGCTTATTACGATCTAGTGCTTCTTGCCATCTAATATCATTCGGCAATGTATCATAACTATTATCTAAAATGTCGTCAAATGTATCAAACCCATAATTTTTTACATCTTGAATAATACCATTATGTGCTATAAAAATTGGCAATTGTAAACTAGCAAATGCCATTAATGATTTTTCAGATATAATTCCAGATGATTCATTGTACAAACTTTCAGTTATTATATTAACCGGGGTTGAAAAGTAAATATCCTTCAATGCTATAAAATTACTCACATTATCCCAATCATACTGGTTGTATGATAACAACTCTGTGTTAGTTATACCATCCAATGTCAAAATACCATTCGCAGACGACCTTAAATATGAATACACAAGTTTCCGATGTGCCTTTGGTATACCATTCAAGCACATATATGGGTTTACCCGTGTGCTATTACCATTCCACCGGCTATAGTTATTGATGAGTTGCTGAACAAACTCAAAGCTATGTGCAGGGAATTCTATTAGCTTCAATCTCCCATTATATACCCTATTCAAATTATGATTCCAATGTATCACAACCACGGTACTCACATCATTGTAGAACTCATCGATGTATTCTAACTCTGGTGAAATGTTATTGTCCACATTAACGAAATCCTGGGTAAATACAATAACTATATCATGCGATGATTTTGGTAACTTAACGACCCATTTATTATTTTCAAGTGGTCTATACAATACCGAGGATATATACTGATATTCATTGGGTATCAAATCTAACAAAATTTCATCAACTAACACATCAAATTCTATGACATTATTCTCATCTTTTAATCTATCATATTGCATATCGATATTTAACCCTAAATGAAACCCACTATACCATTTTTAGAAACAATGATCACACAGGTATGTAATCTATCATGTGAAGGATGTACTAACTACTCTGATCTAAATCATAAAGGGTATGTTAAATGGGAAGATGGTAAACAACAACTAGAACAATGGCTTAAAATCGTAGATATACCTGATATTGGTATCATGGGTGGTGAACCACTAATAAACCCACAAATAAGAAATTGGATAATAGGAATTAGAGAGTTAATGCCCAATAGTCAAATCCGATTCTCTACCAACGGACTGTTGTTACATAAACATATGGATATAATCAGCCTAATGCACTCGTTAGGTAATGTAGTGTTTAAAATCACAGTACACACAATAGATGATCAACTCAGAGATGTTATCGAGGACATACTTACTAGATATAAATGGAGAATTGTGCTGGAACATGGAATTGTACGGTGGAAAACTAGCAATAATTTTAGATTTCAACTTAATTATCCTACTGAATTTGTAAAAACATTTCAAGGCACATACGAAGACATGAAACCACATAAGTCCTCGCCAGACACAGCGTTTAAAACTTGTATTCAACAAACGTGTCCACTGTTATATAATGGAAGAATACACAAATGCAGTACTGCTGGACTATTAAAAGATACGCTAGAACACCTCGATAATCCTAACATCGAATTGTGGAATAAGTACATAGACGATGGTATTAGCATCACAGACGATATAAATACTATCACTGCATTTATCGACAACTTCGGCAAACCTAATAAGTTATGTGCCCAATGCCCGTCGGTAATAGATACTAATTCTATAATAAAACACAACGAATCTACGGTAAAATTCAAGTGATAAATTTTTGTTTCGACAAAACAACTAATCACGAATATGTAAACTTTGTACCTAATTTAATAACGAATGTTTATATCAATCAATGTGCTGTAACGTACCCATATGTAGATTATCCACGTCTATTAGAATACTTAGACCAAGAGCATATAAAATATAATATCCACCCTGTAGACAATTGCCCAACAGGGAGTTTTTATTTTATTAATATTAACTATTTCGACCATTCTGTGGACTGGTTCCAATTAATGCCATTAACTACACTAAAAGCTGTCAAAGATAAAAAAATTAAAGTACTGTTTTTTTACTGTGAAGGTGATGCTCCACATATAATCAGAGAAACATTACATCGTTTAGCTAATAAACATAATGTCGACCCTATGCAAATTCACTTTATATGTCATACAACAGTTGCAGAGACATTAAAGAATTTCTACTACTTCAACGATGATGAGATATTATTTAAGAATGCTCAAAACTATTCTAAGAGTCAAGCATTATGGCATGACAAACTTAGATCTAAAAAATTTACATGTTTGATTAGAAGTCACAAAAGTTGGAGACTAGTTGCCGCGGCAGATTTTTACGCTAATGGTTTACACAAGGATAGCTATACTAGTTATAATAAAATTAGTTACAGCGATGGTTTTGATCACACTGATAATTTTACAGATCCGCCACAAAATCCACTTTGGAATGGGTCCTATGCTAGAATTAATAGTTTTAAAAAAATAATACCTTTTAGTGCCGACGTCTTAACCGACGACGAACATAACAACTACGAAACATTTGTAGAACATTTTTATACAGATGCTTATTGGAATATAGTAGTCGAAACACATATAAATATTAGTGGCACAACAGGTACTTTTATCACCGAAAAAACATGGAAACCAATCCGTCATAATCAACCTTTTATCATATTAGGGACTGTTGGTTCTATTAAACACCTCCAAGAACTTGGATATCATACATTCGATGGAATTATAGACGAGAGTTATGATTACATCAAGAATGATAGTTTGCGTTATGAAAAGGTGCAAGATGTGATTTTAAATCTAAACTCAAAATCTTACGAAGAACTACACGAAATAAATCATCAAATTAAACCAATAGTCGAACATAATTCTAAGTTATTTAATTCTAGTAAAAAACATAGACTAGAAAAATTGATTAATAATTTGCTTTCTGATCCATAATCTGCTATACTTACACTTTCTAACAACATAGGAGTGCCGTAATGGGTACAATGCATTCTATTAAAAATAACTTTGCTACCAATCTATT